>Ga0209937_1000316_pt1 | contig 16068 bp, 18 predicted proteins | sample SalPon1_B_H2O_MG_FD_185699 | JGI IMG/M metagenome (GOLD analysis project Ga0209937, IMG submission 185699) | Salt pond water microbial communities from South San Francisco under conditions of wetland restoration - Salt Pond MetaG R1_B_H2O_MG... | ecosystem: Environmental > Aquatic > Non-marine... | reverse complement strand
ATGGCCCTGGACCAGCCCAAGGACGTGAGAAAGCTGCTGTCTTTGGAGTTGACCGGCGCTTGGGTAAATGAGGCCCGTGAGTTGCCGTTGGCTGTCGTGCAGGGTCTTACCCATCGTGTGGGCCGTTACCCAACAAAATCGAACGGCGGCTGCCCGTGGCGTGGCATCTGGATGGATACTAACCCGATGGACGATGACCATTGGTGGTACAGGCTGTCAGAAAAAGAGCCGGTTCGGGGTAAGTACAAGTGGCAGTTTTTCCGTCAGCCTGGCGGCGTGATTGAGACTGCGCGCGATGACGAGGAAGCTGTACCCGCCGCAAACAAGTATTGGAAGATCAACCCGGACGCAGAGAACATTAACAACTTACCGCCTGGGTATTACCACCAGCAGCTTGGCGGCAAAAACCTGGATTGGATTCGCTGTTATGCCGGCGGGCAGTATGTGTTTGTGCAGGAGGGGCGCCCAGTTTGGCCTGAGTACGATGATTCGATGATGGCTGATGACTCGGTTGAACTCGACAAAAACCTGCCGCTTCACATTGGCCTGGACTTTGGCCTGACGCCTGCCGCTGTCATTGGACAACGGACCAAGAATGGTTCCTGGCATGTGCTAAAAGAAATTGTCACTGACGACATGGGCCTTGAGCGGTTTGGCCTGATCCTGCTAAACGAAATAAACGTAAACTACTTTGGCATGGATGTGATGATCTGGGGCGACCCGGCGGGCTCCAAGCGCGATGAGATATTCGAGGTGACTGCGTTTGACCACCTGCGCACGCTGGGGCTGAATGCCCGGCCTACCGCCAGCAACGATTTCCAGGTACGCCGCGAAGCCGGTGCCATGCCCATGAATCGGTTTGTCGATCGTAAACCGGGCCTTTTGATCCACAAAGACTGCAACCGTCTGCGCAAGTCACTGTCTGGTGGCTATCATTTCAAGCGCGTTTCTATTGGTGGCGGAACTGAGCGGTTTCGTGATGCGCCAAACAAAAACGAGCATTCCCACGTTGGCGATGCGTTTGGGTATTTGATGCTTGGCGGTGGTGAGCATCGGGCAATGACGCGCGGTCACGGTGGAAAGTACGGCGCTGCCGGCCCTGCGCAGCAGTTCCAGGCCAATACGGATTTCAGCATATGGTAGTTACCGCATCCGAAGTGCATGCCATGGTGGATGTGCCTGGCGTGACCGTTATGCCGTTCCATCCATCGCATGTTGAGAGGATTGGCTTAAACCGATTCGACAAAGAAATCTTTGCTGCTTTGCCGGATGTCAAAGAACGGCTGCAGCTTGTTCATCAAAACCGATGCGGCTGGACGATTTTCTACAAAAGACAACCTGCTTTGGTGATGGGGCTAGAGTATAAGTTCCCAACAAATTATGAGGCATGGCTTTTGACTGGCAGCATTGCCTACCAAAACCCCGGTTTGTTTAGCCGAGGGGCTAAGCGGTTTTTTGATAAAGTAGGCGCTAAACTTAATTTACGAAGGATGCAGATTGTGGTAAATGTGCATCACAAGGCTGCGGTTAAGTGGGCTCAATTCTTGGGCTTTGAACGCGAGGGCCGCATGAAAGGCTATGGGCCCGAGGGCTCTGATTATTTTATGTATGCGAGGACGTATTGATGGGTGGATTATTCGGTGGATCACCTCCGGCCCCTGACACTTCCAAACAGGAGGAGTTGCAGGAAAAGCAGGAGGAGCGCACTAAGCGCCAGGAAGCTGAGCAGCAGCGTAAACTGCGAGCGCAGCAGGCCGCCCGACGGACTGGGGGCATGCGTTCTTTGTTGTCGCCGGAGCGTGAAGACGCACGGCAGGGTCTTTCCAAAAAGTTGAGTGGTCAGTAGTTATGGGTGGTGGACCTTCAAAGCCGGCCCCACAGCCGGAACCAGAGCCGAAAGAGCCAGAAGTCAAAAAGGCAGACCGTCGTTCTCGTGAGGACGCTGCTGCTTTGCGTGCCCGTCGCCGTCGTGGCAGGACCCGTTCGCTGCTGTCTCCTACGCAGGAAGACGCAACAACAGGCATGTCTGACAAGCTAAGTGGCATGTAATGGCCAAGAGCGAAGTCAACAAGGCTGGCAATTACACCAAGCCAAAGATGCGTAAGCGTCTTTTTGAGCAGATCAAAGGCTCGAACGTGCAAGGCACGGAAGCGGGCAAGTGGTCTGCCAGGAAGGCGCAGTTGCTGGCTAAAAAATACAAGGCCAAAGGCGGCGGGTACACGTCGTGAAAAAGCCTCAAAAGTCTTTGCTCAAGTGGGGTAAGCAAAAGTGGCAGACCAAAAGCGGTAAGCCATCTAGCGAAACTGGCGAGCGGTATCTTCCTAAAAAGGCGATTGAAAACCTATCGGATAAGGAATACGCCGCGACAACTCGTGCAAAACGCAAAGGCGGTGGCACGGGCAGCACGGTCCCCCAGCCGAAAAAGATTGCCAAAAAGACAAAGAAGTACCGCGATGCGTAAAGAACACAAAAGCGAAAAGGGCGGGCTTACCGAAAAGGGCCGCAAGTATTACGAGCGCAAGGAAGGCGGTGACCTTAAAAAGCCCATCAAAAAAGGCGACAACCCTCGTCGAGTTTCGTTTGCTGCGCGGTTTGGTGGCATGGACGCTAAGATGAAAAACGACAAGGGCGAGCCAACTCGGTACGCGCTTGCGTTAAAGCGGTGGGGTTTTTCTTCTCCAGCCGAAGCTAGAGCGTTTGCGAAAAAGCATAAGAAGGACGACTGATATGCCAATGACGCAAAAAGGCTCAAAGATTATGGAAGCCATGAAGAAAAAGTACGGGAAGAAGAAAGGCGAAGAAGTCTTTTACGCTTCTAAACAAAAGGGCACCATTAAGGGTGTCGAGCGCAAAGGTTCGTAACTATGGCACGCATCAAGCCAGAAGAAATTATTAAGCGCAAAAACAAGGCAGAGTCCCGCAAGGAAGAATGGCGGACCATTTACGAAGAATGCTACGAGTTCGCGCTGCCGCAGCGCAATTTGTACGACGGTTACTATGAGGGCAAAACGCCTGGCCAAAACAAAATGAGCCGGGTGTTTGACTCGACTGCTGTAAACAGCACGCAGAGATTTGCCAACCGCATTCAGTCTGCTTTGTTCCCGCCTTACCGCACCTGGTGTACTTTGACGCCAGGAACGCAGATTCCTAAAGAGCGCCAAGCAGAGATTCGTGAAGCGCTAGAGTTGTATACGGATCAGATGTTTGACGTTATCCGCCAGACCAACTTTGACTTGGCTATGTCAGAGTTCCTGCTTGATCTTTGTGTCGGTACAGCCGTGATGCTTATCCAGCCTGGAGACGAGGAGGTGCCTGTCCGGTTTGTGCCGGTGCCGCAATATCTTGTTTCTTTGGAAGAAGGGCCGCACGGGACGGTTGATAACGTATATCGGAAGATGCGGTTGCGCGGCGAGGCCATCCAGCGTCAATGGCCAGACGCAAAGATTCCTGAGCGATTGCAGCGAATTATTGACGAAAGCCCGGATGAAGAAATTGATCTTACCGAGGCGACTGTCTTTAACATTGAAGAAAACATTTACTGCTATCACCTGATTTGGTCCAAAGACGAGATGGCCGAGGAACTGGTCTATCGCACCATGGAGGTATCGCCTTGGATTGTCGCGCGTTTTATGAAAGTACCGGGCGAAGTTTATGGGCGAGGTCCGTTGGTGACTGCGCTGCCTGACATTAAGACTCTGAACAAGGTTAAAGAGTTGGTGCTTAAAAACGCATCTATTGCGGTTTCTGGTGTTTACACAGCCGCTGATGACGGGGTGCTCAACCCGCAGTCTATCCAGATCGTGCCTGGCGCGATTATCCCGGTTGCACGCAACGGCGGGCCGCAGGGTGAGTCTTTGCGGCCTTTGCGCTCTGCGTCAGACTTCAACACATCGCAGCTAGTTATTAACGATCTGGTTAACTCAATTAAGCGGATGCTTTATGACGACTCGTTGCCGCCAGATAACATGTCTGCGCGTTCTGCAACTGAGATTGTGCAGCGCATGAAGGAACTTTCTCAAAACCTTGGCTCGGCTTATGGCCGGTTGATTACTGAGGTTTTGACTCCGATTGTCCGTCGCGTGTTGTTTGTCATGGACGAGCAGAACTTAATTGATTTGCCGTTGGATGTAGATGGCCAGGAAGTAAAAGTTGTGCCAACTTCTCCGCTCGCGGAATCACAGAATCTTGATGATCTTGAGAAAGTCTTGCAGTACGGGCAGATTGCTGCACAGTTTGGCCAGGTTGGGCAAATGGCAATCAATCAGGAAGAAATGCTGAACTATATTGCTGTTAAGATTGGCGTCCCGCAGTCGTTGCTAACAACTCCCGAGGAAAGAGAGCAGATGATTCAGCAGATGCAGCAGCAAATGCAGGCGCAACAGCAGCAAAGCCAGCAGCAAGGTGGAATCGCGGAAGAAATCCAAAGGCTAACCGGGGGACAGTAAATGGAAGGTTGGGACTCGCTGCGTCCAGCAGACAACGAGCATCTTGAAAAGCAAAAGATCGCGCACGACGAATTGGACTTGTTGTTCGTTCGTTGTTTTTCCACGGAAGCGGGGGCAGAAGTCCTCGACTATCTTAAATCAATGACGCTGGATCAGCCGTCTTGGTATCCGGGCGAGGCGCCGTCTCACGGTTTTGCCCGAGAAGGCCAAAACAGCATTGTGCGTGAAATTATGCGTCGTATTGAAAGAGGTCGTAACCAATGATTGATGAAGAGAATAACGAAGCTACTGACGAGACTACGGTTGAGCAAACAACCGAGACTGAAACCAAAGAGTCTAGCGGCCTTTTGTCTCCTGACTTGAACAATCAGGAAGAAAATGCAGAAGGCGAGTCTATTGACCACCTTGCGAACACCGAAGAAAAGGGTGAACCAGACGATAACATTGACTGGGGCGAGCGCCCTGAGTGGATGCCTGAGCAGTTTTGGGACGAAGAAAACGGCCCAGATTTGGAAAACCTGGCAAAGTCATATCAGGAACTGCGGGCAAAAATGTCTTCGGGTAAGCACAAGGCCCCGAAGGACGGCAAGTATGATATTTCATCGTTGGCCGATCATGGGGTAGACGAAGATGATCCGTTGCTTGGCGAGTTTAAGGGCTTTGCTAAAGAAAACGGGCTAAGCCAGGATCAGTTTGACCAGATTACGCAGATGTATATGAACCACGTCGGCGAAATCATGGACAAGGCCGAAACTGACAAAGAGGCCGAAATGGCTAAGCTGGGTCGAAACAGCGAAAAAGTCATCAACGGTCTTAACCAATGGCTTACAAAGCTGGGCACTTCTGGGGCGCTTTCGCACGAGGAAGTTGATGCGATTGCGTCAAAAGCAGACAGTGCAGAGTTCATTGTGGCTCTAAACAAAATCCGCCAGTCCTACGGAGAGCAGGCAATTCCTGACGCGACAATCCAAGAAGGCAACGCAGAAACAAAGTCTGACTTGGATGCAATGGTGGCGGACCCTCGTTACGGAAAAGACATGGCGTATACGCAGAAAGTGGAACGCAAATTCATGGAATTTTTCGGCGAGGCATAACAAAAGGGGCTTCGGCCCCTTTTTTTTATATAAACTTGTTGTTATATTCCAGTTATCCGACAACTCACATTCGTGAGCCGGTGACCTGAATATGCGGCCCGCACTGGACAACCGTCACAGGTTTTACCATTACTTAGTTTGAACTTGGAGAAAGTACAATGGCAGTACAGATTTCAAATGCCTTTGTTACCCTCTTCGACTCTGAGGTAAAACAGGCGTACCAGGGGCAGCGACTCCTTGCCGGTGTTACCCGTGAGCGGACTGGGGTTGAAGGCTCGACCGTTAAGTTTCCGAAGATTGGCAAGGGCTCTGCTACCGTTCGCGTGCCGCAGACCGATGTCACCCCGCTGAACGTCTCCTATGGGCAGGTTACTGCCACGATGGAAGACTACATTGCGGCGGAGTATTCGGACATCTTCAACCAGCAGAAGGTCAACTTTAACGAGCGTCAGGAGCTTGTTCAGGTTGTCTCGGGCGCTATTGCTCGTCGGATGGATCAGGTTTGCCTCGATGCTCTCGACGCTTCTGGCACCAGCGCTTCTGTGGATAACGATGTTGGTGGAACGGACAGCAATCTCAACATTGAGAAGCTGCGCGAAACCAAGAATCTTCTCGACACCAACAACGTGCCGATGGAAGGGCGCACTCTCCTTCTGCACGCCAACAGCCTCCAGGCCCTGCTGGGTGAAACCGAAGTTACTTCGGCTGACTTCAACACGGTCCGGGCGTTGGTCACTGGTGAGATCAACACGTTCATGGGCTTTCGTTTCATCACCTTTGGTGACCGTGACGAAGGCGGCCTGCCGATTGACGGGTCGAGCGATCGCACGCTTTATGCGTTCCATCGTGACGCCCTCGGCATGGGCATTGGCATGAACCAGACCTCGCGTGTCGATTACATCCCTGAGAAGACCTCCTTCTTGGTGGCTTCGATGTTCTCGGCTGGTGCTGTTTCTATTGACGATGAAGGCATCGTCAAAATCACTTGCCGCGAATCGTAAGGAGGTTTCGTCATGTCTTTTGATAAAGCAGGTTGGGCAAACATTGGTGCGGCTAAGCGTGGCAACGCTCCGGCGCTGTACACCTACGCCACCGATGACGCTATTGCCGACGTAAATACCGCTGGGTACTTCAACGACCTGGCCGACACCCTTGAAGTCAACGATCTTATCTTCGTTGCGCATTCGGGTGGTGTTGACCTGGTGTATGTTGCGAGCAACTCCGGCGGCGTTGTTGATGTGACTGACGGGCTGACCGTCACCGCTACCGACAGCGACTAAATGAAATGGCCCCCTTCGGGGGGCCTTTTCTCTGAGGTGTGCTATGGCTTCTGGCGACACTAAGCTGTCAATATGTTCGGATGCTTTAATTCTTTTGGGGGCAGCGCCCCTTTCGTCGTTTTCAGAAGGCACAGATGCAGCACAGATTTGTGACCGTCTTTATGACGATCTAAAGGACTCCGTGATTGCGGCCTATCCTTGGTCGTGGTCTATCAAAAAGGTTCAGCTTGCGCGTTTGTCTGAGACGCCAGCAAGTGAATGGAAATATCTTTATCAGCTTCCTGGTGACACCCTTGCGGGTGTTCGCGCTGTATTTAACAGCAAAGAGCCGGGCGCAAGGCCAATCACTCACGGCTGGGAAATTATCGGTTCAAAACTGCAGACAAGCCAGGAAGAAATCTGGGTTGACTACCAGTTTTCGCCAAACGAGGCCGAACTGCCGAGTTATTTTGTGCAGTTGCTTAAATATGTGATGGCAGCGGAGATTGCTGAAACCGTCACGGATCAGCTAACTAAAGCAGAGTATTTTGAGCGCAAGGCTTACGGTACGCCTTCCGAAAACCGTCGCGGTGGTTACATGCGGGTAGCCATGAACATTGACGGTGGCAGCAAGTCGGCTGAACGCATTGAAGACTTCCCGCTTATCGCGGTGCGCGGATGAGCCGCGTTATACGGTCGCAGACTAATTTCACCTCCGGGGAGATTGACCCCAAGCTGCGCGCGCGCATTGAACTCCAGCAGTATTACAACGGCCTAGAGCGGGCTGATAACGTAGTGGTTCAGCCGCAGGGCGGCATTCAGCGACGCGATGGCACCCGGTTTATTGCAGAACTTCCGTCTTCTGCGGGCACGGCGGTGCGCACTGTCCATTTTGAATTCTCGGTCAATGACAGCTACATGCTGATTTTTGTTGACCAAAAGATGTTTGTGTTTAAGGACAAAACGCAGATTACGAATATCAACGGGACAGGCAACGACTTTCTTAATGTCCCCAAAGTAACTTCTAGCGTTATCCCAACAATGTGTTGGGCGCAGTCTGCTGACACGCTAATTCTCTGCCAAGAAAACATGCCGCCGCAGCGTATTTTGCGCGGAGCAACGGACGCCGATTGGACTATATCGGACGTGGACTTTGCGTTTATCCCTAAGTTTGCTTTTTCGTTTTCGGTCAGCAACCCAAGTGCAGATTTGGATTTTGACCAGCCGGACGGGAACATTACTGTCACGGCGTCTTCTGGCGTTTTTAGCGCAAGCTACGTTAACCAATACATCAATGTTCAGCCGCAAGGCCGTCTGCGCGTTGTTGAGTTTGTTAGTTCGACAGAAATAAAAACTGTCTCTGAGGTGCCGCTGTTTGACACTTCGCAGGTTTCTTCTGGCAACTGGGAACTTGAAGAAGGCTACGAAGACACATGGTCAAACACCCGCGGTTGGCCAAGGTCTGCAGTATTTTACGACGGACGCCTTTATTTTGGCGGATCGCGCTCTAGGCCCTCAACGCTTTGGGGTAGTCGTGTAGGCTCGTTCTTTAACTTTGATCCAGGAGAGTCGCTAGACGATGCCGGCCTTGAGGCAACGCTAGACACTGGACGTTTTAACGCGATTATTGATCTGTACGCTGGTCGTAACCTGCAGGTTTTTACAACCGCTGCCGAGTTTTACATACCGCAGACACTAGGCGACCCGATTACTCCGTCAACTCTCGCGGTGCAGGAACAAACTTCCAATGGCTCTCGTGCCGGCATACGGGTTGTAAACGTAGATGGCGCAACAGTTTTTGTGCAGCGGCAGGGTAAGGCCCTTGGCGAGTTTATTTTTAGTGACACCGTGAACGGCTATGTCACAACCAAGATATCGTTGCTTTCCTCGCATTTGCTTAGAACGCCGAGCGACATGGCTGTTCGCAATGCGACTTCTACTGACGAAGGCAACAGGCTGCATATCGTCAATAGCGAGGACGGCTCTATTGCTTGCTATACGCTTTTAAGATCACAGGAGTTAATCGCAGCCACCAAGTGGACAACAAAGGGTAATTTTGTTGCGGTTGGCGTTGATATAGAAGATACCTACGTTGTTGTTGAAAGACAGATTGACGGCGCTACCAGGTATTACGTCGAGTTGTTTGATGACACATTGACGTTAGATTGCGCGGAATCTGGCGGCGCCGCCTCTACGGTTACTGGGCTCTCGTTTCTTGAAGGCGAGTCCGTCAAAGTAATTCGTGATGGCATTGTGGAAAACGACAAAACTGTTTCGTCTGGCGAAATAACGCTAGATCGCGATGCCACCGAGTCTTTCGAGATTGGCTTGAATTATTCGCCCTTTGTAGTGACTTTGCCGGTTGAGCCGCGCTTGGCGTCAGGCTCTATACGGGCGTTTAAGAAACGTATATTGGAAATCAACAGCGAGCATTTTGAATCGTTTGCCGTCACGATTAACGGCGAACAGGTTGCTTTTAGGAGTTTTGGCGAAGACAACTTAGATACTCCTATACAGCCGTTTACCGGAGTAAAAACATCAGGTCCGTTGCTTGGATATGTCGATGAAGGAAAAATAACAATTAGCCAATCGGTTCCTTTGCCAATGACGGTTTTGGCTTTGGACTACAAACTATCGGTAGGACAGTAACATGGCATTTGCAGCAGCATTAGGCAGTCTTTCTACGTTGCAGGCGGTTGGGGCCGCCGCTTCGGCAGTTAGCGCTATTGGCCAAATACAGGCTGGCCGACAGCAGGCCCGTGCTTATGAGGCGCAAGCAAAACAGGCAGAACTGCAGGGCAAGCAGCGCGAGTTGCAGTATCGCCAACAGGGCGTGCAGATTTTGCGTGACACACGGCAAAACATTTCAACGGTAACCGCTCGCGCAGCGGCTGGCGGGCTGGCCCCTTATAGCGGCACACCGGACTCTTTGAAGCTGTACGCGCAGGCTACCGGCACAGAAGAATCTTATCTGGCGCGTGAAAACGCAGAGTTGGCTCGGGTTGCTGGCGAGATCAACTCGCAACAGTACCAGTCTGCCGCATCACAAGCGCGTCGCCAGGGCTTTATGAATGCGGTTGGCACGATTGGCGGAGCAGCCATGCAAATTGGCAGCATTGGCGGCCCAAGTGGTGGCATAAATCCGTCTACCGCGACAGCACGCAGCGTTGGCACGCCGTCAATGATGCAGCCGGTGGGGTAAAGATATGGCAATGCCTAGATACAGAAGGCGGGGCGTTTCTATTGCGGGCATGCCGCAGATTAGCACTGTTGGTTTGCAAGAGGCTTCCCGCACTAGCGAAACCTTGGCACGGAAAATGGACCAGGTTTCCAACTTTGCCTTTCGCCAGGCAGAGCAGGCGGCAAAAGAAGAAGGGCGCAGATACGGGGCGCTCAACGCGCCAACAACCCAACAGCTTGAGGACGCTATTGCTGCTGGGGAGGACGTTTCAGAACTTGTGCCTGGTGACACGGGCACGACTTTTGGGCGCGCTGCTCGGGGTACTGCCCTAAAGGCGCTTGCCACACGTTTTGAGACTAACGCGCGGCAGGAAATTACTAATCTGCAGGCCCAGTTTGAAAACGAAGAAATTGGGCTGGCCGATTTTGAAGAAAGCCTGACTGCGCTCGTTGGCCAACAGACCGATGTTCTTGGTCAGGCAAGCCCGATTGCTGCGCAGCAGTTTTCTGCAGCGACTGGTGTCGTTGCAAATTCTGCATATTTGTCAGCAGCAAAGACACAGGCACAACGCAATCGCACGGACTATGAAATCAGTTTGCGGTCTAACATGGATACGTTGGTTCGTAATGCAGAAACGATCGTTCGGGCCGGGCCTACCATTGATGAAAACGGCGAGGTGGTGACTGTTGACCAGAAAGTAAACATGGTGCGAGACGAATTGCGTTTGGCCGCCCAAGAAATTGACGACCCATCTTTTTATCAAGCTAAGCTGGATGAGCTTAACGAGGCTGTAACCCAGGCAAAAGTTGGCGTTGTTATGGATGAGGCCATGTTAAAGCCGGCGCGGGCCTTCCGCATTTTGACTGGCGAAGGCACGTTTGAAGATGAGGAAGTGCAGGCAACATTTGAGTCAATGAGTGCAAGCGAGCGCCGAATCTTGTTTGGTGAAGTAAACACCGCGCTTGCAGATAAGGATGCTCGCGATCGTCGTGCTGACGCACGCAACGACCGTCGCAGAGCGGAACGTTCAGAAGAACTGCAAGCACGAGTCACAGCCGCCATGCTCGATGGCGACGATGACGCCGCAGAAGCCGCTTTGAGTGAGTTGCGAACTGTTGATCCTTCGGCTTGGGAGCAAAAATCCGAGGCTTACAACACAGAGCCAGGACAGGACAGGCCAGACACGGTTGTGCGGCTTAGAAGGTTGTCACTTAACTCTGAATTAACACAGCAGGATGTTGACCGCGCTTTGGCTGATGGTGAGTTAAGCCTGCAGACTTATAAAACGTTTATGACTGATCTTGAGCAGCAGCGAAACCAGCGTTATAACAAGGCGATTGATTGGCTCAAGTCTAACCGTGGCGTGCCAGAGGGAACTTTGATTAACTACACTGCCGTGCAGCGCGCTGCAGACCGTGAGGTTGCGCAGATTAAAACGGCTTTGCTAGACGCCCTTAACGAAGACCCGTCTCTTGACCCGTACACATTCGTTCAAAACGAAGTGCAGCGGCTAGAGCAGCAAGGCGGAGAGACTGACGCGCTGGAGCGTAAACGCGCAGAAAGTTTTGCCGCAGAACTTAGGGCGCTTCTTAATGAGCCTAATGCCACAGCCCAAGACCTTTACGATGAGTTGTCTGCTAATCCAGACATTTATCCAAACGAGCGTCTTCGAGAAGATGGCCTGACCAACCTGCTACCGCTTTTGATTAAAATAGAGGAACAGCAGTAATGGACGATTTGGAGCGCGCGCTTAGCCAGCGCATTGATGTACTGGAGTCAGGTAAAAACAACTATGACCTAGTTGTTAATGACCAGGGCATGGCTGAGTATCGTGCGCCGACCATGGCCCAGGGCCAGCAGACCTTAGAGAGCCAGGCCATGAATCCGTTTGCGTCTGGCGGCATGCCGGAAGAAACAGAGTCTGCTGGTGAGTTTACCGAAACCATTGCTGGCGGCACGGCAGGCGCTGTTGGTGGTGCGGCTGCAGTTACTACGGGGCTGCCTGGAGATTTGGTTGGCCTTGGTAAAGGCATAGTTGACGCTATTGGAGCCGAAGAAGGCGAGCGCTTTTCCGCATTTCTTGATTCGTTTGCAGATATTTCTAATCAAATCGGCTCCGGGAAAACCATAGAAATTATGGAAGAACAGGTAAACAACTTGCCTGTATCCGATGAAATGAAAGCCGACATTATGGCCGGATCAAAATATCTTGGAGAATGGGCAGAGTTGCCCGTTACCTTGAAAGGTTTGTCTGCTGGGATTCGTTCTTTTTCAAAAGGGCAATCTGCAACAACGGCGAAACGTAATGTTAACCGTATTTTAGGCAGGGCCAAAAAAACGGATAGCAATGCCAAACAGCAAATGGTAGATACCGCCAATGATTAGAAATCGCCTAGAAGACAAGATTGAAGAAACAGTCACGTCTGCTTTGGAGACAGAGGCGCTCAACACCAACGAGCGGATCAACCCTCCTGCCAACGAAAAGCAAAAGCGTGAGCAGCTAAACGACCCTGTTGAAGTTGGTCAGCCTGCTGACGACTCTGTTTTTGAGGCTGATGACACCCAAGAAACGCCTGAGCCTGTTCGGGTGGCTGGCCTTGGTACAGTTATCAGAAATATTGGCCGCCAAACAAAACGGCGCGTTACTGAGGCTGAAAGGCGAGCGACCATGCAGACGGCTGAACCGCCGCCTGTACAGGAAGTTGGCGATACGATTGTTATCACGCCTGCTGACCCAGACGAAGTGCAGCGCATTAACGAACAGCTTGGGGGCGAGTACACAAGCGGGCTTAACATGCCCGAGATTTTGCGGACCACCGGGGACTTTGACGCCGCTGAATACATGTCGCGCTTTAAAGACGCGAACGCAGAACTGTTCGAGGAAGCCCGCCGAGGCACCATTGGCTTCGACCAGATGCTTGAAATGGCCGAGGCCCGTGGCTTTGATGACATTGCTTACGACTTGATGGCTCGCCAGCCAGGCGAAACCCTGCCGCCAGAAGATTTTTTGGCAGGCATGCTCGCCCACACACAGATGATGAAACAGGCGCGAGGCCAATGGCAGCGTGCTTATGAGATGCCAGAAGGGCCGGATCGCGAAGCGGCTATGCGTCAGGCTCTAGCCCTTTCGACGGCGCATGCAAAGATTGCGTCAAACATTTCTGCGACATCTTCGGAGGCAGCGCGCACGTTGCAGCTTGCCGGCGAGGTTGGCCGTCGCGGCATGCCAGAGGTATCGCAGGAACTCACGCTATTTGGCGCCAAAACTGCGCAGGAAATTGAGTACGTTGGTCGCCATTATTTGGCTATCACTGACCCAAGGGCGCAGCGCCGCTTTGCAGAAAAGGGCATGGCGGCAAAGTCGATGGACGTAATGGCCGAGGTGTTCATTAACTCTATACTGAGCAGCCCCATTACCCACATGATTAACATTGCTGGCAACAGCATGTACCAGGGCATGCACTCTTTGGAGACTTTTGTTGCTGCTGGGTTTGGCCGCGCGCGAACAGCAGTTACCGGCAGTTCAGATCGTGTCCGCGCCAGGGAAGGGCTGGCCCGGCTAGAAGGGATCAGAAATGCGCTAACAGACTCTATGCTGGTTGCTGGTAAGACTTTTGCAACAGAAACGCCCGTTACCACAGGGTCAAAGATTGATGCCCGCACACGTCGAGCCATTGGCACTACCGGAAATCCCAAAGAAATACTTGAGATGGGCCGGAAAGGTGAACTTGGGCCTTTGGCGGTAAATGCTTTTGGCGCAATGACTCGCGTTCCTGGTCGTTTCTTAATGTCAGAAGACGAGTTTTTTAAGGGCATTGCTAGTCGCGCGTCGCTATATGAACAGGCGCAGATGCGGGCGCATGAAATCTACGAAAAGACTTTGGAGACGGGCGGCAGCGTGGAAGACGCGCAAGAAGCTGCTGCGTTAGAGCGCGCTAACATCATCAATGACCCGCCCGAAGAAATAAAAATGCGCGCAGAAGAATCTGCTCGCGAACTTACTTTCCAGTCAGAACTAAAAGGCTGGCTTGGCCAAGCGCAGGGGGCTATGAGCCATCCCATTGCAAAGCTGTTTGTTCCGTTCTTCCGCACTCCGGCTAACATTATGAAGTCTACCTTGCAGCGCAGCCCGGTTATGGCGGTGTACCCAGGGTTTTACAAGAAACTCCGGGCTGGTGGCCGCGAAGCAGACTTAGCAATGTCCAAGGTTGCTATGGGCTCAACCATTATGTCGGCTTTTGCTTATGCCTCGTTTGGTTTGGATGATGAAGAAAGGTCGGTCCGCATAATTGGTCGAGGGCCATCTGACCCGCAGGCCCGCGCTGCTTTGCGCCGTCAGGGCTTTCAACCTTATTCGGTTAACATTAAGCAGGATGACGGCACATACAAGTCGTTTACCTTTTCACGTTTTGACCCAATATCGGGCATGTTGGCCATGGCGGCTGATTTTGCGTATTACGCCCAATATGAAAACGACCAAAACACGCTGGACGAATTGGCCATGGCAATGTCGGTAGGCGTGGCGCAGTATTTGATGGAAATGCCTTTGCTGCAGGGCGCGTCTGATGTGCAAAGCGCATTGATGCGACCCAACCCTGCAGAAAAGTTTGACGCCATGTTTGAATTGCTTGGCGAAAAAACAACAACGGCAGCCCTTGGCGCCATGCCTGGCGTTGGTGCAGCCTCAAGGGCAGCGTCTCGCGTTGAAGACCCAACATTGCGCGAGACGTACATGCTTCCAGAGGAAGGCATGTTTGGCGAAGACCCGACTAAGCTGCCGTCAGCTTTTCGTGGGTTTTACACTGCGCTTGAAAAAGCCAAAGCAGGCAACCCGATGTTCAACGATGAGTTGCCGCCGCGCCTTAACGAATGGGGCGAGGAAATTAGAGTTGGCAAAGGTGTTTGGTGGGAGTTTTTCTCGCCGGTGCGTGTTCGAGATACGCAGTATTCTCGCGTTGACGAAGAAATGGTTAGCCTTGGCGGCGGAATCCCGCGCACTCCCAGAAAAATTGATGGCGTTTTGCTTAATCGAGAGCAGAGAAACCGCTGGATTGAGTTGGCAAACAACATTGACCAGTTTGGGCGCTTGCCATCTGACCCTGAGCACGACCCGTCCTCAACAATGATCGTTGATTTGGACCGTTTAATTCAAACTGATGAGTACGCAGAATTGCCAACTAATGACGACAAGCTGCGTGTTATTAAAAACCTGGTTTCTGAAAGACGTTCAGCAGCCAAAAAGTATTTGCTTGAGCAAGACGCTGAGTTGCGCGCCCAGGTCAATTCCATGCAGTAACGTCTTGTGATAAAACAGGACCGTATTTAGGAGAATCGCAAATGGCCGAGTACAACATTAACGCAGTACCAAGAAAGGTGTCATATACCGGCTCTGCTGGTGTAGGGCCTTATGCCTTTGCGTTTGAGATTCTGGACGAGAACGACGTTGCTGTTTACAAAAACGAGACGTTGCTTTCTCTGACTACCGATTACATGGTCACAATTAACGTAAACGGTACTGGTTCGGTAACTCTCACGTCTGCTGCAAACGCATCCGACAGCATTGTTATTGTTGGTGCCCGTGACATAGAGCGCACGACGGATTTTGTGACTGCTGGCGATCTGCGCGCTTCGTCGCTTAATCAGCAGTTAGATGGGCTGACCATCATGGTTCAGCAGGTGGCCGAGGAAGTTGAGCGGTCGGTTAAGGCGCCTGTATTTGACCCGACCGGCATCAACATGGTGCTGCCTAAAAAGTCAGAGCGGGTGAATGCGTTTGTTGCGTTTGACGCCAACGGTGATATTTCCGCTGCGGTGCCTTCGGATGACGTGACGACGCTGGCCGAGGTGGCCACAGACATTAAAACCCTGGCTGACATTGAAGACGGCACGGTAGCGACCGACGCTATCTCGGACACAGCGGCTATTGCCACAGACGTAACCACTGTCTCGGGCATTGCCGCAAACGTCACGGCCACGGCCAACAACGAAACCAACATCAATACGGTCGCTTCTGACCTGGCTGGCGATGATGACATTGGCACTGTGGCCGGGTCGATTGCCAACGTTAACGCGACTGGCTCTAACATTGC
>Ga0209937_1000312_pt1 | contig 16165 bp, 16 predicted proteins | sample SalPon1_B_H2O_MG_FD_185699 | JGI IMG/M metagenome (GOLD analysis project Ga0209937, IMG submission 185699) | Salt pond water microbial communities from South San Francisco under conditions of wetland restoration - Salt Pond MetaG R1_B_H2O_MG... | ecosystem: Environmental > Aquatic > Non-marine... | reverse complement strand
CGAGACGCTCTATTCCAACGTGATAGAGTAGATATCGCTACGGAGAAAATTTTCGACACTTTGCGTAGGTTCGACAAATATGAGTAGGCCTTCATTGCGGCGATTCTGTAGTCCAACACGTAAGTCATCGTGTGACGTATTAACAAAAGAAAAAAAAGGCGTCGCGACGAGGCTTGTTCCATTCTAAATGTCTTCACTGTAGCGAGTAGTGGATGACGCCGTGTTCCATTCCGTCTTTCCGTGGCAGAAAAAAAACACATCATTCCAGTGCATCCAACGTCAGTCCCACGAACAAGGCCAGCAGGAGGAGCAGGATCCAGCCCACCAGGGCGTAGAGGTAGTGCGACACCAGACGGAACAGGCACAGCACGACGGCCCACTTGCTGCCCTCGGAGACGTTGCAGCCCGTCGCGCTCAGCAGTTTGTAAAAACCGTCGGCGGCCGCTCCTCCGTCCATCGCCGGCGGCGTCTGGAGCTGCTGCGAAAACGACACGTCGGCGCCGCCGTCCGTCGTCATGAGTAGATAGATCTCCTTTCCCTTCGTCTCACAAATAATTATTCCGGACGCATCACGCGCGACGGCTCCCGCGTGCGCCTCCGCCGCCGCATCCCTCGTACACGTCCAGAGGAGGCGCCGCGTACACCTCGGGGTACGTCTGGAACTGGCAGGGAGGCAGGTGCTGCATGCCGTCCCCGGCGACGCGAGGGTGGCGCACGGGCTTGATGTACTCCTGGCCGCGAAGGCGGTTGGCGGGGCTGAACTTGAAGCCGGGGCACTTCGTGGCGGGGTACTGCATGCCGCGCAGATTGTTCTCGACGTCCACCAGGTTGGAGCTGACGTGGCTGACAGCGGTGCCGCCCACGATGCCCAGCTGAGGACGGCACTTGCTGCTGTGCTGGTGCTTCACGGGGTCCAGCATGTAGGACAGCGGCGACACGCTCTGGCTGACCTGCTGCTTCTGGGCGCAGGTGTCGTAGATGAGGTTGTCCATGACCTTTCCGGATGCGCGGTGCTACTATACTACTTCCTCGAGAAAAAAATGCCTCAAAAAGGAGGGGGGTCCGAACGGATGTACGTCAAGGCCTGCCGCAGCACGTCCTCGCCGTCTTTCCCTCCTTCGAGACCCGGACCCGGACCTGCGGCGGCGGCGGCTTCGGCACCGCCCCCCGCCACCATCGACGGCGCCGGCGAAGACGACGGAGGAAGGACCAGGTGCGTGATCACGAAAGTCCCCAACGTCCCCAGCAAGAACACCAGGAAGTAGCGCCGGAAAGGAACGGGGCTGATCTCCGCGCCCTCCTCTTTCTCTCTGCGACGCCTCTTGGCCACCGACAGCGCCGTGAGGAGGAACGCGAGGCCGCCCACGATGGAGCTGAAGATCAGGCGGCCTCGATCTCCTCGCATGTTCCCGGCGTCGCTGCCGGACGACAGACCCCGCGAAGAAAAGGCGCTCCACAGGGAGCACGCCACGGGCTGCGAACAGGCCAACGCGCGCCCCCCGAAGGTCTTGAACGACGACAGGACGCTCGTCATATACGTCGATGCCACGCGATACGGAACTGAACTGAATCCACATAATTTTCGGACCGCCGTGGTCGCAGCGCGCCACGCCGACCTCCCCTCACGACGCGGACGCGGGGAACGCGGCGCATGCCGTCGTACCGGCCGGACGGTCGAATAAGTCAGCTGTCCGGGGTCTGTCCTTCTCCGCCGCCGTCGCCCCCTTTCTTCTCGCTCTTCTCGTACGCCTCCTCGAAGGCGTCCAGGTCCCTGCTCCACATGTCCGTCTCGCTCGTCTGTTCCACGTCGTCCACACGCGCCTGCAGCTCCGCGATCTGATCGTCCAACTCCCGCTTCTTGTCGGCGGTCAGAGAGTAGACGGGCATGCGCACGATGTAGTCGAAGCCCTCCGCGCGGTCCGCGTCGAAGCCCGTGGTCCGCAGCGTGTCCTCCAGGCCCGCCTTGTCGTGCTTGTGCGGCACGATGTCGCCGTCCACCACCGCCTGCACGAAGCGGCTCTTGTTGCGCAGCGTGCCGAGGCGGGCGTACATGTCGCGGAGTACCGCGCGCTTCCGCTCCGCGTACGTCTCCACGCGCAGGTCGTAGAAGTCGCAGAGGACGTGGGCCACGGAGTCGTACTTCTGGATGCGGCCCTCGCGGTTGAACAGGTACATGTTGACCACCGACATGTTGCGGTTGGACACCAGCTTGAGCTCCTTTTCCAGACGCGACTGTCGCGGGGCCGCCGCACCTCCTGCTCCTCCGTTCATGGACACGGCCGCGGAGGAGGCGACATCGTCGTCTCGCTCCCCGTTGTCGTCCGTGTCTCCTCCTCCTTCGCGGAACATGAAAGCGTCCAGCGCCGCGGCGTTCGTGAACACCAGGGTGCACGAGACCTTGGTGTCGCTGTGGTTGTGGCGCACCGCCTTGATCTCCGGCAGCTTCTCCTTGAGCGCGTCCACGTGCTCCTTGAAGTCGTCGGTCCAGTAGCCGATGGGCAGCTCCGTGACCGCGACCTCGCACGGCTTGGTGCGCCGCACCACACCTCGCGAGAAGTAACGGGAGCCGTGGCGCTCGATGCCGCCCGTGAAGCCGCGGTACCAGGGCCGCAGGGGCGGCAAGGCGTGGGCGGCGGCTTTGGGGTCCTCCGCGACCAACATGGCGCGCAGGGCGGCCACCACGTCGCGCGGGGAATGACAGGGGACGTTGGTGCTGAAGCCGGTCCCGATGCCGTTCGCGCCGTTCACCAGCACCGTGGGCAGCACCGGCACGTACAGCTCCGGCTCCACCGGCACGCCGTCGCTGTCCTGGTAGCGCAGCACGCGACCGTCGTCCGGATGGAACACCCGGAAGGCCAGGGGGTTCAAGAAGGTGTGAATGTATCGCGTGGCCGCGGAATCCTTACCGCCCTCGCGACGACTACCGAACTGTCCCACGGGCATCAGCATGTTGATGTTGTCCGCGCCCACGAAGTCCTGGGCCATGCCCACGATGGTGGCGTTCAGGCTGGCCTCGCCGTGGTGGTACATCGCGTGCTCGCTGACGTAGCCCGCCAGCTGCGCCACCTTGAGCTCCTTGCGCAGGTCGCGCTTGAAGCAGCAGTACAGGATCTTGCGCTGCGACACCTTGAGGCCGTCGCACATGGAGGGGATGGAGCGCACCACGTCGTAGTTGGAGAAGTGCACCAGGTCGCGCGCCACGAACTCGTGGAAGGTCACGGGCGGCGCGCCGTCCGCGTAGTTCAGGCCCGCCGTGCGGTCGTACGCCAGCAGCCAGCGCTTGCGTTCGTCGGCGTAGGCCTTGTTGAAGCCCAGCTCCAGGGCGCGCGCCGACTCGTCGCCGTCCCACGCGTACGTCGTGGTCTTGAGGTCCCGGAAGTACTCCTTGGCCTCCTCGCGCGTAGACGTACCGAGACCCTTGTAGTACTTGATGTCCCAGCCGGCGCCCCCGCGCCCCTCCTCGCTCGCCAGCCACGCCTCGTAGTCCGCCATGTTGTACATCTGGCGCACCGGCTGGCCCTTGCGCCGCGCCTTCACGATGGGGGTCAGCATGGACGTCAAGAACCCGGGGACGCGCAGCAGGCTGGGCCACAGCCGGAAGAACAGGTTGAACAGCAGGCCCTTGATGTGGGAGCCGTCCTGGTCCTGGTCCGTCATGATCATCACGCGTCCGTAGCGCAGGGAAGACGCGTCCGTGTACGTCCGCCCCGACTCCAGACCCAGGATCTTTTTCAGGTACACCACCTCCTTGTTGTTCGCGATGCGGTCGGGGGTGAGGTCGCACACGTTGAGGACCTTGCCGCGCAGAGGAAACACGCCGTACTTGTCGCGGGCGGCCTGCGACAACCCCGCCACCGCCATGGTCTTGGCGCTGTCGCCCTCCGTGAGGATGAGCGTGCACTGCGCGCTGCGCGACCCTCCCGCCCAGTTGGCGTCGTCCAGCTTGGGCACGCCGGACACCGAGGTCTGCTTCTTGCCGTCCGACACTTTGAGACTCTTGTCCGCGCTGGCCTCGCTGAGGCGGACGATGCGCTCCACCAGCGCCGACTTGTACAGCCGCTCCACGAAGCGCTCGCTGACCTCGATGCGTCCTGCTCCGCCTGCTCCGGAGACAGAAAAGCCGAACTTGCCCACCGGCGTCGTCAGCGTCTCCTTGGACTGGCTGTCGAACGTGGGGTTCGGGATGCACGCCTTGACGAACACGAACAGGTTGTCCCGCACGAACTGCGGCTTCACCGCGCTCCCGCTCCGCCTCTTGTGGATGAGCTCCGTCAGCTTGCGCGTGATCTGCTGCACGACGTGGTCCACGTGTTTGCCTCCGCGCATGGTCCACACACCGTTCACGAACGACACCTGCTGCAGCCCCGCGCCGTCTTCGGAGCACGCGGCGCCCACCTCCCAGTGCTCGTTGATGCGCTCATAGGCGCGGTCCGTCGGGCCGCTCGCGGGAGGACGCGGTCCCAGGTAGTAGTCCATGTAGCGCTCGAAAGACTTGCAGTCCATCTTCTTCTTGTTCAGGTGCACGGTGACCGTGGGGTCGGTGACCGCGGTGGCGTCGTACACGCGCTTCTCCAGCAGCGAGTACATGTCGTCCGTCAGTCCTCCTTCGCCGACGCCTTCCGCCGACGCCCTAGATCCCAGGCGCGCGTAGTCCGGAAGGAACCGGATACGCGTGAAGGGCTTCACGGAGGTCGTGGTGATACGCGGCGGTCGCGTGACGCTCATGTTGTCCTCGAACACCTGGGCGTACAGCTTGCGGCGCTTCCGGTCCACGGTCTCCACCTCGAAGCGCTTCGAAAAAATGTTGCAGGCCTTGGCGCCGATGCCGTTCTGGCCGCCTATGATGCGCTCCGCGTTGGCCTCGTCCTCGTAGTTCGCCGAAGTCAGCATGTGACCGAATATGAGCTCCGGGATGTACACCTGACCCCCGCTCTCCTCATGCAGCGCGACGTCGATGCCTTCTCCGTCGTTCGTGACCTCCACCACCCCGCTGACGCGGTCGATGTCCACACGGATGTTGCGCACCGGCAGCGGACGATCCGCCTCCGAAACGCCGGCCTTTTCCTGCTCCTCACGCATCACCTTGACACGCGTCGCGTGATCCACGGCGTTCATCAGCACCTCGTCGAAAATCTTGAGCAACGCCGGCACGTAGTTCAGAACCCTCTGTCGCATACGTTGGGCCTCGGGGTCCACCACCCACGCGGAGCACGTGTCGACGTCCGTGGACCCCACGTACATTCCGGGGCGCAAGAGGACGTGCTCGCGGTGGTCGACCTTCCTGTACGTCACGGCCGCTGCCCCCGGGACGTCCACATTAGCGGTCGACGCCACCGCGCTCCGCTTGTTGCTCTTCGTTCCCTCCGCGGCAGCGGAGGTCGATGCCCGCTTCTTCATGATCACTGCGAAGACGGCTTCTTGAACAGTTTGAACAGGTTGTATCCGATGCCTGTTCCTTCGGACTTGGACTCCGTCTGCGTCTGCGTCTTATGTCGCTCGGCGTTGTTGCTGTTATTACGGACGTTCATCACCGCGGCTTTCTCGTTAGAATTGTTACGTCCGTTCGCGGTCGCAGGAAACATCGAACCGTACGAATTCGGGACACCGTTCGCCGCGGAGTTCGGAAGACGAGCGTTGTTGTTTCTCGTGCCTGCGTTGTTCGCGTTCTTCGGAGGCTGGAAGCCCGTGTTGAAGCTCCGCCGCGTGTTCACGTTCGTGAACCGCGCTGTACTCAATCCGTTTGTGATGGCCGCGTTCGCTCTCGTCGAATGAGTGGGTGGTGCATGACCGTGGATGTCAGAGGATGTGGATGAGGAGGACGCGGACGCGGACGCGGCTCGGGCCTTCGAGATGATATCGATGAGTGACGGAGGGGGAGTTCGAAGACGACTGTTGTTGTTCGCGGACATTTCCGGTGGTTGTTATTACAGTTAGGTCCGCAAAAAAAAGTGTAGAAAGAGATGGAGAAACCCGACGGAAAACCAGAATCAATCAATTCTTCATCATGTACGACGTCGTGACTCCCTCCGCGCTCCAGACCACACAGAAAACCTACTGCGCGATCCACGGCTACGTGGTCTACACCAAGAGCTTCGTCACGCGCAGCAACGGCGCGACGGTGACCCGCATCGTCCTCGTGGACCCGGTCTCTTCTTCTTCTTCTTCTCCGGCCAAGACACCCGAGGAGCTGGCGCGGACCGCGACGTCGTTCGTGACCATGAAGGCCTTCCCCGCCCTGGACAGGATCACGGGACACAACGTCCAACTGACGCCCGTGAAGAAGGAGCCGCGCGGAACCTTCGACAGTACGCCGAACCCCTACGTCCTGAAGCCCGGGAACGGCTACGCCATCAACGTCAAGTTCACCGACACCGCTCTCGCGACCAAGAGCAAGAACGTACGGAAGATCGAGAAGGTCGCGCAGATCCCCTACTGTCCACACTTTACCGACATCGCGGACTGCGTCAACGACACATGCGTGAACGTCGCAGCCATCCTGGACGGACCGGTGGAGGAACACGAGTATGGCATAGCCGCGTGCGTGTACGACGCCTCGGGCTGTCAGGCGCGACTGGTCATCAACAACAACACGAGAGAAGAAGGTGGCGGCGGAGACGAGAAGAGGAATATGATGCGCTCACTCCGCGAAGCGAAAGAAGAGGGCACCGTGATCATCCTGCTGGACTTCATGTTTTCTTCCGGGTTCGATGACTCTCTCGCGGCGGACTCCGAGTTTCGCCGCGTCCTGAAACCGTTCGGATGTAGCGCGATGTATCTGGGGACGTCTTCGGATGCGGTGCGCAACCGTTTGGCCGGCGCGCAGCGACCGAGTCGACTCGTGACGGACGGAGAGACCCTGCAGTCCGTCCTTGGCACGCCGGACGAGGAGGAGCGCGATCGGCGCCTGGGACGGATGTTCGGCACGCTGACCGACTTCTTGAAGAAAACCGAGAGGAGGAGCGGAGGCAAGGAGACGGTCCTCGCGAACCTCACGTGCGCCTCGAGCGGAGGAGGAGGAGACGCCTTCGTGAAATCCCGACAGCAGCAGCAACAGCCGTTGACGTTTTTGGAAGAGGGCGAAGCCGACGCGAGCGCAAACAACAACGACCACGAGCTCTTGCGGTACGACGTGGTGACGGGAGTGGACCTGGGATTCCTCGAGGGCGAGACGGCGGTGTACTGGTCCAGCTCCGCCGTCGAGAACGTCCTCGGAATGCCGGCGACGACCTTTGCGGAGACCAAGAAGTCGCGAGAAGATCGCCTGGAGGTCATGGAGGACGCCTTCTCCATGCGCCGTGCCGTCGTGACGGTGTGGAAGAAGGACGACGCCAACCTCATCGTGGTCAAGGCGTTCCTGCTACCGCGATCCACGAACCTTCTCCCTCATCCTTCGGACGACGAGGACGACCTGATCATCCGCAAAAAGTATAAGCGCACAAGATTCTCGGGGTCTCGCGAAGGAAGTCCCGACGCCATCGCTGACCATCCCTTTTGATTCGCATTGTTTTTTGTCACGTGTAACATTACATGCTCTGCTTTCTCACATCGGGGGTCTGCCGTTCCAGAAGTCTTTGGGAGGAGGAGCATGGATGGAGGCGGGATAAGCGGAGTCCCTCAGGATCTGCTCCTGCGTCCGCGGCACTTCCGCTTCGAAAGAAGTGGTGTAGAAGTCGACGCCACTGCGAGGACGCATGGGACGCACGGGGTACGTCAAGCCGCGATAGGGGATGCCGTCGCTGATCTTGATGGCCTTCCTCTTTTCGCGTCCGTCCTTCACGTACCAAACGTGCACCGCAGGGGGGACCAGGACCGTGCCGAGACCGATGTAGTAGGAATTCGGGGACACGAACGTGATGGTGAATTCGCGGTCCGGTCCGGTCGTCTGTACGCGACCCACGTTGGGAGTGCCGTAGAAGGCCTGGACCGGGGACGCGTAGGGTAATCCCGAGCCGGAGAAGGAGTTGCGGACGTCGGGGGGGCACGCCGCGTAGAAGTGCACTTCGCGCCCGTCGGGCTCTTCGCGGACCTTCCCTTTCACCACCACCAGGGTCTCGTCTCTCTTGGACACCCCGATGCTCACGTCGGACAGGAGGGCCTCGTCCTTTTTCAGGGATTTCGCGGCGGGCAAGCGAGCTCTGTCGGACATCGATCGTGTTCGTGTGTTCGAACGTGAGGCTCGTTTGCATACGGTCCAGAAATAATTTCCTTGACTCCCTCAGCCTCTACGCGAAAAGCAACACAGAAACGAGTGACAGAATGAGCTCGCTTTGCGCCGGAGGCGGTATTTCAGCTCCTCCCATTCCGCATCGGTCACGCACATCTCCTCGTCTCTCCACTCTGCGTCGATCCTCTTGAGCTCATCGTTCAGCTGCTTCGTCCTCTCGGAGTCCACGCCCCTCCCCGTGGCATCGTGCAGACGATTGATGCGGATGGACACCATGACGTCTTTGCGATCGTTGGCCAGCTTGCGCAGTCTGGCGTAGGCGTCTCTGTCTACGCGGGGTTGATGCGACATTCGTCGCGTGTAACCGTGCGTGCGGTTCTCTGCATATTTCCGCGTAAAAAAAAAGATTGTCGCACGGATTCACGACACGATGCCGAAGCGTCGCTCGGCATGATTTCACGCCCCCGAAAGATAGAATGGAACATGGCGTAATTCGCTACTCGTCGGAGCAGGAAAGCGTGGGGACGCTCACGAACGCGAGAGATCCCGAATACACGGCTTCTAGGGTTGATTGATGTGAGCAAGGACTCGCAAATTCACACCTGAGACAGTGAGAATGGAACATGGTGTAATTCGCTGCCGAGGCGGGAAAGCGTGGGGTTGTTCACTCACGTGAACGGTCCCGGGAGGACCTGACAACATCTGGGGTTTGTAACGTGAGCGCGGTGCTCCAAAAACCAGAAGGTCGTCGCAGTTTCACGACCTGTACCATTCGAGGTGAAAGGCATAATAAGCCGCACTCGAGCGATCGCAGGTCGAAGAACGTGCGCAACCTTGAGGAGGTTGCACGTTTTATCCCTTACGCTTTTACGAACACTGTCGCCTCAACCCGATTCCGTAGTGATTGCGACAGACGCACCGTTCCGAACGCACTCGTGCGTCTCGGGGTGTTCCGTTCTTATTTTCGTGGGTGTAGAAGACCGCAATCACCCATCCAAGGAACAGCCGCACTGAAGCGATCTCGGGTCGGAAATGGGTGCGCATGACCTCGAGGAGGCAGCACGTTATCCCTTACGAATCATGATCATCTTCTCTTTACATAAGGAAAAAGATTCCCGTCTCGTCTTCTCACGGTCGACCGGCGGCGAGGACCCCGCTGGCGTTGGACAACTCCACCGAGCCGTCGGGTCTCTTCCTGTCCGGGGGGACGGCGTACACCGCACCCACGTGGCAACGCACGGCAACTTTGCCGAGATCTTCGTCAAAGTAGCCCCCCTCGAACACCTCCAAAAAGTCCGTGGGATCCAGACTGACGCCGTAGGTCCCCTTCGTGGCCAGACAAGCCATCGGTTGGGCGCCCGCGGGCATGTTGGGACCGAGACTGCTCTCCACGCGCGCTTTGGGGACCTCCACGAACGTGCGACCGTCGCAAAACACCTCGGTGCCGCACTCGGCTCTCACTTCGCAGGCATACCCTCTTCCTCCTCCGAGGATCGCGGATGCGGGTCCGATGAACTCCATCTTCTGCGACGAATCTTTTCAGAGAAAAAAGAGTCCGACGTCCTTATGTGTCGTCGGTGGCCGTCCACTTCCGCGCCGAAGCCGCTGCTGCAGCGTGAGAATCCATGCGGTCCAGGTGCTCCCTGACCTCACGCTCCCTGATCATCTCCGCCCACGTTCCCGTGAACGCCGCGACGTCGTTCCGTCTCGCAGCGTACGCGACGGCCGCCGTGTGTTCCTCGTGTTCTTCCTCGCGTGTGTTCGACCACCTGGACCACACGGACTCGAACTTCCGCCAAGGAGGCACGCTGAGTCCCGTGTCCGCGAGGTTCGTCGCCATCTCGGTGCACATGATGCCCACGAGTGTCCTCAGCTGTGCACGGGATCCCACGAACACATCCGGCACGCGGGCCAACACTTCACGGTAGCGCGACGAGGCACGGGGGAGGGCGAAGTGGTCCCGCAGGAGCGGCTCCACGACGTACAGCGCACCTCCGCCCTCCAGCCGCACCTGGATGAATTCGTGGGACAAGTCGAACAAGCCGGGCATCGCACGTGCTCTTGATTTCTTGACCGTAGCGTCGTATCCCATCTCGCCGCACAGTCTCGCGGCGATCGCGAGGACGTCTGCCCCTTCTTGTCCCAGCAGGCGCTTCACGTCCACGTACAGCAATCGCGCAGGTCCCGTCGGTGTCGGGGTGCACGCACGGAGTCTCTCGAGTACCCGGGCCACTTGTCGTTCCGCGTCTTCTTCTTTTCCTTCGTTGGACGAGGCGACGTCGTGTCGTCCGAGCTCGCACGCCTGACGTCGCGGTTGTAAATCCTCTCTGAAAAGCAGCTGAAGTCCGATGCCGTCCGAGTTCGTGGATGTCTCCATATTCCTTTCGGTCCAGAGAAGAATGTCGATGGTCTTTCGATTTTTACAACGTTGACCCTCTTTTTTTTATAAAGTTTGTGCGTGCGCCTTCTATCTCACAGTAAATAATTATTTCGAAAGAATGACCCAGATTCAGCACGTTCCGCGAGAAGTGCTGGCCATCATCTTACGCAACGCGGTGGACGGCGAGTGCTTTGCGTGTTTGCCCCACGAGGTATGCAAGGAGTGGAACGCGGTCTTCTCTCCCGACTCCGTGGACGGCCTGTATCTGCCGTGGGTGCTGTCCGCGACGACGACCGCTCATCCCGCTACACCACGTGAGAGAGCGATGTTCTACGACTCGCTGCGTGCCCTGGTGCTCTCCGCCGGAGCGGGAAAACGGCGTGCTTGCGAGACTGTCTTGGAGGGTCACATATACAAGAACGTGAGCTCGGAGCCGGACTTGGAGTTCTTCGAAGCGAGGGTCATGGAAGCGGCCATCCGCGGGGGTCATCGCGACGTGTACGACGCCGTGCGCACGGCCCGTCACTCCAGAAAGAAGAAGAAGATGGGGAAGATCGCGGGAGGAGGAGGAGGAGACGGCGGAGAAGGAGTCGTGGACCCGATATCGCTGTACTCCATCTACAGAGGCCTCCAGGATGCCATCCGGTCGAGCGACTCGCGCATCTCGGCCTGCGCTTTCCGTATCCTGACCACGGAGCTCCGCCTGGCGACGATGTATCCGGACACTTTTGCGAGCCACGCTCCGGCGTCCGCCCGCTTCACACTGATGTACAACGCGACGATATTGTGCGCGGACATGCTCTCTTCTTCTACTTCTGCTTCTTCCTTGTCCTCACGAGATTGGAGTGATTTCACGTGCGCCGTCGCGGCCTTGGGAGACCGATTCATGGACGAAACGTCGCGACTGCGCCTGCTCGACGTGTCTTTGAAGACCAAGAACCGCGACATGGTGTCCTTGAGTCTCCGACATCTGGTGCCGGCGTCATCGGAGGGAGGAGACGACGGCAACGACATGTTGATTTTCGAGATGTGGATATATTACTTGGTCGTCAAGGAGCGCGTGGATCTCGTGGACCGCGCCACGGAGACCGACGTGTTCCTCGGCGTGCCTCACGTCCGCGCGGCGATCGAAAGAGCCGCGCGAAGAGTACGACAGAGCTCGGGAGTGCTCTCCGTGCGCCACAATCCGCTGCTGGTGGCCTGCGGCACCGTGGGGAACGGCGTGGAGACGTGGCGGTACCTGCTGAGTATCGTGAACGTCCGCCACGAAAGAAGAAAAAGGAGGACGGCGCACGACGCGACGGAGTCCCAGCTGTCTGCGCTCATGGAGGAGGCCATTGACGCGGCTTTCATAGTCCTGGACGCGACTCTGACCAGGGAGAAGGACACGGAGAACATCGAGAACGTGCTCGCCGGATTCGTCTGGGCGCGTCGAATCCTGAAGACCATGACGCGATCCAAGGATACCGCGTCGTCTCTCGTCTCCTGGACGCTGCTGCGCGAGAAGGACTCCGGATTATTCAAGGGGCGCGAAAACATCGTGACGTATTCGTCCCTCACCGACTTCCATCGCCGACGTATCGTTCTGCACCTCCTCACGAAAGGTGGGTGGAACGCAGCGGAATCGAATCCGAACGAGTAGTGTCGACCGGAACCGTATCTATGTGTAGAGATCGAGTTAAGGCGGAAATCTTCTCCTCATCCCTACGGCGAAGAAAGATAAAATGATAGCTCTCGCTCGCATCAATGAACCCTATAAGCCGTGTATTCGGGATCGCTCACGTTCATGAGCGTCCCCACGCTTTCCTGCTCCGACGAGTAGTGAATTACGCCTTGTTCCATCCTATCTTTCCAGGGTGTATTCCGAGGTACATAATACGGTACGGCCACCCCCCTAGACACAAGACATTCTGTTTCCTCTTCTTCAGGTGATTACGAAGACGCTGTGCGATTGCTCGCGAGGGTCGGGGACGCCAACCTGCTGCACGTCGTGCTGAATGTGGCTCGGAACGACCGGAATGGAGAAGATGACGTAGACATGGCCAACATGACGGCCATCGCTTTCGCGGAATCCCTGTACCTGTCGAGAAAGGACGGAGACCTGTCGAGAACGGCCATCTGCGAGAGCATGCATCGGCGCATGCGCGAATTCAACCATTGCGTCTCGCAGTCCGGGCACGTCAAGAACGCTCTGAGTGTGATCGTTCGCGCGGGCAGCACCACCGCATTGGACTTCGTTATGGACGTCGTCGGAAGCACAGGAGGGAGGGTGTGCGAACACACGCGGTCCCTGGTGCTCGACTGCTTCAGGGCTGCCATGGCGTCGACGTCGTCCGAGTTCTTCGGCGGAGTCGTGCGTGACATCGCGAGGGGGGCGCTGCGGCGAGTGCTGGTGAGAGAGGGTCGTTCCGAGGCGAGAGACATCGACGTGGCCCTGGAGATCGAGAGGACGATGTGGTCACATCACATGAAGGTCGACACTCCTCCGAAAGCCACGTTATTCGTCATGGGGTTGATCGCGGAGCACTGGCATCCCGCGACGGATTTTTTCCCCGTCGTGAAGCGCGCACTCATATGTGCCGCGAAGATCGGCAACGGGGCGCTGGTACGCTCATTGGCGGAGCGTATACGAGTCGACCTGGAGCCCGAGGTCCTGGACCACGTCGTGGACAAGCTGCTGATGCGCGACGACTGCGAGACCGTGGAGGTCTTGTTGAAGCGCTTTCCTCCTCGTGCGAGCTCTCTGCTGAAGTTCCAGGACAGATCCCTGGAGCAGGGCAATGTGCACACGTCGAAGGTCTTGCGTAGTTTTTATAAATCAGTAGACGTTTCCGTATAAAGACGATGCCGCCAGGGCGGCGGATCTCGCGCTTGCCTCTCCCATTTTAACGCCGATACGAATGAACTGTTCGGCAAGGAAGATGAGGATGACGCCGGTGGCCACGTACAGTGCCAATTCGTAGAACATCGAATTGGGCGCAGCGACGGCGTCGACCTCTTCCATCATCTCCCCTTCGTCGTCTTCCCCTTCCCGAGGCGCCGGCAAGAGGACGTTGTGCCTATTCCTCGAAGACGAAGAAGACGTGCCTTTCCGAGAGCCGTTCGAACCGATCGAATTCTTCTCCTTGCCCAGGTGCTGGCGGGCGTTGCTCGGCAGCAGGTACGCAGGGTCGATAGGCGGATGCGATTTCTTGGATGCGCGAGAGTGCGACGACGCCTTGGCGCTCATGCGACCCATTTCTTCTTCTTCTTCTCCATCATCGTATCCTTTGTCCTCCTCCTTCTCCTCCTTCTCCTCCTCCTCGTCTTCGTCTACCGTGGCGGTGGTGAAGGGCACGAAGGGCGGAACGTGTTCCGGCGGAGAAGTGGAATGACCGTCGAAGGCCGCCGGTGCGGAAGAGAATGATTCGAAGCCGGACACGTGTCTGATCTGTGGATCGGCCATCGCCGTCGCGCCCTTCTCTTGCCGCGAACGCGACTTTCTTTTGGTCTTTCGTTTGCTTCGCATGGACGCATCCTCGTCGTCGTCTTCCACGGAGTCGGACGACGGAAACGCGGTGAACCCGTTGACCTGATCCGGCGCGTAGATGTCCATGATGTTCTCCACGTCGTCATCTTCTCCTTTATCGCCGTCGACCTGGAACCGCTTGGGATTCGCGTCTCCCACCATGGCCTGTGCCATGCGCACGCGACGCGTGGGACCCGCGGCTTTGTTCTTTTCGATCTCGTCCTCCTCTTCCTCGTCGTGTTCGACGTGCTTTTTCGCTTTGCCGTCGGAGGCTTGTCGACGCAGTTTTTTCTCACGTCGCGACGAAGAGCTACCGAACCTCGTATTTCCCGTCATGTCCGAATAGGCCACGTCCACTGAGGCCACCATTCGTGCTCTCTCACGTTCGCACAGGGACTCGGATTACTCTCCAGACAGAAAAAAATGGACACGCCGTTTGCGTTTCGAGATGGACATAAAAGCGGTGGAGAGTGTCGACAGACGTCGTGGACGCGATGACGGCAGGAAAGGCGTGTGCATACGTCGAGTCTTTGGGAGACGACGTCTTCTTCTCTCGCGAGTTTTTGAAGACCCTGTTCGCCCGCTGCGTCGAGTACCGAAACGCCGGCGGCATCACCGCACAGTCGATGCGCGACGAGATGAAACGGGCCGAGTCCAAAAGACGGGCGATGGAGTACAGTCGGGACGCTGCGCGGGCGCGCGTCCAGATCCTCGAGCGACAGGTCGCGGACATGTACTCGGGACTCGCCCGTCTCGCGGAAACCGGACGCATCCTTCAGATGCAATACGTGACCACATCTCGCCGTAACGAAGAGCTCGCGGCACTGCTGCGCCGGAACGAGGCATGGAACCGAAAGGCTCACGCGCAGCTGCGTGTCGTGACGGCGGATACGCAGCGCGTGAACGCTTACGTGAGCGGCACTCGAGAGCGCGTGCGCGAGGGTTTGAACGGAGTCCGAGAAGTCCACGCGACGGCGCTGCGGACGTTTCAGGGCCTGACGCGCTCCGCGATGGCGGATGCTCTGGAGGTCGCCCGGCCGGCACTGACGCTCACGCGATGTCTGACGGTCATGGACGTCATGTCCGGCCGTGCTCCGTCCACGAGAGTCGACGGCGGAGCATCGAACGACCGTCCGCCGGAATAGGGTTAAGGACGATATTTCCGCCTTACGATGGAGGTGTCTCGTTTCCCTCTTTTTTTCTGTGTGGCTGTAATCAAATCGGCGGGTGCACGTGGTCGTCATGGCCAACCAATTGAACGTGTACGACCTGCATCGCGGGATGCTGTCGCGACGTCAAAAAGAACGCGAGTGCTATATGACCGTCTTGGAACGTTGCTACGCCCGTATCCGGAGGTCCAGTCAGGCCCAGAATTTTTCTTGTGTCTTCGAGATCCCGTGCGTCATCATGGGCATGCCCCTGTTCGACCTGGACACGTGCGCCAAGTTCGTCATCCGGAACCTCGTGGGCAACGGCTTCAGCGTAGAGGTACGCCCGCCCACCGCGCTGTCCATATCGTGGGAGCTGTTTCCGGATGCCAACAAGAAGAAGAACGGGGACGCGACGGCGGCTCTCCTCGCTCCGCTTCCGTTGTCACTCCCGTATTCCTCTCCTCCCCCGCGACCACCACCACCTCTACCCGTTCCTCCTCCGCAGCAGCATGACCATCGCCCGCCCCCGCTACCTCTTCCGCCACAATCCAATTACCGCGCCCGTAACAAGAACCCGACGGTCCGCCCCACCGACGTCGTGCTGGAGCACCTGAGGCAGCAGAGGGACGGAGCGCTCTCCCCGCAGGACCCTCGACCGTGTTTTCAGCAACCACGATTCCCGACGTTCCCTTCGCCTCCACCACCGCTTCGTCCGACGACGGGACCATCACCGCCTCCTCCTCCTCCTCATCCACAGCGTGATTCGACGGCGGCGGTGGTCCCGAGGCCCATCCGGGACTTCCGTCCCAGCGGTCGCCTGGATCTCCGCGTGCTCTAATCTCTACACCTGAGATAGTGAGAATGGAACATGGCGTAATTCACTGCTGAGGCAGGAAAGCGTGGGGTTGTTCACTCACGTGAACGGTCCCGGAAGGACCTGACAACATCTGAGGTTTGTAACG
>Ga0209937_1000311_pt1 | contig 16189 bp, 13 predicted proteins | sample SalPon1_B_H2O_MG_FD_185699 | JGI IMG/M metagenome (GOLD analysis project Ga0209937, IMG submission 185699) | Salt pond water microbial communities from South San Francisco under conditions of wetland restoration - Salt Pond MetaG R1_B_H2O_MG... | ecosystem: Environmental > Aquatic > Non-marine... | reverse complement strand
CCCCATATGATTTATTCCTGATTCTGACGTGCGCGAATCATTGCGAGGATGTCTTGTGCATTGCCGCCGCCTTCTGATTCTGTGTCTTCAGTAGAAGTTTCCGGAGCAGGTTCTGCCTTGGCCTCTGTTGCTGGCTGTGTGTCAGCCTCTGCCTTAGCAACATCTGCTTCCAGTGATTCCTTAGCAGGAGCGGGTGTCGGAGCACTCTGAGAAGTTGCTGTTGCACCCTTACTGGCAGCCTGAGTAGGATCACCTGTGCGAGCCTGTACGCCTGCTGGTCGAAAGTACTGGCTCCAACGATCAGCATCATATGCTTCACCGTCTACAGAAGCTTCGAACATTTCCTGCATAACTTTGACTTCTACTTCGCCTGGCTTCTTGGGCAAGAAGTTTGACAGATCATACAGGCCATGAGTGTTAATAGCCGTCATTTCCTCATCGGATAGTGCGCGTTCTCGGCGTGCCCAGTTAGATGTGGAATAGTCTGCGTAACCACCCTTGGAAGTTTTGTTTAGACGAAAGTCTAAGCCAGCAGTATAGTCGGTTGGCAATTCTTCCATGTCCGGATCAAGCAGCGAGCCTTTGATAATCTGAAAGATCTGAGGACCAATAATAAAACGTCGAATTGGATTCTCTGGTGTGGAGTCTTCACCTAGTGGATCTTGACGCACAAAACCTTGGAATATATAAGAACGCTTCTTCCAGTACTTGCGACCCATGTCTTCAAGTGCTGGGTCTTTGAACCAACCGCGTACTTCCTGTAGTATATTACAGCTCTCGCCATACATTTCCATGCAGGGCACTTGTACCTGTACAGGACGCGAATCTGTTTCGCCTTTGATTCCTGCAAACGGCAGTTTAATCATTAGTCGTTCTGCCCAAAAGAAATCATTGGCTTCATTGCCATCTGGAAGAAATCTCAGTGTAGCAGATTCATCTTCCTTCATGTTCCAGAAAGGATAGATTGCATTGTCGCCTGGGCCGGCGGAGTTTGAATTTGAACGTGTTTCTTGCTCTTTGAGACGAGCGCGAATTTCAGCTAGAGATGCCATAGTATTGCCTCCTAATTGTTTGCCTATGTGCTTAGTGCCTATTTATGTAGCACATTTTTTATTATACATGATGTGCTTAACATGTCAACTATTTATTTAAAATCAAAGACCTGCAAGATTTCTCAATCTTATTACTGCTTCGTCTTCTTCTTGGTCTTGAGGTTCTTCTTCACAACCACAACCTTCACTATACTGTTCAAATGTTTGGTTAATCTTTTCGATAAACTGTTTTGCAGGTTCAATGAAGTTTTCGCCGTAGTCTTTCTCCACGCTTGTCAAAACAGCAGTTTCGCCTCTTGGCCACGCGCCTGTTTCCTTATCATAGTTTGATAGGATAAATTCTGTGATTGGCAGTTGTTCTTCAGTTGTTTCCTGCTCTTGTTCTGATTCGTCCTGTGCTGTGTCTTTGCTTGCATTTTTTTCTAGATCAGCAATTTTCTTTTTTTGATCAGCAATGTCTTTAGAACTAGCATCTGTTCTGTATAAGAATCTTAGATATTTTTTGGCATATTCTAAATCGTCCTTTGATTCTTCTGCAATTTCTTCTGGTCCGATTTCTTTGGTTTTTGTACCTTCACCGATCAGTCTATAGATATAAGGAAATACGTCTTTCAAATCTTCGTTGAACTGGCGAATTGTTAGTTCATCGACCCAGTTTGTTTTAACATCTTCTGGCACATCTTCTAGCACCACTGATTCATAGTTTTCTATAATGTTAGCGTATCCATTTGATTTCTGTATACTTTCTAGTTGTTTCTTGACTTCTTTGGCTCTTCCTTCAATTATATCCATATACTGCGAAAGCCCTTCTGCCATTACTCTCGATCTGCCTACATAAGTTTTAAACTTTTTTAAATTATTCAGTTCTTCTGATAGGCCAACTACATGCTTTCCAAAATCATCATAGGGATTGCCACCTTCTGACACATGACGAGCCATTGCTCTTGCACCAGCAAGATGTCTATAGGGATATCTGAATCTCTCGCCCTCAGGAGACTCTATGTAGATTCTGTCTATGTTTCTTGTTCTAGAAGCAGGCTGCTCTGGATTTACTGCAGATCTGTGTCTAATGTTAAGGCGAGCTTCGCCTATACGTTGATAACTTACTTGGCTTGTGCCGTAGAGTTTTGATTCACTCATCTGCATTTCTCCGGAATTCTGTGCTAAAAATTTGTAGTCTCTTCTGTCAAGATTAGATTTTGTGATGTCTCGTGTGTCAAAGTTCAAAAGTCTTTTCTTGGCAAAAGATCTTAATTCTTTAAGAAAATTGTACCAGTTTTCTCTAGTAACTTCGTCTTGATCTTCCATAAAGCTGTTAGTGTACATGACGCTTACACTGTCTTCGGATACACTTACTGAAATTTTGCCTATGTTTTTTCCGTCTGATTTATAGTCAAAATCAAAATATCGCGCCTGTTTTGGGTCGTTTGTGACTTTACCTTCTTGTGTTCCTATTGTAACTGAAGGGAAACGACCTCTAATTTTGTTGAATAGATCTTCTGAAATTGTGTCAAGACTTTTCATACGTATATTTATCAAATAGTGCTTATGAAAATAGGCATTGGTTGCTCGTAATCTTCGTCGGGATGATCTACAGATGTAAAAGTATTATACACTCTAGGGTCCCAGTCTTTGAGAACATCAATCATTCTAATTGTCAACAGCATCGCAGAAATAAGGTCATCCGAGTGGCCCGTCTTTGCTTGATAGGAAGATCCAGTTGCTACAAAGTTTTTTAATTCAGATATAAAAGGTTTGGATTGAATTTCGAGCTTGGAATTTTCAATCATGGTTTTCATTCTAGAACAAGCACTTACTTTTGTAGCATGAGTTGTGTTGAATCCTTTTCTAAATTTTCTAACATGTCCCTTGCGCATGGGTTCTGATATAAACAGGCCAGGTATATTTTCCTCGCCAAAATCATTAATAACAATAAGAGCAGCTTCGCCTATTCCATTGTTTTCTACACTCCAGTAGGTGCCTAGTGGATTTTTTGTTTCTTCTGCAATGTACTTGCAGATATCGCTCATAATTCTTATCTGTGCAGGAATAGCAGTGTTGTTGTGTTGCCATTCTGCTACCTGCTTATATGAAGGCAGTTCTAGTACCTGTATAGCAGCATAGTCTCCTCCTGTGCCCATAGAAGGATCGAGTGCAACGCAGTAAGTGTATTGTGACGATGGTTTTTTGTACCAGCGTGTTTGACCCATTTTGAGAGAGGGATCTGAGCCTTCCATGGTTGCAAGGTGAATAGAATTGATCAGTGTCTCATCATATGTGAGGAATTCACAACCATACTCTCTGCGAAATCTTTCCTCACCTATTCTACCCATTTCTGCATCACGCCATTTTTCGTCTCGATCAGGATGTTCTTCCCATGATGCTCTAAATGCGTGAAACCCGTTTATGCCTACATCTTGTTCGTTACCGTTTTCGTCAAAGGTCTGTTCAGCCTGTTTCCATATTGTAGCAAATGTGTCTTCGTCTGAGTTGGGCGTAGAAGTAATAACTGCTCTACCACCTGTTGCCAGTGTTGGAGATATTGAAGTCCAAAAGTCTTGAGCAATTGTGGGCTGAACAAATGCAAACTCATCACAGTAGAGAAGGGATATACTTAAACCACGTCCTGTATTGTCTGTGGTAGTTTGAGCAAGAATACGAGATCCGTTTTCAAATTCTATACTCTGTTTGTTATATGACGTAACGCCTGCTCGGATATGATCTGCGCATAGTTCATACACATAACGTATTCTCTGCATGATTTCCTGAGCGCCTTGATATTTGTGCGCGGCTATCAGTATGGTTTGGTCTGCGTGAAACATAGCATACCAGGCAAGATACACAGCAGCACATGTCGTCTTTCCCGTTTGACGAGGGAGCATATTTATGTTGAAACGATAATCGTGATAGGAACGCATTAGACGTTCTTGATATTCAAATGGCTCGAACAGCAATTTGCCTTTCACAGGATGCTGAATATAAGCAAAGTTTTTTGCAAAATAGAGATAACCGTCTTTGGGATCCATACAGCGAGCAAGTTGTTCTATTTGCTCTTCTGTGTATGAATCAGCAGCGTGTGCTTTTTTTGTTAAGACCCCGTCGAGTGATTTTGACATATAATTACTTAGTCAAAAATTAGCGCCATAGAACGCTATTGATTTGTTATTTTCTGTCTTCTGGGGTGCCAGCAATTGTGATTCGACCTACTAGATCTCGATTGTTTCTCATCATTGCTCTACCATATCCTTCTGCACCTTTTTTATTAGAAAATTCTTTGGGCTGTCCTTTCTGTTTATAGGTTTTACCGTCTATTCTGAGATAGAAAGGTCCCCGGTGCTGTCTTGTTAAATTATAGTCAGGATATTCGTCGTTGGCTCTAAAATCTGGTTCATTGAACCGAGAGTCTCTTGATCCTAACTCGCCTCCCGGATCATAACCTGGCATATTGGAGTCCCAAGAATCTCTTCCTCTGAAACGACCACCGTATGGTGCTTCTGATACAACATCAAGATTTTCTCTCAGTCTGCCAATAACAACATCGTGCATTTTGGTGTTGCCGTTGGTTTCTGCAAGGCTTCTTCTTTCTCGGCTCAGACGATTGATGATAGTTCTTGCTTCTCTATCATAGAACTCCACCATCTGCTTCGGAGTTTTGTTTATAATTGGTTTGACATATCTATCGAATACTGGGGCAGATTCCATTTGCATTTCTTTGCCTTTGTGTTTTACATTCTTGCCTTTGTCCCTTTCTTTCTTTTTGTTTGGCTCAACCTTGGCTTTATTAAATTTGCCGGCATTTTTTGCTACTGGATTGTTTTTTGGTGCTGCTTCTTCTACACCTTCTGGAACACAGTTAGGAACTTCCTTGCCACCTTTCTTTTTGGTGCCTACCATTTTGTAGCCTTTCCAACAAGGATCATCATCCTCGTCGTCGTCTTCTTTTACTTCTGTGTCAGCGTTTTTTTTTGAACCTTCTTTTTTGCCTTTGACTTTGGCAACAGCTTCGTCGTGACTCATACCGCTTGCTTTCATGCGAGCAATTTTTACATCATCAAAGTCATTGTCACCGTCGCCGTCCTGGTCCTTCTTTTCGCTCATTTTTTTCTTCAGCATTGATGATAATTCTTCTGCGAGAGAACTTTCAACCGCCATAGGATTGTCGCCGTCCTCTGCGTCTGCATAGGAATTTTTACGCTTGTTTAAACCGCCTGATAGATCATGAGTCATTGTTTCGTGATCGTCGTACCTTTCGTCTGGTTCGTTTGCATAATCATCTTCAATAACTTCGGATTGGCCTCGATGATCTTCCCAAAAATCTCTCGCCATATCTATTACATTACTGTATGTGTCTTCGAATTCGTCGATCTCCATGTATGAAGCATCATCAGCCATATCGATGTACTGTTCTTTATCTTCGATACCATACAAGTCCTGAAAGTCAAATATGTGAGGATACTTGTTGTTGCCTTCTTTGACTTTTGTATCGTCTGATTCAAAATTGTCCATCATTTTAGGAGTAATCATATCTGCTTTTGGAGGCATGTCTGGAGGACCATCTGCAGGCATGTCAACAGGAGCTGGCATTGTGGTAGGTTGTGGCCCTACCGGTGCTGCTTCCGGAGCACCTGCATTGTTCATCAGTCTCACAAGCTGTGCCACTTCATCGGCAGTTTCTCCGCTCATTGAGACAGAAGCAATTTCGTCTAACTGCTGAGGCTTGCTTTCAACTGCATCCTGCTGTGCAACATCATAAAATGATTCTAGGATCATCTTCATGTCACTGCTTTCCTGCTTGGAGGGTGTGTATTCACCTTCAGCAGCACTGTCGAGATTTTGTAAAATTTTGTTCATATCCATGGTTAACTTCCTATCGGACTCTTCATATTTGTGTCTGTTGATATATCTTTTGATTCGCCTTGAGGTGCTCCTGCAGCAGGATCAATTGTTCTTTCCTTTCTAGCAGTTTCTAGTTCTTTGAGCAGATCCATAACTCTGTTATCACCTACTGATTCTTGTGCAGATTCGCCGCCCATGTCTTCTGTGTTTAAAAGAGATTCGTATGGTTCGTCACTTACTTCTTCTTGATAGCGTTCCTGCGGTTCGTTCTGATTTCTTACTATGATATGACTTTGTGATACTGTGCAGGCATAGCCTAGATATTCCTGTAAAACTTGCACAGTGGTAGGATAATTTATTTCTACTTCAAAATAAGTGACTTCTACATTTTGCAGTTGTGGAAAATCTAGAGGTCGCTCTGATATGGGTGTTCTCTTGCCTGAGCTCATGTTTACTAGACTGTATTTCTGCAGCGCAGTTTCTAACAGTTCTTCAAATCCTTCAGGCAGTTCGCCAGCAACTCCTATCTTAAATTCATAGGTCTTTTTAGATTCTGTCAAATATTCCGCAAAAGTTTTCATAGCTTGTTCCTGTATAAATTATTTATCCATGTTTTTTAATTTTTCGATAAGACTGTTACGATCTGATACCACGTATCCTTCGCCTTGTACGACATCTCCGTCACCGCCTGTGGAATCTCTATCCATTTTTTCTTTCTTCAATTGCAGTTCTACTGTTTTCAGTTTTTTGTCTAGTTTGGCATTCTTTGCTTCTAGATTGGTTTTCAGCATTGTAGCAGCAACTTCAAAAACTCTGCCCGAATAGCGACTTTCTACATTCATGCCCAGATCCATTAGATCTTCATAGGCATCCATGGACTTTTCTGCAACTTCGTTTAGTTCTTTGTCTGCCATTTCGCCTAGTCCTTTAACAGCAGGCAGTGCAGAATTGATTTTGTCTAATTCTTCTATATTACGCAGTTCTTTTGAGTGTTCTCTTTTTTCCTGTTTCTGTTGTTTTTCTGCTTGTTTTTTATCCTGTTCTACCTGTTCTTTTGCGTCGGGCATGTCTAGGATTTCTTCAAGTTTCTTCGTCATAGTTTACACCATTATATGCTGTGTTTATATTTATCGAGGCTTGCCTTGGTGGAACAGATCATTTTCTGTTATGATGCGGAAGGTTATACCTTTCTGTTTGCAGTAGGCTCGAGCTGCTTCCCATTTGGCTTGATTGACTACAAAGTGCGCTTGATTGTGTTTTGAACGACCTAGATTTTCTTTATAGGCTTGACTTGCGGGTTTTACTTCTATAAGTTCTACTTTTTGTTTTCCTGATTTGTTTGCATACGCAATAAAGAAGTCTGGCACATACACTGTGTATTTCCCTGTAAGAGGATTTCGATAAGGGATTCTTATTGCTTCTGATGCCCACTGCGACACAGAAGGGTGTTCATCACAGAACCGCATAAATGCAAATTCCCAGCCTGAACGATAGGTAGGAGTTTTATTTCCCACATATTTTTCAGGATTTTTTAGATTGAATTTACCTTGAGCAAATCTAGGCATTTGACCTTAAACAATGTTAATTGTATTGCCCATTCCTGAATGAACTGTACATTGATAATATAATGTTGAAGGAGCGCTCATTGGAACTGTAAATGTTACTGTTCCTGATCCGCCATTGTTGACAACTCCTGTGTTATAGGCAGATCCACCATTTGATACTCTTATTTCTAAAGGATGAGCGCCTGGAACATTCGTAAAGTTATATGTTTCGCCTCTTCTAAGATATAAAGTAGGATCTGTTTCTGCAGCTGGGAACCAGTTGCTGCCAGGATCGGTAAAAGTATAATTAATTGACGAAGCAGTGCTACCCAGGCTGAATTCGTATCCCACAGTATTGCCGTTGGTGTCTAATTCGCCACCAAGTTGAGGTGTGGTGTCTTCAACAATATTCGAAATACCGCTTCCGCTTACTGTGGTAAATGTAAATGTTCCAGATCCGTCTGTGGTAAGCACTTGTCCGTTTGCACCATCTGTAATGCCAAGATCAGTTAATTCGGTTGGCACACTTGTTGAAAGTGCATATGAACTTAAATCAGGAGGTGTATAAGAAAATACGCCGGTGCTGTTGTCGTATGTTAAGTTAGCAGTGCCTGCTGTTTGTACACTTACGGATAAGTCAGTAAGTGCAATTCCCGATCCTGACTCTGCAGTAAGGTCAGTTGCAGGCTCCCAAGTAGAACCATTATACTTGAGAACTTGTCCACTTGTTGCGCCACTTACTGAAACGTCTGTTAAGTCGTCAAGTCCGGAAGCACCGCCTGCATCATCAACGAAACTAAAGTTTCCAGCGCCGTCTGTACTCAGTATCTGACCGTTTGAGCCATCACTAATACCTATATCAGTAAGTGTGGACGGTATAGCAGGTGTGTTTGACAGAGAATTGTAATCTCCGTCATATGCGACGTCGGATAACGGATTCACATAGCCTGCACCTTCCGCGTCATTGTAACTAATGTCAGTAAGCAGCTTGCGCCAAGCGCCCGCGTGTGCGTAATACAAGCCGCCCGTTGAATGAACGTGCATTACCATACCATGATAGTCACCCGGATCATAATTTGCAAGATCTGCTTCTTGATCGACTGCATTGGCATACTTGATTATATTACTGCCAAAGTCATAGGTTCCGTCTGCATAGAGCAGATTATTTTCAGAATCTGCTGTATAACTTAGTGTGCCAATGTCTGGTGGCGTAAAGGAAAATACACCAGTAGTATTATCGTATGACAACGCAGCGTTTCCTGCAGGCAAAACACTTACTGATAAATCTTCTAGTGTTATACCTGAACCAGAATCTGCTGTGCTATCAGTTGCAGGTATCCATTGTGCGCCGTCGTACTTGAGTATTTGGCCGCTTGACACGCCTGTTGTGTCTACATCAGATAGATTGCTCAGTGTTGAAGATACATCTGAAGGCATCCAGTGATTCATGCTTGAATCCCACACTAATGCCTGACCATCTGATGGTGTATGATCTATGCCGCCTGACGAACCGCTTGTTTTAACGTCAGTTAAATTATCTAATGACCCGCCATAAGCAACATCTGCAAGTGGATCCACATATCCTGCACCTTCCACATTATTATAAGCAGTATCAGTTAGCAGTTTACGCCACACACCTGCATGAGCATAATATAGAGCTCCTGTTTCATGTACGTGCATTGTCATGCCGTGATAGGTAGCTGCAGAATAATTTGCAAGATCTGCTTCAAGTTGAATAGCATTGGCATATTTTATAATGTTATTACCAAAATCATATGTGCCTTCAACCCACTGCAGAGCGTTTGCTGTGTCTTCTGTATAAGGTATACCGGAATCGGACGATGATCCAGTAGACGATTCTAGACTTTGTACTCTTGAGTCTAGGTCCACAAAATTGTTATCTAATTCTTGATATGAAAGGACGCTGCCTTTATTGAGTCTTAGTACTATGGGCATTGAATTTTCCTATTGACGCATGTATTTAACAAATTCAAGAAATATTTTCCACGTATCCCTGTTCGACATATCCTGCTTCTATATAATCTTGTGTTACTAATCCGCTAGCATCTTGCGACGGTCTGTCAATATTTCTGCTTTCTAGTGTAGTATTACCTGCAGCCTGTTTAAACCCTAAACTACTAGAACGAGGTCTGTTATAATTAAGAATTTCTGTTACAACCGCGCTTAGTTCTACTTCAGACAGGCCTTTGAGAGTATCAAGCAACTGAAAAACATTAATGTCATCAAGCTTGCTCTGTTCTAGCAGAACTGTGGCAGTAGAAACTGCTGCTGTTTTATCAAAACCTCTGTTCTCAAAAAAACTTACTACAGCATCTATCTGGTTAGAGGGAAATTCTAAAGTCTTAGAAAAGTATCTATCAAAAAATTGCCTTACTTGATTGTCACTTCTGTTTTCAGGTTTTGTTTGCGGTAAACTTGTCATTGTGTTCTCTATTGTCGTGGATTAGGTATACTGGGAGATGCTTCTGTGGTATCTTCTGACCCGCCTGTTCCTCTGCTTTTGGGAAATGCAGTTCCTGCAATGCCACTTGGCTCAGCTATGTTTTCTAGCGCAGACTGTGCAAGATTTAGGCCAGTTTCTCTCAGACCTTCCGAAGATAAATTGCGTGTCTGCTCTGCAATATTAACACCTGCTATCACTGCTTCTAGCGGATTATCAAAGTTGCCGCCTAAGATATCACCTACACCTCCTATTATTCCAAATACTCCTACATCTCCGCCTCCCAGCAGAGTTATAGGACTAGGAGTCTTGTCATAGTTATCTGCTTTTCCAAATCCTGCTGGCTCGCCGTTATTGGTATCTACTTCTCCTCTGTCATAAAACACAGTGTCATATTGAACAGTAATGCTGTTTTGCATAGTAGTCATACCGTCTGTATTGTCTACACTGTCATGCTGCCATTCGGAAAGTATAGGATTTACAAGAGTGTATTTGGTGTACTTTCTTCTTGCCATTTGTGCTATTTCAATTCTGTCAAAGAAAGGCACAGCAGGTATGTCGTTGTCCAAACCAAAACGAAAGCTGTTGGAAGCTTCGCCTTTGTACAGAGTATCTCCGCTTCGTCTATTTCCATATGCTTCGGTCTGAAATGAGTTTTTGCCATCTGCATAATAATATTTGAAGTAGGCTTCCAACAGTGCTGTTGTCGCGCCAAAGTTGTCGTCGTGGAAATCAATAGTAACAGGATTATATTCTATGTTTGTTTGAACATTTTTCTTTCTGTTGTATTTGTTCTTTGTTTCAACGTTTGCAGAAAAGCCAGGAAGATCCGCAGACTTTACTAAAATTCCTATCGTGCCTGTGTACTGATTTAGCTCTGGTATAACAGATTGTGCTTCTGCTGTTAGAAAGAAAGTTACATGATATAGAAACTTAGATTTCGGCGCATGCTTGAAGTTGTCATTAACATACAGCCTATCAGCATGTTGCCAATCTGCAAGATTTCCTTTCGGGTTTTGAACGCCGTTTTGAAAATTATCTAGGAATCCATCAAATATTGCCATACTAGTATTTATCTAACGTAATAAACTGAGCAGATAATAAAAAAGGAAGCCGAAGCTTCCTTTTTGATAGTTTGGAAAACAGTATTATGTGCCGCCACCTGTAATAAGGCTGCCCACTGATCTTCCTACTGAAGTTCCAATGCCGGTGTTTTCTGGTGTTTGAATAGCATTATCGTAGCGTATGCTTAGTGTAACCGATACTGGTTCATTATTACCGTAACCCAAGGAGTTATAATTGGCGTTGGTAATAAAGCATCCGTACAGTTCAAATGTTTCTAGTATGTTTGGAGTGTTAGCACCGTTGCCTCCATCTAGAATTTCTATTCTTGTGGTAAATTTATAGTCAATACCTGATGCAGCTGAACTCTGTTCAAAGAAATCAAACTGTTTCTGTAACTGTTCGCCTACAAGTTTTTGAACTCTGTTGTTTACATCTTCACGAAGATTTAGTTCGACTGCTTCCCAGGCATGTCTACCTGCTAGATAAGCACGAGAGTTGTAAACAGGAATTTCGATTTCTTCGAAACTTACAGTTGGTCTAGTAACATCCATAACCTGTTTTGTTAATTCTGTAGTTGGGGTTGAAATCCCAAAGTTCTCTAGTGTAACTCTAAAGCGATACTGTAGCTTGGGCATTAAAAGACCCTGGCTTGAAGCCGAGTCCTGATTGTTCAATGGTACAGTTATCTTTGATAGTGTTGAGATAGCCATGTTTATAACTCCTTGTCAAAAGTATTTATCATTTTTTATTCAATTTTTTGGACCCATAAAAAAAGCAGCCGAAGCTGCTTTTTTTGATATGCACTGTGTTTTTTACAGTGATGCTATTTCGCCTGTATTTTTCAAACGTAGCGGAATAAAGATAAACTCCACTGCTTTTACAGGTTCAATTGCAATGTCAAGATATAGCTCGTTTCTGTCGATCCTAGAAGGTGTGTTGTTTGATTCGTCACACACAATAAGGAAGTCATTTAGAGCTCTCTGACCAACCAATTCAAGCATTAGACTTTCTGCTGCCTGTTTGATTTCGTCTCTGGTAATCTTGTCATTCTGCTCAAAGATGTAAGGCTTGGCTAGTTGATTAAGCTGGCCTCTTAGAAAGATAACTAATCTTGCAACGTTGATTCTATCAAGCGCACTGGCTCCTCTTGCTCTGGTTTTTTGACCAAAGTTTACCAGTCCTGCACCAGACAGGAATGTAAGAGGATTAACATTATTCTCATAAAGAACGTCTCTCTGCCCTTCGTTAAGCGCGATTGAATTGAATTCACCTTCGTCGTCAACAAAGCCAACTGAAGTAGCATTTGTTATTCCGCCTCTTCGAGTGCCTGCCGGAGCAAACCATGGGAATGATACCTGATCCGAAAGAATCATGGTTCTCATCATCATGTGACTTGGCGGTACGACCACATTGTTGCCAAAGTTGTCAGAAGTAAAGCCCCATGGATAAAATACGCCCATGTACTCGTCTCTGCTTACTAGGCCATCAAGACTGTCTTCTACTGCAAGATTCTCATTGGTTGCCCAGTTATTCAAGCTAGTAGCATTAGGCAATAATCTTGCTGGAGCATCACCAATTATAAATGCTGTAAGACCTCTATCAAAGTTAAGAGTAATCATCTCGCCAATAAGTTCTGGGTAACCAGGAGTTGTCAACAGATTAAACTGTCTTGATTCAGCATCTCTGATGTCATCATTCGAATTCAGCATTGCTTGCAGTGATTGAATAATTACCTTTCTCTGTGCTTTTCTACCGAAGCTACCAGAGCCGTCGTTTTGATTAGCACTTTCTGTAACCCAGCGATGTGGATAATAGTTTTCCATTGACTCGTCACCGAATCTTATGTTGTCTTGATTTGTGTCAACATAATCTCTCACAAAACGTTTTACATTAAAACCGCTTCTGCGAAGATTGAACAACAACATACCTCTAGGATAAAGTGCAGGATCAGGAGCGTCGAAGTCTAGGAAATTGCTGGTTAGCAGATCAACAATAGACGCTGCATTTTCTTCAACACCCGACGTGCTGTATCTTGCGTCGGCAAACAACACACCGTCTTCCGAAGTTTGATCAGTAGTATCAAGTTCTATCCACTTGTTACGAATCGGAGTATTTAAAAGCTGAGCATTGAAACGATATATTCTTGGATAGTTTTCTATATCTGAAGTATCAATCCAAAGATCTCCATCTACTAGATCTCCGCCGTCGCTCTGTGTTAGCGGTCTAGATGCTGACACAATTGGTCCGTTAATATCTGTTGGTGCTTCTGTGTCAAATACCGGGCTAGTAGTATCCTTGTAGCCTACCCAGGTTGCGCCATTGTGAATCATGATATCAACTTCATCTACAACGGAATTATACCAAAGAGCGCCATCCTCAGTTAGAGAAGTAACTTCGCTGGCAGAAGGAGTGTAGAATGCAATTTCACCTTCTTGAGGATCGTTTTTGGTTGCTTTCCAAAGGCTGGCCTGCAGTGATAGCATACTGCCGCTGCCGTCTGTGCCAGGCACATAGTAAAGGTTTGGTGTACCTGTGTTGATATCAGTGAATGCAGAAAAACCTAGGCCGTTTAGCAGCATTGTCATTCCAGAAAGTATAACGTCTCCGCCTGTGGCATGTGTAACAGTTATTCTATTTGCACTGTCAACAGAAGCACTCAATCCTGTAATACCTAGGCCATTCACAGCAGTTGCAAAGTTTTCTGCAGTGTCGCTTACTGTTATTCCTGCATCAAAAACGGCAGATACAGCACTAGTAAATTGTCGTTGTGCAGGCTGTGTTGCCTGTACCATTACTGTGTATGTTTCTGGATCTTGTTCTTCCAGTGTTACAGCAGTGCCTCTAACCGTTGTTGGGAATACGTCTGCTCTGCGATATACCTTAAAGGTTGCAAGCGGACTGGAATCGTCTGCTACATTGTAATTTACATAAACATCGCCTACAGCAAGACTTGCGCCTCCACGGGTTCTGTCCAGTTCAAACAATGCTTCAGCGTTTGATTCAAAGAGAGGTGCATCAACATCATTCCAAATGCCAGTGCCTTCGTTGTATACCTTCATTCGCCAACGAGCACCACCGCCGGGTTCTGTGGTCTTAACCCATACAGAGCCTGTTGGGCGCGGGTACTCGTCGCCTGTTTTGAATCTTGGTACTTCTGTGTGTTTGCTGATCTGCAAAGCAGGAGGATAAAACGTGCCTTCTTCTATACCTATTTCTGCTTCAAGATCCGAATCGCCTGTGCTTGAAAATTCACCTATTACTACTGCGCCGCTTGCTGAAGAGTCAGGCCCGGAATCACTGCCATCGCTGAAGATAACCAATCTAGAATCTTCGTCTCCTGCTGTGACGCCAGTAATTTGAAGACCATTAATAGTAGCAGCAATATCACTCGCTGTGTCGTCTGCATTAACAGAAATTGGTGTGTCATTGATTTCAAATGTTCCGCCTTCGGATACCTGAGCACTACTCGTAGCTTTCACTGTGGGAGAGCTCTCAGCCCATGCTTCGCTGCCAACCAGTGTCCATACACCGCTGCGGTTTTTATAAAACAGTCTAATGGTGCTAGTAGCAAACACAATAGCATAATCGCCTACTGAACCAACTGAACCTCTGGGAATACGGCCTGCAACACCGTTTACAGATACTGTGCCAGTGTTGGCGTATTCAGCTTCTGATGTAACGACAATTGGCTCTTTTGCGGTAAACGTTTGGCCGTTTGTGTTGCTTGCTGCTGTGCCATTCCACTCAAATACGCCATAAGCAGAAGCATCTACATCCAGCCAAAAAGTTCCATTGGCTGGTTCTCCTGCTGGCTCTATAGCAGTTGCTTCTAGTGCGCCTAGATCGATGTCTGCTCTTGTTACCCATGCTCTGTTTGTAACGCCAAGCACAGAATAAGCAGCTTGTAGACCGTATTCGTTTAATTCGCCACCGTTAATGGGATTGTTGTTGTTGTCCGTTTGGAACACAGGATCGCCAAATGTTTCTGCGAGGTCTCTCTGTGATGTAAGCAGGAAAGGTACACCAGCGTTTTGTTTTAGTGTGCCGCGTGCTGTTCCTGTTCCTGATGAATTTGGTTTGTTTTCAGCAGAAGCAACAAAAATCATAGGTGTTGTGCCTGCTGCTGCTGGAGTGTAAAAGCTTTCGTCAATTACGTTTACTTCTACTCCGGGTGATACTAGTGCCATTGGTTTCTCCTCATAGAGCTCTGTTGACAGTATTTAGCAGGTACTTGAAAAAATTGGCTGTTTAACCCCCAAAAAAAGGCATCGAAAAGGTGTCGAAATTTGTAAATACACAATGAGACCACTCTGCGAATGCGGTTTTAGACCAGCTGCGATAAACTACAAGAAAGATGGCAAAACTTTTTATAGAAAGAGATGCGGCCCTTGTGACAGAGCAGACAAAACAGGGACAGGGATTCCTAACTGGCGCAAAGCAGGCTACGAGAAAAAGTCTGTGTGTGAAAAATGCGGATTTTCTTCAGATCATCCCGAGCAGTTCAATGTTTATCATATTGATGGCGATTTGACAAACTCGCGCTATAGAAATCTAAAAACTGTGTGTGCTAATTGTCAGAGAATTATTCAGAAGTCTGGTGTGAAATGGCGTCAAGGAGATCTGACACCTGATTTTTGAGATCGTTCAGCGATCCATTGTTGTCAATGACATGGTCTATGGTGCTGTCCAACCACTGCCATTCTGAAGGATGTATGTGCTCAGGTTCTACACCTTGAGTCTTGTATTCATCGACCCATTCGGGTATCTCGCCTCTTTGAACTTCTATAACTACACCACCTTGGTTGCGAATCATGTCAATTTCGTTAGGGAAACGAACGTCGGGAATAACCCAATCGGTGTGAGGATTGTTCTCAAGAGCCTGTTTTGCAAGGCTAACCCATACACCATCAAAAAAGCCCTGTCGCATGCATTCTGTGCCTACCTGCTGCAGCACCAGTCTTGGAGTCACTGTGTAGCCAAGTTCTCGTGTCCAAAACGCCGACTCTTGTTCTCGCCATTCGCGTGATTCGAGTGTGTCGCCTTCTAGCAGATCTCTAGGCCATGAAAACATCGCAGCCACACAGTCTTTGAGAGGGTCCGCAAATGAGAGTTTTTTAAAACCGTGTGTTTCTACAAGAATATCAGCAAAGGTGCCTTTGCCTGAACCAATTCTTCCGCATACGCCTACTATCATAAAAAACAGTATAACAAACAAGAAGTTGCGTGTCAAG
>Ga0209937_1000310_pt1 | contig 16254 bp, 18 predicted proteins | sample SalPon1_B_H2O_MG_FD_185699 | JGI IMG/M metagenome (GOLD analysis project Ga0209937, IMG submission 185699) | Salt pond water microbial communities from South San Francisco under conditions of wetland restoration - Salt Pond MetaG R1_B_H2O_MG... | ecosystem: Environmental > Aquatic > Non-marine... | reverse complement strand
CGCCAGAGGTCATCGACTATTGGCCAGAGGTTTTTGAAGATGTAGAAGTCGAGGTTGTCCCAGTAGATTATCTTCATTCTGTTCGGATATCTTTCGAAGATGGAATAACCTGGGACATTGACCTTACAAAAGAAGAAGGCCTATACGATCTAGAAGCTTCAATTGCAGACCTTTTCGAAACCTATGAGGACTCAATTACTCATATCGACTTCCGTCTCAATACAGAAAAGGTTAAAGAAGATATTTCAAAGCGCACTCATCTGTTTATGAAAAAGCGACGATAGTTGGATAAATACTTTAACACGGAATTTAGGAGTATTTGAATGTCGCTCAGAATCAGAAGAGGATTAAGCACTGACATCCCGACGCCAGTAGAAGGCGAGCTGTTATATACAACAGACAATGGCAACCTATATGTAGGTTTTTACGATCCAGAACAGGATGCTGTGATTCCTAAATTAACTAGTGCTAGTTTAGTCGATGATTCTAATCCTACATTGTCATCAAATCTTGACCTAAATGGTAACAACATTGTAGGCACAGGTGATATAAACATTGACGGCACTATTACAGCAACAGGCAACATTAATCTAGGTGACGGCGTTGAAGACGATGTTGTTGTCGGCGGCCAAATTGGTTCAGATCTAATACCGAACATTAACAGATCATACGACCTTGGCACACAAAATGTTACATGGAGAAACGGCTACTTCGAAGGTCTTGACGTTGATGGAGAAATTTCCGCTGGTTCATTGCTTGTTACAAATATTTCTGGTCCAGATAGTACAAGTATATATAATGGAGCAGAAGGAGAGCTTGATGTCCCTGTTGTAACTGCCGATTCAATCAATGCTGTATCGATTACCGGAGATATTAAAGGATCGATTTTTTCCGATGACTCTTCAATTTTAGTAGATGCTGTTTCAAACTCGTTTTTCACTGCTTCTTTGGAAATTTCAGGATCAACTCTAAGGCGCACTGATGCCGGAGCCGAAGTTAGGCTAGATAGCAAATCATTTGCCATACAATACTACGAAGTAGACTCAGATCTAGATAATGCTCCGAGATTATTATTGAGAGCAGGGAGAAGTGACAACGGCGTCCTGTCTCCTGTTCAAACTAACGATACTGTGGGTGCTATAATAGGCACAATTTTTGACGGAACCCAAGAAAGAGTAAATTCTGCTATATCAATTGTAATAGACGAAAAGACGGGTTCTTATGATTATCCTAGCAAATTCAAGCTATCTTTAGTAGGCCCAGAAGGCACAGAAGTTAATCCTTTTTCGGTAAATTCGTCAGGCACTGCATCTGCGAACATATTTAAAACAGGTTCATATGCCAACGAATCGGATAGAGATGCTTCTATTCCTAATCCAGAAGCAGGTATGATTATTTTCTTATCGGGTCACGACGACAGTGCAGGAACTCCTAAATTCCAAGGTTATGACGGCAATAGTTGGGTAGATATTAATTAAGGCAGATATTCAAAAATATCTTGAAACTTTTGATTTCTAACTTTATTATAAAGTTCTAAAACCCTTTTCATTTCTTTTCTAACTTCTACATAATCTTGCGGCGTCTTTTCTAATAATGTAAGAATACCTTCAATTTCTGAGTACAATCTAGGGTTTTTATAACCTATTTCTGATTCTCTTATGAAAGCAAGGGAATTTCTAATTTGTAAACTTGCCTTTTGTTTTGTATGCCCATCTAGATATAGTACAGAAAAATATTTTGGATCTACTACTAAGTTACAACAGATCCTAATTGGAAAATTGTATGATAATTCTTGAAATTGCTTTAAAATACTATGAACTTCTAAAACATTAAAAACATTTATTGTTAAAGAAAGAAATATAGGAAATTCAAAATTGTTTAAAACATGCATCAGATTTTTTGTGAATGTGTTATACCTAGCAGGATATCTAATATAATAGAATGCATCTGCATTAACACTATCATAGGATATAACGAGTATAAGATTTTTAAAACGAGAGATTAATTCTAGTGTTTTTTCGTCTACATTAGATAGATTAGTAATAATTTCGATCTGACAATCTGTCAAACCTTTTTCGCTCAGATCTTTCAAAATTTTGAGTGTAATAGGATTGATTAAAGGTTCGCCGCCTACAAGCTTTATAGTTTTTAAATAAGGCGCAAGATTTATAAGGTTTTCTATTGCTTTATCTATTTTATTCTTGGGCAATCGATACAGTTCATTACCTTCATTCAAATTGTTTTCAATAAAATCTAAAAGTTGTGGTATTTTATCAGAATAGTTCTTCTTCATGTGCTTGATTTCGGTTTCGTGCTGAGAACTTTCCATCTGAGTACACATTATACATTTTAAATTACATAAATTTCCTAGTTTAAATTCAAATAAACTGGGATAAATCGACAGTTCACCTGTTTTTGAATTAAAAGCATCTATTATTTCGTTATAATCGTCTTCAAAGATACTTTGGTTTTCGTTTTGCCTTGTTGAGAATCCACCATGCGATTCACGTCGCCAACATTGACTGCAATTTGTATTCTTTATACCGTTAACTAAATCTAACCTAAGATTCTTATAAAAATCACTGTTCCAAATTTCTTCGACTGAATCTTCTACTGCTGAAAACCCCAAGGGCAGGCCTTCACAACAGGTTCGGAAATCGCCCGAATTTGTTGTGCTCATCATTTTAAAGGGCAATACACAAAAAGTTTCTTTATTTGGATTCATTAATATGTATCTAAGTGATCAATTCCGAGTTTTTTTCTAAAATTTTCCGTAAAAACACAATCTATTCGCACACCATATTCTTGTTCTTTAGATTCTTCTCCGCCGTGCCAGTCTTGGTCGTTCCAAAAAGCTGCGTGACAGTTTAGGTAATATTTGTTTTGTTCTTCAGGATCCCAGATATAGAATCCTCTTTTAGTTCTAGGTCGTATATGTATAAATTCGTTTTTATGATCAGTGTAATAGTCGTTTTCAAAAACGCCATTGTTTGCATCAAGGTCTCTATGCTCAAATGCTTTGCCGTTATGGTCACAATGAAAAATTATAACTCTGCCAATCTGTTCTATAATATCTTTATCCATTAGATCGTAAACCCATTCTACTAATCCTGGAAAAAATTTCGACTCTTCGGTAGGCTCTCTTTTTGCGTTCCTATGATTCCAGTCACCTTCTTCCCATAAAAAGTAGTAGTTATAAGGATCGTTTGCTCCTAGAGTATTTTTTAAATATCTTGTAAAAATGTTTCTTTGCTTGTAATCACTAAAGTCATTAGGCAGTATTTTATCTCCTGCAATTTTAATAGGATCGGCATCAGATAATGCTTGATATTCTTGCCAAGCTTTGTAAATGGGTTTCCAATTGATGATATACGAAGCATCTTTGACATCAAAACCCGGCGACATCCAGGTACCTTCTTTTGCATATTCTCTAGCTAGTGCCATTCCTTGTGCAATTTCTGGATGTAAGTTTATAAACCTTGCAGTGTCAATGTAATCATCTAGTTTAATATACTTGTTTCCGCCTATTCCTCTAATCATTCTTACCTCCTAGTGCGCATATTTAGTTAAATATTGGTATGCAAGAAAATGTATTTGAATATTACTATAATAATGTTCCTAACAAAGGTTTATGTAGAAACAATCTAATTTATACCAGTTTAATATCTTCTGATCGAAAGACATTTTGTCAATGGTTTTACAACGATACAGAATATCATGGATTAAAAAACAAAGTAGTTAAACCAGAGTTGATGCAGGAAAAATGGGAAAGAGAGGTAGGTTTTCTAGAAAAAATGCAAACTCATTATCCTAATCATGTACCTGTTGTTGAAGATATAGACTACAAAAATAAGAAAATATATTATCAAATCGACGGATATGACATTTGGGAACAGAACAGCTGTACCGGCGAAACCTACGAAAAAGTTATTGCAGACTGGAAAGAGCAAATTTTAGAAATACTAGGTTGCTATAGAAAACTAGGAATATATAAATATTCTCTGCATCCGTCAAGCTACTTTATAGTAGATGGTAAGATCAAAAGTATAAATCATTTCTTTTGTTACACTGATGAAGACAGACCAATTTCGATTTCTGACATCGAAAGTCATATAAGCGAAGAAAGATTATACATGTTAAAAGATTATCTTGCAAAAAACAGTGTAAGTTATGATACTAAACAAACTTTTAGAACTCTTCAAGAAATTGCTTTGAATAGTTTTAGAACTAATTTCTGTGGTGATTTTATTTCTGATGCTAAAAAAGTTATGTTATCTGACCAGTAAAATTTGGATTTAACTTAAGAATATCTTCTTTTACTGTCTTGGTTAATCTTACTGTAAATTCAATATTTTTTATGTTCGGATTTGAGAACCAAAAATCAATAGCACTAATTACTTCTTTATATGAGATACACATGTCGCCTTTAATTTTTGTGTCATTTTCGTAGTCTTTTGGTTCTTGTTCAAGATGACTTATATCAAGATGTAAACATGGAATAGCGTCAGGATCAAGACAGTATAGCCTCACAGTATCAAACAAGATTTGTTTATCCTTTGCTGACTTTTTTAAGATAATATCTTGATACAAACGTGCAACACTGCCCATAATTACCATTTTTCCAACATGGTCGATTAATCCTTTAAATAGATCAACTTGGACTCCGTCGGCATAACAATTATTAATGAACAAATCACATCCTTTGCTTCCTTCTATCACGTCAGACAACGAATCTGGTAAGTTATAACCGTTTGATCTAGAGAATCCAATTACTTCATGTTCCGCAGAGTAATAATTATATAAAGCTTTGCCTATTCCGGACGTGTGACCAGTAATTGCTATTTTCATTATTTCTTGTATCCTAAATATAAAAAATCTTCGCCATAATAGTTTTGTATTATTTCTTTAGAAGTGTCAGTTAACTTTTCTTGTATATCAACACCTTTTCCTATATAGGGTAAACTGTTGAAACAGTTTTCTACCTGTTGTATTTTTGTAAATTCTTTTGTGATATTCTCAAAATGTATTAGATAATCTATGTCAATCTTATTGTCTCTAGATATATAACTAAACTGAGGTTTGAGAAACGAGTAAAATATTTTACATGGCAGTATTTCTTGAACAAAATAGTTCAAACCCTTTTTCCAATCATTTAGATAAAATCCTGCACTTTCTATATAATTAGCCACCGGCCGCCTAGTTTCTAAGATTCTAAATGCTTCTTTATATAGACTTTCTATTCGAGAATAAGGATTTCTAACTATTGCGAAAGAATAAGAATATCGAAAAGAATCAAAATCAGCTACACTCCCATGTTCTATTTTTTGTATATTTTCAACGGATTCTAATTGTTCTAACCAAGCAAGTACGCATCTACCTGCATTTTTTGGAATATGAATATGCAGGAAAGAATTTCCGTCTTTTTTTCTTATCAAATAACTCATTACTCAGTTTGAAAACCTATAAAATTTATAGAGTTATTCTTTAACCAAAATTCTATTGTGTTAAAAATCAGAGAAAATTGTTTATAACTTTCTCCAGTAAGTTGTAAATATAAAAAATCTTTTTTTGTATGAGTACAATTTTTTAAAAAATATTCTTCTATTTTTTTCTTTTCTACGCAATAATAAGGCATGTCTGGGTTAGGATTACGGGCTGCAATTGATCCCATTACTACATGTTTTGTATCTTGGCAAGACTGTAGATAGTGCATTTGTGCGCCCATGGCAAAGGAGTTATTAATAAACAAATCGCAAGATTCAATTTTCTTTATAATTACATCGTGATCTTTTTCTAGATCATATCCATTAGAACGCGAAAATCCTATACAGTTATTATCAATTGAATACTTATCGAAGAGAAATTTTCCTAAACCCGATGTATGTCCTGTAATGGCTATTTTCATTTTCCGAACGCATTAAGAAGATACTTAGGCTCTAATCCACAGTTGGATCCTGCATGCCAACTTTTTCTCGATTGCCACTCATATACATTGCCTTTTTCTTCGTTATAAAATGCAACATCATCTACTACAAAGAAATGTCCAAAGCTAGGATTTGTTATATGGCAATGAAATCTCCTAAAACCGTCTTCAAGATATTCGTTTTCATTAGACTGTACATCCCAATGAATAGGAGCAAAACATCCAGGATTTATTCTGCTAATCCATATACTGACTGGTTCAGCAATGCCGACAAAATCCCAAAACTTATCAGCGTCTTCTTGATTCCATTGCTTGCCTGGAAAATACATGTCCCATGCAACTGTGCCTCCATTGTCAAACCTGTCGTACCACTTTGCCCAAATTTCTTTTATTTCTCTAAGCTGAGGAATATCATTGTCCATGCCTTTGCCCGGTCCGACATATTCAGGAGACGTTTCCTCACATTCTTTTATTATCTTGTTCCAATCTATTAAATTATTGCAGTTACCAAAAAACTTTGCCATTGTTGCCTCCTTATACATAACCTAGAAAATGGTACAGATACTGCGGCTCTTTACCTGCAACAGTTGCAGCATGATAGGAATCCCAACTATTCCACTCCACTATTGTTCCTTGTTCTAATCCATAAAATAATTCGTCTTCTATTATAAATGCAGAGCCCCATTTAGGTGCATCAATAAAACAGGTAAATCTTATTAATTCTCCAAGTTCTTTCCATTCATCTGCTCTGTCATCTACGTCCCAATGATAAGGCACATTTCTACCCGGATCAACTCTGCTTATCCAGCTTCTTAAGAATGTGGATTCGGTAAATTTAGCAAACTTGTTGTCTACACTTTCAGGATAATTTTTACCTGAGAAGTAGTCATACCAGTAAATATCAGAAATTCTATAACCTGCTTTTTCGCAACGTTCAAATACTTCTTTGTAGGCGTTATAACTAGGAGTATCTGGAAGAGAAGCTTTGTTATCCCAAATTTTAGCAACGTCTCTTTTGTCTCCTTCGCCTAGATTTGATAAAACATCGTTCCAGTCGATTGTAGACAATGTATTTTCTAATACCTTAGCCATCAAATAAATCCTTATATATAAACTCTAATGAATAGTCGCCCCATTGTATGTGAGTCTGTAGTCCATTTTTAAACATTTTCTCTAGATCGACTTTTTCATTGTTGACTGTTACACCTTGTTCTTTGATTCTATACTCACTTTTTCTAGAAATAATAGCATCTATATATTTTTTATCAACATAGATATTATCAATCCCGGTGCTTGCATAGAAATCAAACGCTTTCATTTCTCCCTGTTTGTCAATAAAGTGACAATGAGGATACTGAGATAACTTATATACTCCCATACTAAACTGTCTTTTAATAATTTTATGTAACTGATTAAGCCACGTATCTATAGAATTAATTTGCATAGGATACAAACTGTGATTACAGCAGTTATCATGCCAGTCAAAAAATATTTTAAAATTTTTATAATCTATGTCAATGTTGTTGGGGGCAAAATCTTCTTTTTCGAAAATTTTAAGAAACTGTGCTTCTATATCAAAGAAATATTCTGCAACTTCTTTGTAGTTTCTTACGTTATCTGCAAATTTGTTTTGATAGTAGTTATTGGGGTCGTAGTTAGCACAGAATGTTTTTCTATCTGGACTAATTAAAGGCTCATAGGTTTGTTGAGGAGGACACCAATTTCCTTCTGTGTCTTTTTTAAAGAAATAATCCCAGTTTTCTAATTTCATGTGTATATTAAGCTAATTACTAGTATATTTATTGACTTTATTCTTTAGGACAAGTATGTTTGAAATTATAGAATGGAACGAAAAACTGAATTTACATTCCTTTTATTTCAATGCCGCAGAAAGAGGTTTTGTTAACAACTCTTGTCAGGAAAAAATGATAGATTGTTTTAAGAACGAAAAAGAATGGAATGCGTGGATACTTTATAGAGGCGGTTCTGCGATAGGTAGTGTTGCTGCGCATAGTTTTGACGATGTTATGGGAGAAAATACATTTAGAATTCTTGCTAGAACATGTATACTGGAAGGTGTAAGATCTAAAGGACTAATGGTAGCTAAAACAGCTATACAACAGCATCAAAATATGACTGATCAATTTCTTCTTCCTACCTGTTTAGATTGGGTAAACAATCGAGGAAGAGTGTTCGCAACTTCAAATTCTAACGACGCAGGCAGTCAACGCCTTGTTCACAACTACTATTTTCCTATCTTAGAAAAACTAGGCATTGTGACAAGAGTCAAAGATGTTTATTACAGATATACCTATCAAACAGTTTGGGAAATACATGCTGACAAGTTTTATACTAATCTAAGTAAATATCCTAGGTGGAAATAGTAAGACCAAAAGCTTCTAATTTTAAAGATAATAATAGATTATATTTTTTTAGTCTTTATCCTGAGATAAAATAATTATGTAATTTATTGTATAATTACTTTAAATTTGTCCTCAGGAATAAAATCTAAATTGTTAACAACACTGCTGTCTAAATGAAAACGTACACCGTCATCCATTACTGTAAAATTTGACATTAAATCCTGCTTGTTTATTTTGTTCAACCACGGACTAACAATGTCGTCAAACTCAAATCTCGGATTTACGCACGTCGGCTTAATTGTAATTGTTTTAAAATCTTTCAATTCTGCATTGACTAACAGTTTGCGTATTACAAGCTGTACACGTTCATATGACCCAAAATTAGCTGCTACATGCCTGCGGCCGGTATCCATCTCATACCATGTAGAATCTTGCTGCGTAAGAAACATTTCTTGCGAATCAATATCAATTAAATACGAATACTGACCTCTTAAGTTTAAATGATATCTGTCATCTATGTCAGTATGCGACATATATGTTGCACCATGCTCTAACACTATTATTCTTGCTTCTCCGAAAGCTATCGGAAGAGTGCTTAATACCTTTTCCCAAACTGTATTTTTAAACTCCTCCTTAAGCTCCCAAGGATCATAAAAAAAATTTCCGGTAGGAGAATTAAGTGTTAGTCTTGCCTTTGCAGTCGGAACGGATCTTTGCGCTTCTTCTAGTAAAGATTTGCTTACAGTATATGGTAAAGTTTGTAGCATATAACATCCAATATTAGGTCTATAATTTATTTAGTAACTAAATATTTTTATGGAATTATACCTGAATCCTGCATGGAATCGTATAGGAATAAGTCTAAGCGGTGGTGCCGATAGTGCTTTGTTAGCATATTTATTGTTACGAGAAATAGATGCAGATTTCTATTTGATAACACAAATTAGAATGTGGAAAACTAGACCCTGGCAGGGACCAATTGCAAGGCAAGTTGTTGAATGGTTCCGTGAAAGATTTTCAAATAGAATAGAACATATAGAAGGTTTTGTTCCTCCTGAATTAGAAGAGCCTGCGTGTCCTCTTATAACAGATGAGTATGGAAGAGACAAACCTGGCAATAGAATTATACTAAGAGCACACAATGAATATATTGCACATCGGTATCACCTAGATGCATGGTATTGTGCCGTGAATCAAAATCCCGATATTGACATTTTAGATTCTCCTTTAGAAAGAAACAAAGGTGTATTGCCTTTACACATGAAACACATGAATGTAGATGTCTTTCATCCTTTTGTTCATACTAAAAAAGACTGGATTATACAGCAGTATTATGACCATCATATATTAGACCTGTTAACACTTACAAGAAGTTGTGAAGGAGACAGAGTATATTATCCAGAAATCTTTGGAGACCTTAATTATAGAACTTATGTTTCAGGACAGTATGTTCCCGAATGCGGACGCTGTTTCTGGTGTCAAGAAAGAGAGTGGGCTATAACTCGTGTCAAAACATAAATCTTGCACCTTTTGTATGCATCCATTTACCGGACTTGCCACTAGGGAAGACGGCGCAGTAAAAATCTGTTGTCGAAGTCATCCTGTTGGTTATATACAAGAAGAAAGTTTAGAAGAAATCTGGAATAATGAAAATATGCGCGAAGTGCGCAGAAAAGTTTTAAACGGTGAGCGGCCTAAAGAATGCTTGCCTTGTTATATGTTAGAAGATCAAGGTGTACAAAGTCTTAGACAAAGGCATATTAACAACGTAATTCCAGAATCTAGAATTAATCTATACCCTTATGCATTAGATGATCTTAAAGATGATTACACAATGCCGTTCGAAATTCCAACTATAGAAATAAAGATCAATAATCTCTGTAATTTAAAATGTCGCATGTGTAATCCGGTCGATAGCACTTCCTGGAAAGACTGGGATGCTATAGAAAAATACTACAAAGGCGACGATACATTTTTGCCTGATATGGTTAAAAAACTAAATCTCAAGAAAAAACCTTATCTAGGCCACTTTGAAAACAGCGATAAATGGTGGAGCAGCTTCGATAAATTATTGCCGTATTTTCAACGTGTTGAATTTGCAGGTGGCGAACCATTAATGGATCCTCACCATTATAAAATTTTAGATAAACTATCTCCTTACGGCAAAAATATAGAAATCAAATATGCAACCAATGGCACAATGCTAGGCATAAAAAACGATAGGACGATTCACGAATACTGGCCAAAATTTAGAAGCGTTGCAGTAAACGTAAGCATTGACGGCATAGAAGAAACCTATGAATATGTTAGGGGGAACGGAGAATGGCAGGAAGTGGTTGATAATATAAAAGAAATGCAAAAAATCACCAATATATCAAGGATAGTAGGAGCCGTTGCATATCAAATTAATAACATAATGGTTTTAGATAAAATGATAGAATATTTCCTAGACGACATAGGTATTATATTTTATGCAAAAAGCGTGGATCATCCAAGAGTTCTGTCAGCACAAGTACTGCCAGATGAATTAAAAAAAGAAGCAATAGAAAGATTAGAAAAGGTAAAAGCCAAAGTACCTACCTTTAAAATGTCAAAGAATAGTTCAAAAATAAAAGAATTTACTTATAATCAAATTGACGATATTATCACATATATCAAAGCCACAGATCAAAACCATCTCTGGAAAGAGACAATTAATTTTAACCATACATTAGACAAAACACGAAAACAACTTGCCTTTGAAGAAGTTAATCCAGAATTCAAAAAATATGTTTAAAGTCCAGAATGTAAGTGACAACACCGACTCTATTAAGATAGAATGGAATTTAGGAAAACGCTGTAATCTAGATTGCGCTTATTGTCCTAGTGAAATACATGACAATCATTCTCCTCACACGGATTTAGAATTCATAAAAAAAGCAATAGATAAGATTTCTACATTAAGCAAACCTATAAGGTTAAGTTTTACAGGAGGCGAGCCTAGTGTACATCCTAACATTGAAGAAATTTTAAGACTAGCATCCGATAAAACAAGATGGCTTAACATGACTACTAATGCTTTGCGCAAAGGTTCATGGTACCACGAACAACCTGTCAATCATTATGTTTTCAGTTTACACTTTGACAATAATTTGCAAAGACATGCTTTGAATAATATCATTGAGTTTTCTAAACTTAATTCTCAAAAAGAATATTTTGTGAATGTAATGGCGCATCATGAGTATATGACAGAAGTAAAAAACACTGTGCGCCAACTAGAAATGCACGAGGTAAAGTATGCATTGAGAAGAATCAGATGGACAAGAGAACATGACGATTTCGATGACAATAGATATCGTAAAGATGATTTAGATTGGTTAATAGCAAATGATGCAACTGCGAAACCTAATTGTTTAATAGATAACAATACAAAAATACACGCAAACGATATTATTAAAAAAAATCTAAATCAATTTAATGGATGGAAGTGTGCTGCAGGCGTCGAAAGTCTTATGATAAACTGGGACGGTGAGGTTCATAGAGCAACATGTAGAGTAGGCGGTAGTTTAGGAAATATTTACAAAGGCAGTTTTGCAGAGCCTAGAGAATGGATAATTTGTACAAGAGATTTTTGCACTTGTGCCGCAGATATCTCGCTTACTAAGACTTCCATTTTGTAACATGAGTATCAGGCTGACAACTACAACAATCTAATGTGCATTTAATAACTTTTAACTGCATCTGAGATTTTTTAAAATCACTTTCAAAATCTTCTGAAAATAAATTTAAATTTACCCCTTTAAAAACATCTTCTTGACAAGAACCAGTAACTTGGCCGCTATGATTAATTACTAAGTTTTCTAAAGCAATAGCACAGTTCCAACCTTTAAAATTATTGCCGGTTTGAGATATGTAAAAATTGGGAGATGCTGGAATTGCGTCATCATCTTCAAACATTGCAATAGATTGATAATATTGAATTTCATTAATATTCTCTAAAATCCACTTACTATCAGGAACTCGCTTTAGTGAATTTTTAAAAAAATCTTTTTGTTCTTGTGTGTAGCAGTCCCAATCTAGTCCTTCAGCATTTACAACTTCTTTTGCTTGAATTGGCCAAGAATATCGGCTTTGGTACATTTGGTTTAGTAAATTTTCGCACTGTTTCCAATTTTGAGCATCCATTAACATTAGAGCCCCTAATTGTTTTTCTTGGCTCCAAAGAAAATCACAATTTTCTATGAATCTGTCAATATCAACTTCTTTATAATGACAGCTCATAGTAAATTTGTCTATGTCTTGAGTATTTTTTTCAAACCATTCTTTCTTTCTAGAACCATTAGTGGTTAACTTTAATTCAACATTATGATATTTTTTAATTTCCCTACAAAAGAATGCAAGATGGGGCCACAAGGACGGTTCGCCGCCGCCTGCAATGTTGATTCTAAAAAAATCTTTTTTGTGAGAAGTTACATATTCGTCGAGTAAAATTCTAAAATTTTTAATTACAGTATTAACATTATTAGGAAATTTGTTTATATTTAGAACGCTGCCTGGAAAGCAATATTCGCAATTAAAATTACAAATATCTGTAGGCCAGAATCGTATATCTAAAACATTCTTTGGTGTAGTGCTAACAATCCTTTTTAGTTGTTTATTCATATTAGATGTGCAAGTTCTGGAAAAACGCTTTTAAAATTTGTATCTCTTATGGAGTCTAAATTATTTATATAGTGCCTAAAGTCAGCTAAATGATAATCTGTTTGTTCTTTATACATAAAATTAATTAAACTTTGCCATTTAGGCCAGCCCAGTGGATTATTTTCAAATTCTTCATCCTCTAGATCGTTTTTAAAAGATAAAAACATTTGTTCTACTTCTTTTTTATCTTTTAATGGTAACGCTTGTATACTAAGAAATGTAGGAATATATAGTAAATGCATGTTAAATAAACCTGCGCCTATTTGTACATTTTCTATAAAATCTAAATTAATTTTTCTAAAATTCTTTTTTATTTTCCATCTAGCAAACTCTACTAAATGTTTGACATTCATTAACTGAACTGTTACCGCAATATTGACATCAATGTTTTTTGAAGAATTATCTAACAAATCAAGATTTTGTTCTAAAACATCCCATTGCATAGGATATCTTATATATTCTCCTCTTTTACCAATACCGTCTAAGCTAACACTTACTTTTACCTTTTTAAATTTTTTCCAGGTAGAAATTATTTCTTTGTCTACAAGCAATGCATTTGTATTATACTTAAGAGTAACATTTTGAGAATATCCTTGGTTAATGATTGTATCTAATAATTCTTTGTGTTCTGGTATCATCAAAGGTTCACCGCCTGCAAATTGAATTTGCTGCATATAGGGTATCATATTATATAGATCTTTGGTGAAATCGCTATTTTTAAACCAAAACTGATTGGTATTTTCTTTATCCCAATCTATTAAACTTTTTGTTGCGTTGTCTAATTTTTTGTATTCACTTACCCATTGAGAACTATCGTGAGGACTACACATAGTGCATTTAAGATTGCAGGTGTTACCCAATCTAAGATCAAGGTATAAAGGATAATTAGAAAAAGTATCTTTAATCTCTGAAATGTCTATACCTTGATTGTGCCACTCATAGGTCTCCCACAATCTTTTGGAAATAATTCCCATACTTTCTTGAGTAAAACATTTTTGACAGTCTAGAGGCTGATCATTGTTCAACATCTTTTTTCTGACTTCTTGATAATAATTATTATTCCATTCCTTTGAAATAGTTGAATTTTTCAAATTAACACCTGCGCCGTTATTTCCATCGTTGGAATTAATGCCTTTGGTATTAGACGCACAACATAATCTCATGGTGCCATTAGTTTCAGTAGCAGCATGTATCCATGGCAGAATACAAAAACTAGACGAACCAGTTTTTTCCTTTATAAAATTCTGTAAATCATCAACCTGTGACATTTTTTGTCTCATGATGTACGGAAGTAGAACAGGCATTGACACATGTTAGGCATTTGTCTTTGTTATTCCAAGTTTCGTTAAACCCTTGATAAAGAATTTTATTCTCGTATAAAACGCCGTCTTTACAATTAGGAATGCCTGTCTTTTCTAAAACTTTTTTAGTATGGTTTATACTAATATTGTGTAATATATTAATGGCAGAACTCTCGTCATGATTATTTTCCGTGTAATCGTGCCCGATCAAACAGCAAGGATAAATGTTTCCAGTAGCATCTACATAAATTTCTTTGTCGTTTATACATTTAGGGCGTATATCAGAAGACTCTACTATTTTTATTCTATATTGTTGGTCTAACAACTTTTCAAGAGAAGCATTTACTGGCTTACGAAATGGCAATCTTATAGCTGGTTCTAGATGATATTCTACATGTCTTTCGGCATCTAACACAGGAAAATGTGGCATCTCATAAAACCTTGTTGTACTAATAAAACTTACATTTACTACACCGAGATCTAATAAAAACTTTTCTAATTCTTCTACGTCATTCTCGTTGTGTTTAAATACTAAGCTATCAACTGTTGCCTCGCCGCGGCCTGAAATATAGGCTTTTAAATTTTCAATCACTTTATCAAAATTAGTGTTTTTGCGATATAGCTCATGTTTTCCTTTAAAACCGTCCACAGCAAAGGTACAATAAGAACCATTTACTGTACCTATTATGTTAGATAATTCTTTCCACCATTCACTGTTTCTCATACCGCCATTAGTATGTATTCCTAATTTAGCTGTAGGATTGCAGTCTCTTATATATGAATATATTTCTAGACAATCTCTAGCGAATGCAGGATCTCCATAATTTCCACAACTATAAAAACAATCAAGTTGAGACAAAAATTCTTTAGGAAACCATTCAATAAAATTTTTTAAAGTTATGTCTTTGTTCTTTATAAATGATCTTACACCGTGTCCGTTATAATTTCTTGCACACATAGGACACTGCGCTTGACATTTGTCCGTTAATTCGATGTGCAATATTCTAATATCATTTACTTGATACATATCTTTTTGGTATCTTTGAATCAGCCGAACTTACACAGCTCTCTGTTATGCACTTTTGTGGCTTATCGAAAAGTTTAAATCCAGTTTCTATGTTGCCTAAAGGTATATCATGACAGGAGTAAGATCTTTTAACACTGCCGTCTGGTTCTCTAATTATAATACCCTGATATCCTGCAGCGCAATGCCAGCCCTTAAACTTATTAAAGTTAAAGGCATTAAATCTTTCAGCTTGATCCATATACCATTTGTTACCGTCTTTGTCTTTCATTTCTACCTGCATATGCCACGGTACAGTTTTATCTATATCTTCTCCTATACTATATTTAGGCATTCCAAATTTAGGTTTAGGCCTATCTGCCCATTTTCTTTTAAATTCAGTATAAGCACGCTGAGGCATTCCGTTGTATAATCTTTTCAGCATTTCGTCTGTGTATCCATTTACTACTCTACTGGCAGTTGGATCGCTCTGTGGCTTAAGAGTTACATTAATTCCTTGTTCGTGAAAAAACAAAGCATTTTCCCAGTCTCTTTCGAACCACTCAGGCACCATTACCATGTTGATAGTAACTTGTATATCGTGTTCCTGACAAAATATTAATTTATCTGCAAAATCCTGCATTTTTTCTTTGTCATTTACATACTCTGTATGCAGACTAGCTGTTATACTTGCTCTGTGAAAAGGTTTTGCTAGTTCTATATACTGTTCGAACCACTTCATGTTTCTTGAACAGTTTGATGTCATATGAATACTGGTATAATTTGTATTTTCAACATCCTCGGCTAGATAGGATAGAATGTCTAGATAACCTGGATGAAACGAAGGTTCGCCGCCACTTAAACTAAAATGAAAGCTGTTAAATCCGTTGTTTCTTGCTTGCCTTTTGATTTCATCTATTGTTTTTAAACAAAGCTCGGTAGGTCTATGATCTTTTCTATCACTTCTTGCGTAGGGCCAGCAAT
>Ga0209937_1000309_pt1:10000-16274 | contig 16274 bp, 7 predicted proteins | sample SalPon1_B_H2O_MG_FD_185699 | JGI IMG/M metagenome (GOLD analysis project Ga0209937, IMG submission 185699) | Salt pond water microbial communities from South San Francisco under conditions of wetland restoration - Salt Pond MetaG R1_B_H2O_MG... | ecosystem: Environmental > Aquatic >... | reverse complement strand
CCCTCATATAAGGTCTGGGGATTATCGGCAGGGGTTCCGGTTGCAAATTTATAATTTTAACTAATTAAACACACTTTTTAACATTTTTCAACAGGGTCAGTGAATCAAGCCAGCTGACTCGCTAGTGGACCAACAAGCCGTATCAATGCCAATTTCATACATACATTGAGGCCAAACTCTCGCCTGACTTCTCTATACAGGGTGAGAAGTGACAGTTTTGATCTGTCAAAGTTTGACACACCAATTGGTGTAACTAGTGCGAACTTTGCCGTGACAACAAATAGACCAAAACATACCAGTCAAGACCAAGTGGAAATCAAAGGGAACACTAGAGCTCTCTCTATCTCTCTTTCTCTCCTTGAGTCTCCCACTGGTATGCTAGTGGACTTTCCTTGCTAGACATTTCCAATTCCACTCATCCACTGAGTATAGCTACACAGGTGCACGGACGCTTAAGGCCGTGAATGGTTAGACCGTTGCTCAAGCGGTAACCATGTGCTACACCAATACCAACAACAAGTTCATTGAGACTAAGGATCCACTTTAGCCCGTGTCTACGGCTTCCATTCATCAAGCCCCAACTTTTCTTTTGGATAGTGACACCCTCATATAAGGTCTGGGGATTATCGGCAGGGGTTCCGGTTGCAAATTTATAATTTTAACTAATTAAACACACTTTTTAACATTTTTCAACAGGGTCAGTGAATCAAGCCAGCTGACTCGCTAGTGGACCAACAAGCCGTATCAATGCCAATTTCATACATACATTGAGGCCAAACTCTCGCCTGACTTCTCTATACAGGGTGAGAAGTGACAGTTTTGATCTGTCAAAGTTTGACACACCAATTGGTGTAACTAGTGCGAACTTTGCCGTGACAACAAATAGACCAAAACATACCAGTCAAGACCAAGTGGAAATCAAAGGGAACACTAGAGCTCTCTCTATCTCTCTTTCTCTCCTTGAGTCTCCCACTGGTATGCTAGTGGACTTTCCTTGCTAGACATTTCCAATTCCACTCATCCACTGAGTATAGCTACACAGGTGCACGGACGCTTAAGGCCGTGAATGGTTAGACCGTTGCTCAAGCGGTAACCATGTGCTACACCAATACCAACAACAAGTTCATTGAGACTAAAGATCCACTTTAGCCCGCGTCTACGGCTTCCATTCATCAAGCCCCAACTTTTCTTTTGGATAGTGACCCCCTCATATAAGGTCTGGGGATTATCGGCAGGGGTTCCGGTTGCAAATTTATAATTTTAACTAATTAAACACACTATTTTACATTTTTCAACATGGGTACTGAATCAAGCGGCCTGACTGGCTTATAACCAACAATCGATTTCAAACTCTTATCCTAGTCACAAGCCCTAGTGCAAATGAAAGGGAGAACTAGAGCTCTCTCTCATTGGGTCGCCCACTGGCATTCTAGTCAACTTTCCTTGTTAAAAGTTTCCAATGCCGCACATTTGCACACTCATCAACTGAGTACAGCTACACAGGTTTACGGATGCTTAGAGCCGTGATTGATTAGACTCTTGCCTTAGCGGTAGCCAAGCGCTACACACAAATCAAAGTTGTTCAATTTAGTTTAATTAATGAATAAATACCAGAAAGTCAGACAGTTATCCCACCTAGCTGATGCCCACCGCTTAAAGTACGGATGCTTAAGGCCGTTGAATGGTTAGACTGTTTCTCTAGCGGCAAACAATTGCTAAATATAGACCAACAATATAGTCCTTTATCGCGCCCAAGTTCACCGCTTAAAGAACGGATGCCTTCAAGCCGAGGCTAGTTGAACCCGTTGCTTTTGGCGGTAACCCATTGCTCTAAGCATATACCAACACATATATTCCTCTTTCATAGGGTATTTCATTGAGCCCATGTTTGCCGCTTAAGGCACGAATCCTGAAAGCCGTCAATGGTTGGACCATTGCTCAAGTGGTAGTAGCCATTCACTTCACATTTACCAACAATATACTCATTTTCATATGGGGGTTCCCATTTAGCCCAAGTCCACTGTATAGCATTCAAGCTTCTTCTCGCTCTCTCGCTCTCGCTTCGGGATAGACGGGGAGGGGGTGCCCGCTGTCTCCAATCACTTTCCACAGAGTGTCTAATCATTGCCTCAGCTCAGCCCATCACTCTTGGCCACTATCCTTTTTCACGGCTTCCATTCATCAAGCCCCATTTTTTCATTTGGATAGTGACCCCCTCATATAAGGTCTGTGGATTATCGGCAGGGGTTCCGGTTGCAAATTTATAATTTTAATTAATTAAACACACTTTGAAAATTTTTTCAACATGGGTACTGAATCAAGCGGGGCTGACTGGCTTATAACCAACAAGCGATTTAAAACTCTTATCCTAGTCACGCACCCTGGTGCCAAGCAAAGGGATCACTAGAGCTTTCTCTCATTGGGGTCTCCCACTGGCATTCTAGTCAACTTTCCTTGTTAAAAGTTTCGAATGCTGGACACATGCACACTCAGCGGTAATAATCATTCGCTACACATATACCAACAGTATAGTCATTTTTCATATGGGGTTCCCATCTAGCCCCTGTCCCCTGTATATCAGTCAAGCTTCTCTCTCGCTCTCTCTTTTGCTAATAAATACCAGACAGTGAGACAGTCATCCCATCTAGCTTATGATAGCCGCTTAAAGTACGAATGCTTAAAGCCGTTGAATAGTTAGACTGTTTCTTTAGCGGCAATCAATTGCTAAACATAGACCAACAATTTTTACTCGTTTTTCGCGCCCAAGTTCACCGCTTAAAGAACGGATGCCTTCAAGTCAAGGCTAGTTGAACCCGTTGCTTTTGGCGGTAACCCATTGCTCTAAGCATATACCAACACATATATTCCTCTTTCATAGGGTATTTCATTGAGCCCATGTTTGCCGCTTAAGGCACGAATCCTGACAGCCGTCAATGGTTAGACCATTGCTCAAGTGGTAGTAACCATCCGCTACACATTTACCAACAATATACTCATTTTCATATGAGGGTTCCCATTTAGCCCATGTCCACTGTATAGCATTCAAGCTTCTCGCTCTCTCGCTCTCGCTTCGGGATAGGCGGGGAGGGGGTGCCCGCTGTCTCCAATCACTTTCCACAGAGTGTCTAATCATTGCCTCAGCTCAGCCCATCACTCTTGGCCACTATCCTTTTTCACGGCTTCCATTCATCAAGCCCCATTTTTTCATTTGGATAGTGACCCCCTCATATAAGGTCTGTGGATTATCGGCAGGGGTTCCGGTTGCAAATTTATAATTTTAATTAATTAAACATACTTTGAAAATTTTTTCAACATGGATACTGAATCAAGCGAGGCTGACTGGCTTATAACCAACAAGCGATTTCAAACTCTTATCCTAGTCACGCACCCTGGTGCCAAGCAAAGGGATCACTAGAGCTTTCTCTCATTGGGGTCTCCCACTGGCATTCTAGTCAACTTTCCTTGTTAAAAGTTTCGAATGCTGGACACATTCAAACTCAGCGGTAATAATCATTCGCTACACATATACCAACAATATAGTCATTTTTCATATGGGGTTCCCATCTAGCCCCTGTCCCCTGCATAGCAGTCAAGCTTCTCTGTCGCTAATAAATACCAGACAGTCAGACAGTCATCCCATCTAGCCTATGCCCACCGCTTAAAGTACGAATGCTTAAAGCCATTGAATGGTTAGACTGTTTCTCTAGCGGCAATCAATTGCTAAACATAGACCAACAATTTAGTCGTTTTTCGCGCCCAAGTTCACCGCTTAAAGAACGGATGCCTTCAAGCCAAGGCTCGTTCCACCTGACTGGCTTATAACCAACAAGCGATTTCAAACTCTTATCCTAGTCACGCACCCTGGTGCCAAGCAAAATGATCACTAGAGCTTTCTCTCATTGGGGTCTCCCACTGGCATTCTAGTCAACTTTCCTTGTTAAAAGTTTCGAATGCTGGACACATGCAAACTCAGCGGTAATAATCATTCGCTACACATATACCAACAATATAGTCATTTTTCATATGGAGTTCCCATCTAGCCCCTGTCCCCTGCATATCAGTCAAGCTTCTCTCTCGCTCTCTCTGTCGCTAATAAATACCAGACAGTCAGACAGTCATCCCATCTAGCCTATGCCCACCGCTTAAAGTACGAATGCTTAAAGCCGTTGAATGGTTAGACTGTTTCTCTAGCGGCAATCAATTGCTAAACATAGACCAACAATTTAGTCGTTTTTAACGCCCAAGTTCACCGCTTAAAGAACGGATGCCTTCAAGCCAAGGCTAGTTATAAGCCTGACTGGCTTATAACCAACAAGCGATTTCAAACTCTTATCCTAGTCACGCACCCTGGTGCCAAACAAAGGGATCACTAGAGCTTTCTCTCATTGGGGTCTCCCACTGGCATTCTAGTCAACTTTCCTTGTTAAAAGTTTCGAATGCCGGGACACAGGCACACTCAGCGGTAATAACCATTCGCTTACACATATACCAACAATATAGTCATTTTTCATATGGGGTATCCCATCTAGCCCGTGTCCCCTGTATAGCAGTCGAGCTTCTCTCTCGCTCTCTCTCTTTCGCTAATAAATACCAGACAGTGAGACAGTCATCCCATCTAGCTTATGATAGCCGCTTAAAGTACGAATGCTTAAAGCCGTTGAATAGTTAGACTGTTTCTCTAGCGGCAATCAATTGCTAAACATAGACCAACAATTTTTACTCGTATTTCGCGCCCAAGTTCACCGCTTAAAGAACGGATGCCTTCAAGTCAAGGCTAGTTCGGCCTGACTGGCTTATAACCAACAAGCGATTTCAAACTACTTATCCTAGTCACGCACCCTGGTGCCAAGAAAAGGGAACACTAGAGCTCTCTCTCTCTCTCTCATTGGGTCTCCGACTGGCATTCTAGTCAACTTTCCTTGTTAGAAGTTTCGAATGCCGGACACAGGCACACTCAGCGGTAATAACCATTCGCTTACACATATACCAACAATATAGTCATTTTTCATATGGGGCTCCCATCTAGCCCGTGTCGCCTGTATAGCAGTCGAGCTTCTCTCTCGCTGTCTCTTTCGCTAATAAACACCAGACAGTGAGACAGTCATCCCATCTAGCTTATGATAGCCGCTTAAAGTACGAATGCTTAAAGCCGTTGAATAGTTAGACTGTTTCTCTAGCGGCAATCAATTGCTAAACATAGACCAACAATTTTTACTCGTTTTTCGCGCCCAAGTTCACCGCTTAAAGAACGGATGCCTTCAAGTCAAGGCTAGTTCGGCCTGACTGGCTTATAACCAACAACCGATTTCAAACTACTTATCCCAGTCACGCACCCTGGTGCCAAGGAAAGGGAACACTAGAGCTCTCTCTCTCTCTCATTGGGTCTCCCGCTGGCATTCTAGTCAACTTTCCTTGTTAAAAGTTTCGAATGCCGGACACAGGCACACTCAGCAGTAATAACCATTCGCTTACACATATACCAACAATATAGTCATTTAGTCATATGGGGCTCCCATCTAGCCGGTGTTCCCTGTATAGCAGATGAGCTTCTCTCTCGCTCTCTTTTTCGCTAATAAATACCAGACAGTGAGACAGTCATCCCATCTAGCTTATGCTAGCCGCTTAAAGTACGAATGCTTAAAGCCGTTGAATGGTTAGACTGTTTCTTTAGCGGCAATCAATGGCTAAACAGTAGACCAACAATATAGAGCCTTTCTTATGCCCATGTTTTACCGCTTAAAGAAAGGATGCCTTCAAGCCGAGGCTAGTTAGAAGTTAGACCCGTTGCTATAGCGGTAGTCCATTGCTCTAAGCCCATACCAACACTATATTCCTCTTTCATCTGGTATTTCATTGAGCCTACGTTTGCCGCTTAAAGCACGAATCCTTAAAGCCATCAATGGTTAGACCATTGCTCAAGTGGTAGTAACCATCCGCTTCACACATACCAACAATATACTCATTCTCATATGGGCTTCCCATCTAGCCCATGTTCACTGCACTTTTTGTAGTCAATTACAGACAGTTGAATTTTTTGTTTCTGTCCCAAATCTCTTGGTGTATAAATGCAAGTTCACTTGTATAAGAGTCGAGGCAAATTGTAGGAGGCCCTTGTAGGCTTTGAATTGGACTCTTATTTCCATTTATATTCATTGTCAAATTTTACAATATATTGTCTCACTCGCCGTGAATTAACACGTTAGACCCTCAACAGGTTGACTCTAGTTCAGCATTGTGGAGTGATATGCATGAGAGGAAAATTTTCATCCAAGTC
>Ga0209937_1000308_pt1 | contig 16286 bp, 13 predicted proteins | sample SalPon1_B_H2O_MG_FD_185699 | JGI IMG/M metagenome (GOLD analysis project Ga0209937, IMG submission 185699) | Salt pond water microbial communities from South San Francisco under conditions of wetland restoration - Salt Pond MetaG R1_B_H2O_MG... | ecosystem: Environmental > Aquatic > Non-marine... | reverse complement strand
TCTTCGGCGGCCTGAAAGAAGAGTTTCAGCGTCCCATCGAACGCGGTGTCGGCGAATACCCGGGCGATCCCGAGCCCGATCGCTGCGTGGGCGTCGTGGCCACACGCGTGCATCTCGCCCGGATGAACACTCGCGAAGCCCTCGGCGGCCGGCCGGTGGTCGTCGTCCATCGCCTCCTGACGCGCTAGCGCGTCGATGTCGGTTCGGAGCCCGATCGCCGGTCCGTCTCCGTTGGTCTTCGTCGCGATTACGCCCGTGATGTCGCCCATCTGCTCGAGGTACGCCTCGGGGGCGCCTTCCTCGCGCGCCCGTTCGCGCGCGGCAGCGACCTCGTCGGCCGGCGGGACCCCCATTCGGGCGTCGGGGGCGACGGTTTCGGGGCCGACGTGGACCTCGTAGCCGAGCGACGAAAGCGACTCGGCGAGCAGTGCCGACGTTCGGAACTCTTTCCAGCCGGCCTCTGCGTGTCGGTGCAGGTCTCGTCGAATTTCGGTGAGCGTGTGTCCCTCGAACGTCGATAGTCGGTCCATGACGGGGACACAGACGTGATGGACAAAAGCGTTGAGCAAGCGGCCAACTCACTGTGACGTATCTGATCGTGTGGACACGGCGATCTACGACATCCGGGAGTCGTTTGGGTCACACCCTCCCCAATATGCGCATGATACTGCCGCTGTGATCACCACGACCCGTGACTCCTGGACACAAATTAGCCATGTGCCCTCTCAGGGAGACTCCGTACACCTGGTGTGGTGGCTGGGTGAGTAAGACGACTCCGCGGCACCCGGACACAAGGTGTGCCACACCCTCCTCAGCCGATTCCGTACGTGTGTGACGGTGACTGTGTGAACAACAGGATTCTGTGACATCCGGACACTCTTTTCAGCCACACCCTCCCCAGCCAATTCGCTACGTGTGAGAGAGCAGCTGTACGATCGACACGACCTGCGACACTCGGACACTCTTTTCAGCCACACCCTCCCCAGCCGACTCACTCGTCGCCCACGGGCGACTCGTTCATCCCTCGCACGCGCTCGTGAGCACGCCTTCGGCGACTCACGAGGCGCGCGCCACCGCATCAGTTGCCTGTCTGCCACTCAGTCGTCCGTCTGTCGTTCAGTCGTCTGTCTGTAGCAGTTCGACGGCGGGGAGCGGCTCGCCGGTGAGTGCGCGGATGTACGCGCCGCCCGCTATCGAGACGTGCGAGAAGTCGTCCTCGTCGAGGCCGTACATCTCGATCGCCCGAGAGGTGTCGCCGCCGCCGACGACAGAAAAGCAGTCGGTCTCGGCTATCGCCTCGAGCACGCCGACCGTTCCGTCGGCGAATCGCTCGTCCTCGAAGACGCCAAGTGCCCCTTTCACGAAGACGGCGTCTGCGTCGGTGATGAGCGGCTCGTAGTCGGCGACCGTCTCGCTGCCGACGTCGAGGTACGCGTCGGTCTTCTCATCGATGGCCTCAACGTGCACCTCAGCGCGGTCGCCGTCGGCACCCTCGTATGCCAGGTCGCTCGCGAGGTGGATCGACTCGCCGCGCTCCGTGAGGACGCGTTCGACGGTCTCGTGGGTCGTCTCCCACTGCTCGTCGAAGAGGTCCATCCCCTCGAGGTCGTACCCAACCGGGTGGCCAGCGGCACGTAAAAAGAGCTCGCCGGCGACCCCACCGAGCAGGAACCGGTCGACGGTCCCTCCGAGTGCGTCCATCACGCCGATCACGTCGGTGGCTTTCGTCCCGCCGATAACCATTGTCACCGGACCGTCGAACGATTTCCGCCCGATCGCCGTGTTGGCTTCGTACTCCGCTTGCATCACTCGCCCGGCATACGCGGGCAACACGAGCGGGAAGCCGACCAATGAGGCGTGCTTTCGGTGTGCTGCCGAGTAAGCGTCGTTGACGTAGGCGTCGACGTGAGCGGCAAGTGCATGTACGTACTCGGTGTCGGCTTTCGTCTCGGGGGACGCCTCTGGCAACTCGTCGGCACACATGCGGGTGTTCTCTAAGAGGAGCACGTCGCCGGCGGCGAGTGCGTCGATGGCCTCGGTCGCCGCTTCGCCGTGGGTGTCGGCAACGAATGCGACGTCGCGGTCGATGTGGCCGGCGAGGATCTCGGCGTGCCCCGATAATGAGGTGAAGTCGTCACGACCCGGTCGACCTTGGTGAGCGAGACAGACGACTCGGTGGCCGGCGTCAGCAAGCTCACGGACGGTCGCCGCATGGCGTTCGAACCGCCGGTTGTCTTGGGGCTCGCCGGCTTCGATCGGTGAGTTGAAGTCGAGACGAACGAGCACGCACGAGTCGGCTGGAATATCGTCGATGGTGGGGAATGATGGCATGGGTGAACCTGTGTATTGTCGTCGCAACGGTCGGTCGAGTGTCGACGCTTACGCCTCGTCGTGGACGTACGCGGCCATATCGAGCATCCGGTTCGAGAAGCCGTACTCGTTGTCATACCACGTGAGGATCTTCAAGAGGTCGCCGTCGGCGATGACGTTGGTCGACTGAAGATCGACGTAACTCGAGAACGGCAGTCCCGTGACGTCACTCGAGACGACCTCGTCGTCGGTGTAGCCAAGCACACCCGCGAGCGGGCCGTCGTCTGCAGCGGCACGGAACGCATCGTTAACGTCATCGGCGGTCACAGACGCGTCGAGGCTGACGACGAACTCCGTTATCGACCCGGTCGGAACCGGCACGCGGATCGCCATCCCATCGATCTTCCCCTCAAGCTGGGGGAGCACTTCTTGAGCAGCACCGGCGGCGCCGGTCGTGGTGGGGACAATATTCTCGGCCGCGGCGCGACCACGGCGCTTCTTCGCTTTTGGCCCGTCGATGAGCGTCTGAGAACCGGTGTACGCGTGAACGGTCGTGAGCGTCCCTGCCTCGATGCCGAACTCGTCGTCGAGTACCTTCGCAACGGGAGTGATAGAGTTCGTCGTACAGGAGGCGTTCGAGACGACGGTTTCGCCCTCGTACTCGTCATGGTTGACGCCGTACACGAGCTGTTTGACCGGCTCGTCACCCTTCGGCGGAGCCGAGATGATCACGGTGTCGGCGCCGCCTTCGAGGTGGGCGCTCGCGTCTGCCTTCGTCCGGAAGATACCGGTGCATTCGAGTGCAACGTCGACGTCCAACTCGCCCCACGGGAGGTCGGCAGGGTCCTGTACGTTGTACAGCGGGACGGACGTCCCGCCGATGGAGAGCGTGTCGCCTTCGACTTCGACGCCGTCAAGCCGTCCCATCACCGTGTCGTACTTCGCGAGGTACGCCATGTCGTCGAACGACATCACGTCGTTGATCCCCGCGAGTTCGACACGAGGGTTCTCACACAGCGCGCGGAACACGTTTCGACCAATACGACCGAACCCGTTCAGTCCGACACGCACTACGTCGTCGTCGGCGACATCCGAACCGGCGGCCAGATAGGATTTACTCATAACTGAAGAAGCGGCGTGCACGCACTTAAATCCGCCCGAGTTGCCCGCTCCATGGCAACTTTGCACACGATCGACAGAAGTCTTATCGGTGAGAACGCCCGTATACAGCGTATGCACCGCGACGACAGAGACGACCCATTCGGCGACTTCTTCGAGGAAATCGAGCGGATGATGAACGAGATGGCGGGGAGCCAGCCCCCGAGTGACGACGCCGGATTCGGTTCCGAAACGCACGTCGACGCGTACGTCACGGACACAACTGTCAGGCTCGTCGCCGACCTCCCGGTCGTCTCGAAAGACCAGCTCTCGGTGCAGTGTGACGGTGACGCACTCACCATCTCTGCAGCCTCTGATCGACGCGAGTACGACGAGACGATTCAACTCCCGGCGACCGTTGATGAGCGCTCCGGCGAGGCGACGTTCAACAACGGCGTCCTCGAGGTCACGTTTGACCGCGACGACGACTCGGCGCCGATCGACGTCGTCTGACGGGCTTCTTGTCGTCTCACCCGTTCGCTGCCGTCTGCCGCACGAGCCCTGCAAGCCGGTCGTAAAATCCGGCATCGTACTTCGCCGCGTCGTCGACCGTCGGTCGAGCGTTCGTCTCGGATATCACGAGGCGGTCGCCGCTCTCGAGAATATCCACCCCAAGGTAGTCGATGTCGAGTACTGATGCGACCCGCTCGGCAAGTGTGCGGGTCCGCTCGCCGAGTTCGACGCCATGAGCGGTCGCGCCTCGGTGTACGTTGTGTTTCCATCGGCCGGCGTCGCGGGCGTCGGCTGGCAATTCGCGACGCACACCGCCCACACACGTGCCGTCGACGACCATCACCCGATAGTCGCGCGCCTCGGGGAGATATTCTTGGAGCAGGTAGGACTTGTCGCCGGTCGCTCGGTAGTCGTGGACAAGGTTCAGATAATCCGTGATTCCGAGCAGTGAGTCGACGTCAGTTGCCTTTGTGACCCCGACGCCGCGGGTTGCAGAATTGGGTTTTACTACCACCGGAAACGACAGCGTCGCAGCCGCCTCGAGGACCGTCTCCTCGTCGACGGGGTTCGAGAGTAGCGTCGTCTTTGGGACCGGAAGCCCGGCGTCGGCGAGTGCGGCCAGCACGCCGGCTTTGTTTCGCGAGGTCACGACAGCTCGGCGGCCGTTCACCCATGGGATCGAGAGCCGGGTGGCTACGACGGCCCCCTCCATCAGGCGTGACGGGTAGACGAATCCGACATCGAACGCATCGGCGTCGAATGGGGTTGCCCCGTCTGTTACCGCACTCTCTTCTTCGGTGACGGGCAGCGCCCGGCCAGTCGGCTGGACGTAGTCGACGTCGATACCGCGGTCGGCAAGCGGGTCGCGAATGCGCTCGTACGTCTCCGCGGCGGTCGACATTGCGAGCTGGAGTCGGTTCCCCATCGGGTCAACGGCTCTGTGACCGGACCGGTCGACTCGTCGGCGGATGACGTGGTCGGGTCACTGGAGGTGTCCCTCCGCGCGGAGCTGTTCGGCCTCGCTTTTTTCATATCGCCAAGTGATGTCCGCCTTCTCGTCCTGCCAGTCCCACGGCTCGACAAGGACGAGGTCGTCTTCGCGGATCCAGACGCGCTTTTGCATGCGCCCAGGTATGCGAGCGGTTCGCTCCGTGCCGTCCGCACAGCGCACCTGTACGCGGTTAGCGCCGAGCATCTCGAGCACCTCGGCGAACACCTCGTCGTCGCCGGGCATCCGGTGGTCATGCTGCTGCTCGCCGTCTCCGTCGGTCATGTACTCCCTACTAGTGTGCCGCCAGATAAAAGCCCAACTCTCCGGTCAGTGCGGCTCGTGCCGGTACTCCCCCCGATTCGAGAGGCGGTCACCACGAGACGACGCGGCCGAAACGACTATGAGGTCGCGTCACCGCCGCTGGATCATGGCACGTATCCCGGAGTTCGCGGTCGAACTAGCCGAACTCCTCGCTATCGTCGTCGGGTCTGGGGCGGCGTCGTTCATCGGTGTCGAACTCGAACGCACCGCGGCTGCCGGCGCAGCGAACGGTGAGCTCGTCGTGGCTCTCTGGGCGCTGGTGATGGGACTGGTCGCGCTCTACGTCGGCGTGGTCGCACTTGGCTACGAACAGGCGCTCCCCCGGATTCAGGCGCTTGTCGACGGCGCATAACCCGACGACTACAGCTCGCCGTCCGCGGCGAGCTCACGAACGCGCGCTGCCCGCTCACGGATCGCCTCCCACTCGTCCTCGTCTTTGTTATCCACGTGTGAGTACATCAGTCCCATCCGACCAGTCCCGCGAAGCGTCTCTTCGTTCGTCTTCAAAAAGTCCCAGTAGAGCGCGTTGAACGGACACGCTCCCTCCCCGGTCGTCCGAGATACCGCGTACGGACAGGACGCACAGTGGTCGCTCATGCGGTTGATGTAGTTGCCGGAGGCGGCATACGGCTTCGACGAGAGGACGTCCGTACCGAACGAGCCCATTGCAACCACGTTCGGCGTCGTCACCCAGTGGTAGGCGTCGACGAAGCCGAGGTGGAACCACTCGTTGAGCTCGCCCGGATCGGCGCCGTACACGAGCGCGAAGTTCGAGAGCACCATCAGCCGCTCGATGTGGTGTGCGTACCCGTACTCGCGGACGTGACCGACCGCCTCCGAGAGACACGCCATGTCGGTGTCGCCGTCCCAGTAGAGCGACGGCAGCGACTCGGTCTGGTCTAGCTGGTTCGCCTCGACCAGCTCCGGCATGGCCTCGCGGTAGACGTGCCGGAGGAACTCCCGCCATCCGAGCACCTGCCTGATGAATCCCTCGGCCGCGTTAAGCGGAACCGGTGAGTGGCCCTCGCCACTCGGATCGTCGGTGCTGCCACCCGCATCGTCTGCGTCGCCGAACGCCTCAAGCGTGGTCCTCATGCTCGTGGTGGCTTCGTCCGGGTCGTACGCGCCCGGCTCGACGCCTCGCTCGTTGTACGCCGCCTCGACCGCCCGCACTGGCTCGCGCGGATTCAGCAGGCCGAGGTTGATCGCCGGTGAGAGCAGCGAGTGCGCAAGGAACGGCTCGTCGCCCACCATCGCGTCCTCGTATCGACCAAACGCGGGGAGTCGGTGGGTGAGGAAGTCGTCGAGCGCAGTCTGCGCCTCCGCGCGGGTCACCGGCCACGCGAACGAATCGAGTGACGACACGCCCCACGTATCGAATCGGTCACACACCCACTCGTGCGTCTCGCGTGTCAGTGCATCCGGCTCGAAAACAGGGCGAGCCGGCGGCTCCCAGTCGTCCGGTGGGGTCTCCTGATTGTGGTCGTCGTAGTTCCACTCGCCGCCGACCGGCTCGCCATCCTCGACGAGGACGCCTGTCTCTCGACGAACGTGGCGATACCAGTGTTCTTGGCGGTAGGTCTGTGCTGCGGTGCCGTCGTCAGCGACGAGCGGCTCGTCGTCGGCCGGCTCGTCGGCCCACGCCCGCCAGTCTGCCGGTGTCGTCCAGAAGAGCTCATTTTCTCGCAGTCGCACAGACCCGCCCTTCGATTCGGCGAGGTCGCGGAGCCCCTCGCCGGCCCGGTGGCTCGCCGGCCGCATGAGCTCCAATGTCGCGTCCGGGTGGTCTGCTAAGTAACACTCTAGTCCCGCACCGAACGAATCCGCCTCGATGTACGTCACCGAGTGGCCGCGCTCCCGGAGGTCCTCCCGGAAATGGCGCATTGCCGAAAAGACCAGGGTCAGTTTGTGTGTATGGTACGGCCGTCGATCAGCGAAGTCATGTGCTTCGATCAGCAGTACGTCGTCGGCGTCCTCGAGCGCGTCGAGCTCGAGGTTCAACTGGTCGCCGAGCAGCCACAGCGTCGTCTCGGTCACAGCAGATCGTAGGGGCGCGAGCGGTATAGCTTCGGGGGCGGACCATCCGGTGGCCCGCTGCCTGCGTCGCCGCACCTGCCGCGAGGACCGGCACGGAGTGATTGTAGGTTTGAATGAGGTCGCCCGGGGCCGACCCGAGAAACCAACCCTTTTCGGAGCCCGACACGAACGCGAAGCCATGACGGATGACGAGACTCCGGAGCCGGACGAGGAGCCGCCCGCAGAGGCGTCGGACGCGACCGACGAGGACGCAACCGACGACGAGACGGAGAAGTCGTTCCGCGAGCGGGTCGAAGAGATCCGCGAGCGACGCGAACAGGAGCGCGACGCCGGTGAGCGACCCGACCCCGAAGAAATGATGGGCGGTGGCGGCCCGCCGGGGATGGGCGGCGGTGGCGGCGGCAACCCCTTCGCGCAGATGATGTCCGGGATGATGGGCGGCGGTGGTCCTGGCGGTGCGGGCGGACCGCCTGGCATGGGCGGTGGCCGTCCCAGTGAGGGTGGCGACGATAGTGCCGGCAACGAAGAGCTTGTTCGTGAGGTCAGACAGCTCCGCGACGAGGTGCGAGACGCGACCCGCCAGCTCCAGCGTATCGCGCAGGCGCTCGAAGACGACTAAGACGCTGGCCTCGCTCGGTACTGTCGCCGATCTTCGCAGTCAGTCGTCTTCTTGGAGGTGCTCAACTTGGGCTTCCAATCTGCCGACTTTTCGCTCGATTCGATCCAACCGTTCGCTCACACTCCCACCCGATCGAACCCGGAGGAGGACGTAGCTGAGTCCACCGAGGAATCCGATGAGAACCACGAGGTTAAGAGCGATAGCGAGCGCGACCAACAACAGCTCTGGAGCACCCGGAACTTGGAGGGGTATCATCGCTTTTGCAGTCAGCGAGAACCAGTATATGCCTTCGGGAGCGATCGCAGGCTACGGGCACGATAGCACGCTGTCACGGTGTGGCGTTCGAGGTGGTGTACAGACTGCGATCCGACACACGGAACCGATGAGCGACATCTTCTCGAGCCGATTCTGTAGACGGCGATAGTGCCTGTGGAAACGCGATGAGACCCAACATCCGGAGGCTACTTGGCCACACCCTCTCCGGTCGATTCTATAGGTGTGATAGTGTTCGTGCAATCACCACGAGTTCGTGACACCCGGACACCAATTACCGCTACACCCTCCCCAACCGACTCCATAGGTGTGCGATAGTGTTCGTGCAATCACCACGAGTTCGTGACACCCGGACACCAATTACCGCCACACCCTCCCCAACCGATTCACTCGTCGCCCACGGGCGACTCGTTCATCCCTCGCACGCGCTCGCGAGTCCGCCTTCGGCGGCCTGCGAGGCGCGCGCCACTGGAGGTGGAAGATACAACTGCCAACGCTCGTGGAGAGTCACCGATCCGCCTCACGACACGGATCACTCGCGGGTCTGCCGGGATGTTCGAAAAAAAAACGCGTCTTGTGTCGGTGCCGCTACCTCAGCACTCGGACCAGCCGCACGACTCACACGTCTTACAGCCCTCAGAGTAGTAGAGATTCATCGCTCCACACTCGGGACACTCCGGTGACTCGCCGGCTGCGATGAGGTCGGTGGTGACGTCGTCAGTCGACTCACCGGTCGTCGGGCCGGTCGATGCAGCGGGGTCGCCGCTTACCGCGCCGCCGTCAGTCTGGCCCGGGACGTCGACAGCGGTGTCAGCCGCTGTGCCCTCTTCGACGTCGTCGAGACTCTGTTGTTGGGGAATTCCCTTGTCGATCTCGTCATCGAGGTACCGCCGGAGTGCAGTACCGATCGCGTCTGGGATCGATTGGATCTGCTCGCCTTTGTCCCAGGCGACCTTCGGGCTCCGGGTGCCTTGCAGCTCGTCGACGACCTCTTCTGGGTCGACACCGGAGCGCAGCGCGGTCGAGATGACCTTTGCGAGTGCCTCGGTGAAGGAGTTGGTGTACCCACCGGAGTGGCCGATGTTCGCGAACAGCTCGAACGGCCGGCCCGCCTCGTCCTCGTTGATCGTAACGTAGAGCTTGCCGTACCCCGTCTCGACGCGCTGGGTCACTCCAGAGAGCGAATCTGGACGCGGCCGGGTTTCAGTGTAATCTATGGCCGGCTCATCGGCCGACTCGAGGAGCCCAGCAATCTCCGTGTCGATCGCCGCCTGCACGTCGTCATTGTCCAAGAACGCCTCGACGCCGCCGAACACCTCGCGGATCTGTTCGACGATCGTTGCTGCGGCCTCGGTCTCGTCGGCGAACTCCGCGTTCTTCGCGCGGGTCGTGAGCACCTGCTTCGAGCGGGTTCCGTCGCGGTAGACGGTGACGCCCTTGCCGCCGTGGTCGTAGATGTAACGGTACACCTCGTCCATGTCCGTAGCGTTGGCGTCGTTCGGGAAGTTACACGTCTTCGAGATGGCCGAGTCGACGCCTTTCTGGCAGGCACACTGGACGGCGGCGTGCTCGATGCCTGACAGCGAGGCGGTGACGACGAACAGCTCACCGATCGCATCCGGCACCGTCGAGAGCCCCTCGACGCCGTCGAACTCGTTGGCCGCCATCTGTTCTTGGGCCTCGCGTTTGACCGCGTCGACGTCGATGTCGTTGGCCTCCAGCGTCCGGAGGAAGTAATCGTCGAACTCGACGAGCATCTCGTCGCCTTGAACGTCGTCGGAGACGTTCTTGTAGAAGGCGACGTTGTAGATGGGCTCACAGCCGCCGGTGGTGTTCCCGATCATCGACGTCGTGCCCGTCGGCGCGATCGTCGTGGTGTTGTGGTTGCGGATCGGGAAGCCGTCGGCCCAGTCGTCGGCGTCGAGACCCGTGTGGTGTTCGAACCACTCGCGGTACTCGGTTGGGTTTGCGTACTTCGACTCCGCCCAGTCGTTGAACACGCCGCGCTCTTCGGCGAGCTCGTGTGAGACTGCCTTCGACTCGTGGTTGATATGCGTCATCAGCTGCCGGGCGACCTCGTTGCCGGCCTCGGAGCCGTACTTCACTCCGAGCTGGATGTACAGCTGTGCGAGTCCCATGATGCCGAGGCCGATCTTCCGCATGTCGCGGACCGTCTGTTCGATCTCCTCGACCGGGAAGTCCGACATCGTGACGACGTTCTCTAAGAACCGGGTGCCGTACCCAATCCGCTCGTCGAACGTCTCGAAGTCGATTGCCTCCTGTAAGAACGCCTCGACGGCCGCCTCGTGGGTGTCGTACTCCTCGCTGTGTTCGTCACTCCAGACGCGCCAGTCGGGTGCGTCGAAGTCGGCGATCGTCGAGAGGTTGATGTGCCCGAGGTTACACGCCTCGTACTCCTCGAGCGGTTGTTCGCCACACGGATTTGTTGCAAGTATTCTATGGCTTGGATTTTTCTCAACGTCGAACGAATGCTGCTTGTTCACCCGCTCTAAGTAGATGACGCCCGGTTCGCCGTTCTCGTAGGCGCCCTCTATCATGTCGTCCCACAGCTCTGCGGCGGGAATCGAGAGTACCTCGCCGACCTCGACGTACTCGCCGAGCCCGAACATCTCGTAGAGCTCTTTGGTCTCTGGGGTCGCAACGTGCGGCTCGTCGGTGCGTGGGTTGGTGAAAGTGAACTCCTCGTCGTTGTACAGCGCCTGCATGAAGTCGTCAGTGACGCCGACGCTGATGTTGAAGTTCGAGAGATGCCCCTCGACCGCGTTTCGGAGGTGCTCCGGTACCCGCCCCTCGTCGTCGATCAGCTCGCGCGCCTCTTCGAGCGCGTCGGCGAACGACGTGTGCGTGAAGTCGTCGGGGTCGTTCAGCCGTAGTGAGTGAGCAAGCGAGACGTCCTTGTTCTTGGCGTGGATGAACTGGATGACGTCCGGGTGTGAGACGCGCATGACGCCCATCTGTGCGCCTCGACGGGCGCCACCCTGTGCGATCGTCTCGCACATCTGATCGAATGTCCGCATGAAGGTGATCGGTCCCGATGCGATGCCCCCGGTGGAGCCGACTGCGTCGCCGTACGGGCGAAGCTGCCAGAACGCGTACCCCATGCCACCACCACTCTGGAAGACCTCTGCGGCCTCCTTCGCCGTCTGGTGGATATCGGTGATGTCGTCGTCGGGTGAGTCAACGAAACACGCCGAGAGCTGCTGGAGTTCGTCGCCAGCGTTCATCAGGGTTGGCGAGTTCGGCATGAACGAGAGCGACTCCATTCCCTCACGGAATGTCTCGGCCGTCTCTTCGACGTGTTCGCGAACGCCAGCCGGGAGCGATGGAACGATTGTCTCGTACGCGAACTTGTTGACGTTGTGCCCCGTGAGTGTTGCCTCGGCGTCGTCTGTAGCGGTGACACCGGCCCCGAACACTTCTGCGGCCAGCTCGTCGCGACGCGGATGATCGGGTTTGATCTGGTCGGGGGTGACGGTGATTTCGACGCCATGGTTCTCGGCTTCGAACACCGCCTCCGCGAGCGCGACGTTGCGCGCCACACGGTCGAACAGCTCTTCTTGTGACTCGACGGGCTCGCCGTCCGCATCCTTCCGGAGATACCGAGCCGGCAGAATGTTGTGGTAGGCGTTGTCGGTCAGCCGTTCGGCGATGGTGTCGCCGGTTGTGCGTTTGATAGGTAATTCGAGATCGCCGGCGGCGACGTCGTCGCTGCTCATTCGGCGATCACCGTTGGAGTGGTGTGTCGTGTCTGTGTCATTCGTGATGTGGGATACTGACGAGGCGGACTCTTGGTCGCTTCGATCCCTAGTCGATGGGCGGATTCTTATTCGACAGCTGATACACTGGTCGGCTGCGGTGGACGACGTCGAGAGTAGTTCGCACTCTTTCATTGATGGCTGTCTACATAATGTTGGCCAGACCGTAGTGAAACTGAAACCGCAATGGAAAAATCGCTCGACGTGAGCCGTATTTCAGCGGAAAAGAAGGGGTGTTCGACCACCTCAACTGCGTCTCTGTCCGGACACACCGAGCCTCTTCTCACCGGTCGATCTCACCGGTAGCAGCAGACGGCAGCCGATAATATCTCAGAATTCATATACGTATGGCGGTCGAAGCGGCTGTGACTTTTCACCGCCGACAGTCGCCGTCACTGGAAGGCGCCGTAGCCGGGGTCGGCGGGCTCTTCGACGGCCGACTGCTCGAACTGTTGTTCGATCTCATCGTATCGCTCGCGGGTCTCTGGTGTGACGCTGGGGTTGACCTCTTCTAGTGCCTGCTCGAAGTGTGCCATCGTCACGCGCACGTTTCCAATCGACTCGCGGACCTCTTCTCGCGTGACGCTTCCGATAAACTCGCGTGACGCGCTCATTGAAGCCTCGCGAGCCACCGCTTCGAGGTCTGCTCCGACGTACCCCTCGGTCCGGCGCGCGATCGCCGCGAGGTCGACGTCGTCTGCGAGCGGCTTGTGTTCCGTATGGACGTCGAGGATCTTCCGGCGTGCGTCCTCGTCTGGGACGGGCACGTGGACGTGTCGATCGAGCCGCCCCGGGCGAAGCAACGCCGAGTCGATCAGGTCCGGCCGGTTCGTCGTCGCGATTACGACGACGTCTTCGAGCGCTTCGAGCCCGTCGAGTTCGGTCAACAGCTGTGAGACGACACGCTCGCCGACACCCGAGTCGGTCGTTCCGCCGCCGCGCTCGGTCGCGATCGAGTCGATCTCATCGAAGAACACGATCGTTGGCGCGTTCTCGCGGGCCTTGCTGAACACCTCGCGGACGCCCTTTTCGGACTCGCCGACGAACTTGTTCAACAACTCCGGCCCCTTGATCGAGATGAAGTTCGACTCGCTCTCGTTGGCGACCGCCTTCGCGAGCAACGTCTTCCCCGTACCGGGCGGCCCGTACATCAACACGCCCTTTGCTGCGGCCATGTCAAGCTGGTCGAACACCTCGGGGTACTCGAGCGGCCACTGGATCGTCTCGCGAAGCCGCTCTTTTGTCGTCTCGAGCCCACCGACCTCGTCCCAGGTGACATCCGGTACCTCGACGAACACCTCGCGCAGCGCGGAGGGCTCGATACCCTTCAGCGCCTGTTTGAGGTCGTTTTCGGTGACTTGAATCGAGTTCAGCACGTCTGCGTCAATCTCGTCGCTCTCGAGGTCGAGCTGCGGCCGGATGCGCCGGAGCGCGTGCATCGCCGACTCCTTTGCGAGCGACTCGAGATCGGCGCCCACGAACCCATGGGTGTTCTCGGCGTACGCATCCAAGTCGATCCCGTCTGCCAGCGGCATATTCCGCGTGTGGACCTGAAGGATCTCCTTGCGCCCGTCGCGATCCGGCACGCCAACCTCGATCTCGCGGTCGAATCGGCCGCCGCGCCGTAGCGCCGGATCGATGGCATCGACGCGGTTCGTCGCGCCGATCACGACGACCTCACCGCGCTCTTCGAGCCCGTCCATGAGCGAGAGTAGCTGGGCCACGACGCGTCGCTCCACGTCGCCGCCGGCCTCCTCACGCTTCGGTGCGATGGAGTCGAGCTCGTCCATGAACACGATCGCAGGCGCCGACTCGGTTGCCTCCTCAAACACGTCCCGGAGCTGCTCTTCGGACTCGCCGTAGTACTTCGACATGATCTCCGGCCCCGAGATCGTGTGGAAGCTCGCATCGATCTCGTTGGCGACCGCCTTCGCGATGAGCGTCTTTCCGGTGCCCGGCGGCCCGTGGAGGAGGACACCCTTCGGCGGGTCGATGCCGAGTCGTTTGAACAGTTCTGGGTGCCGCATCGGCAACTCGATCATCTCACGAACCTGCTCTAGCTCGTCGTCGAGCCCGCCGATGTCCTCGTAGGTCACGTCCGGGGCACCGTCGGCGCCCGCCTCACCGCCTGCACCGGCGCCGCTCACGATCTCCTCTGCGGGCTTCTCTGCGATCTCGATTTCAGTCGTGTCGGTCACCACGACCGTCCCCGACGGCGCCGTGCCGGCGATCTTCAGGGGAACCGCCTGCGACTGTCCGCCCATGAAGCCGAACCCCAGCGGAAGCTGGACGTTTTGTCCCTCAGTGACGGGCTGTCCGCCGAGTTCACGCCGGATCAGCGCGTCGATGTTACCGCGAATACCGAGTCGCTGTGGCAGTGCGACCGTGATCCGGTCTGCGGGCTCGACGTCGACCTGCTCGACGGTCACCCGATCGTCGATACCGACGCTCGCCTCTTGTCGAAGCTTTCCGTCGATGCGGATCACACCGCTCCCGTCGTCTTCGGGGTAGCCGGGCCAAACACGCGCGATAGCTGCCCCCTCGGACGCCTCGACGCGAATGAAGTCCCCACCCGAAAGATCGAGCTCGTCGGCGGCGATCCGGTCGATTGCGGCGAGCCGCCGCCCGGCATCCTTCTGTTTTAACGGCTTGACGGTGAGGTTCATCGGTCCCCCTCGATAGTCACGACGCCGTTTCTCACCGTGACGTTCGTCGCCAGGCCGGGGAGATCGAACTCCGATTCTGCCGACTCGTCACCGTGCGTTACCACGAGTATCGCCGTCTCACCGACGGTGTCGACATCGATCGCCTCGTCGTCGACGCCGATGTCGGCGGCAACGGTCCATCGATCTTCGTACTCGTACCGACGCACGAGTGCGCTGTCGCCGGCCGACCGGGTCTGTCTGACAGTCATCCTAACCTCTAGTTAGGCGCGTAGCTATATAAATAGATCGGTGAAAATCGCATGACGTGAGAAGATCTACTAGCGAGTGGTAGTATTGCGGTTCCGGGGTCGCAGCCGCGATCGGTCACGAGGGTGACGGCGCGTTGTGAACTCCGTTGTGGCTCGCTGACCCGGCGCCGGTACCACAGCTTTTTCGCCGCGGCGTCCGTACCCCTATGTATGTCAGCGATACGTGACGCACTTCGGGATCTCCCGGAGGCGGTGTTTGCGGACCTGCTCGAATCCGACGACGAGTATGTTCTCGTCGTCGATCTCCCCGGGGCGACCGCGGAGACCACCGAGGTCCGATTCGAGGGCGGCCGGCTCTCCATCGAAGGACGCCGCGAGAAGTCGACCCCTGATGGCTTCCGCTACGTCCGCGAGGACCGATCGCTGTTTCTTGATGCCGACATCCCACTCCCGCCTGATGCCAACGGTGACGCCGCGAGCGCGGCGCTTGATCGTGGTGTCCTCGAGGTGACGCTGCCTAAGCGTGCGACCGGTGACACCCGGCAGATACCGATCGGCGACGACGCCAACGAGACCGGCGCCTGACGGGTGGTGACGCTGGTCAACCTCCGCGCCTACTGGCGCTTTTTCGTCGTCATTCGGCGGTTCTCGCCGCTGATCGTCGCCTACTGGCGGGACCGGAAGCGGTTTTTCATCGTCGGTGGCAGCCGCGACGTCGACGAGGCGACACAGCGGGACCGCGCCGAGATCCTCCTCGACATCCTGCTCACGCTCGGACCGACTTTCATCAAACTCGGTCAGCTGCTCTCGACGCGCCCAGACGTGCTCCCGCCCGCGTACATTGAAGTGCTTGAGGGCCTCCAAGACGACGTGCCACCGGCCGGCTGGGAGGAGTCGAAACCGGTGTTGGAAGCGGAGCTCGGCCCCGTCGAAGAAACGTTCGACGACTTCGACACCGAATCGATAAGCGGTGCCAGCCTGGGACAGGTGTACACGGCGACGTACCAAGGCGACGACGTCGCAGTGAAGGTGCGCCGCCCCGGGATCGAGACGCTCGTCGAAGCTGACCTGCGGGCGATCACGTGGTCGCTCCCGATTGTCAAGCAGTTTATCGGCGGCGGCCGCGCCTTCTCGATCGAGAACCTCTCTGAGGAGTTCGCAAAGACGATTCGCGAGGAGATGGACTATCGCCGCGAGCGCGAGATGCTCGAAGAAATCCGCGCAAACTTCGCGGATAATGACCGCATTCGCATTCCAACCGCCTACGAATCGGCCTCCGGGCCGCGCGTCCTCACCATGGAGTACGTCGGCGGCACGAAGATTAGCCGCATCGACGAGCTCGATGCCGCCGGACTTGACCGCACCGCGATCGCCGAGACGCTCCAAGAAGTGTACCTCCAGATGATCGTCGACGACGGCGTCTTCCACGCCGAC
>Ga0209937_1000307_pt1 | contig 16325 bp, 17 predicted proteins | sample SalPon1_B_H2O_MG_FD_185699 | JGI IMG/M metagenome (GOLD analysis project Ga0209937, IMG submission 185699) | Salt pond water microbial communities from South San Francisco under conditions of wetland restoration - Salt Pond MetaG R1_B_H2O_MG... | ecosystem: Environmental > Aquatic > Non-marine... | reverse complement strand
GATATCCACCGGTCCACGGATCGTCACATCAGCGTTGACCACCCCCTGCTCGCGCAGGACCTCCACGATCGTCGACTCATCCAGCGGGGTCTTGCCGTCGGTCATCAGGTTGATGCCACCCTTGTGCGTGCGGTTGACCGTCACCCGTGGCGGCTCTGCGTCCAGGCGGATCTTGTTGGCATACAGCTCCTCGCGGAGCCGTGCGTAGTGCTCGATTTTGAACACCGACAGCACGAACACCACCAGGTCCGCTGTGCGTACCACCGACAGCACCTCCCTGCCACCACCGCGCCCCCCCGCTGCACCGCTGATGAGTCCCGGCACATCCAGGATCTGCAGGTTCGCTCCCCGATAGGCGAGCATCCCCGGGTTCACATCGAGCGTCGTGAACTCGTAGGCGCCGACGGCCGACTCCGCGTTGGTCAGGGCGTTGATCAGGGTCGATTTGCCGACCGAGGGGAAGCCGACTAGGGCGACGGATGCATCACCGGTCTTCTCGACGGCATACCCACTCCCGCCACCGCTGCCCCCCTGGTTCTCAAGCTGCTCCTTCTTATCGGCGAGCTTGGATTTGAGCCGGCCGATGTGCGATTCGGTCGCCTTGTTGTAGGGGGTGGATTTGATCTCCTCCTGGAGGGCGCTGATCTCCTCCTCGAGTCCCATTGGTCCCAGTGGAGGAGCATCCGGTATGAGCCTGTCCGTTCCGGGGTCCGTCGACAACCGCTATATGCATCGCATGGTTTCAGTGCACATGGATGAGGCGCCAGGGGTCAGCGCAGGGTACCGACGTGTGAGCGTGTGGCCCGTCTTCGTCGCGGTGTCGATCCCGCTCGCGGAGGTGGGGATCCTCTTCGGCCTGCTGCCCGTGACTGTCGGGGCGCTCATGCTGTTCGGGCTGTCGGTCGCAGGGCTGGCCACGGAGACGGGCTTCGCTCGCAGCCTCTGGCGTGGTCTTGCGGGGGTGTCGGTCCCCTTGGGGGCGCTTGGGTGGCTCTTCACAAGCGGCATCATCGGCCTGCCGATCCGGGGGGTGGCGATCGCCGCAGCAGCTGGGCTGCTGTTGCTCGGGGCGGTGCTCGGCGAGTACGTCATCCCTCCCCCTGCGCGGGTGTGACGCAACCGACACCCATTTTTGCAACAGGCGTCTCGTTCCGTCAATGAGTGACAAGCTGTTCGATCGCGAGACGATGCTTGACCTGTCTGTCAACATCATCCCGCTGGCGATCATGGGCTTTTTTGTCGTCGTCTTCATCGTTGTCGCCCCCTTCGGCTTCGATCCGATGACGTCGGCGCTGCAGTTCGGACTCCTGGTTGTCCCGTTCGTGCTGCTGGCGATCCTCACGTACTTCTCGGGGGTGGCGGTCGCGGGGACCCAGCGGTCTGCGCCGCTGTACCTGCCGGGGCAGGCGACCGTGCGGGGCGCCGTCGAGCTCGAGCATCCAGGGGAGTCACCACCGCCACAGTCAGAGACCGATCCCGTCCCACCAGAGGAGTGACCCCGTGAGGTTGCGAACCTTTCATTAGCAACCGGTCCGCAGCCTCGATATGGAACTCACGGGCCAACTCGCACTCACGGTCCTCATGGGTGCGTTCCTCTTGGGGGTGCTCGCGTGGCTGAGCAGGGTGAGCCAGGTGGGCGTCCCGGTGCCTGCGCTGGGGGGCTCAGGCTACGGGGGTGGTGAATCGTACGTCAACGAGGAGAAGCCCGCGGGCGTCATCCGGTGGTTGACCACCGTCGATCACAAGGACATCGGGATGCTCTACGGGCTGTATGCGATCATAGCGTTCGCCGTTGGGGGGCTGATGGTCGTGGTGATGCGCCTCGAGCTGTTGGACGCACAGGCGACGCTGATCTCAAACAGCTTCTACAACTCGCTGTTGACGAGCCACGGAATCACGATGCTGTTTCTGTTCGGGACACCGATCATCGCTGCGTTCGCGAACTACTTCGTCCCGCTGCTGATCGGGGCCGACGACATGGCCTTCCCACGGATCAATGCGATCGCCTTCTGGCTGCTGCCTCCAGGGGCGTTGCTCATCTGGGCAGGGTTCTTTCCGCTGCCTGAGATCATCCCCGCGCAGACGGCCTGGACGATGTACGCACCCCTGTCGGCGGGTGCGGGAATGGGCAACCAGGCGAACGCGGGGGTGGACCTGTTCCTGCTCGGGCTCCATCTCACGGGTGTCTCCGCGACGATGGGTGCGATCAACTTCATCGCGACCATCTTCACCGAGCGTGGTGAGAAGGTCTCCTGGGCGAATCTCGACATCTTCTCGTGGACGATCCTCACGCAGTCTGGGCTGATCCTGTTCGCGTTCCCGCTGCTGGGTAGCGCGCTTATCATGCTGCTGTTCGACCGCAACTTCGGGACATCGTTCTTCATCGGCGAGGGTGGCCCGATGCTGTGGCAGCACCTCTTCTGGTTCTTCGGCCATCCGGAGGTGTACATCTTGGTGCTGCCGCCGATGGGTATCGTGAGCTACGTGCTGCCGCGGTTCGCGGGCCGGCGCCTGTTTGGGTTCAACTTCGTGGTCTACTCGACGCTGGCGATCGGGGTGCTCTCGTTCGGGGTGTGGGCACATCACATGTTCTCGACGGGCATGGACCCGCGCCTGCGCCTCTCGTTCATGGCCGTTTCGCTGGCGATCGCCATCCCGAGTGCGGTGAAGGTGTTCAACTGGATCACGACGCTGTGGAACGGGCAGATCCGGCTGACGACGCCCATGTTGTTCGCACTGGGGTTCGTCTCGAACTTCATCATCGGGGGGGTCACAGGCGTGTTCCTGGCATCGATCCCGGTCAACCTGATCCTGCACGACACGTACTACATCGTCGGCCACTTCCACTACATCGTCATGGGGGCGATCGCCTTCGCTGGCTTCGCGGGATTGTACTACTGGTTCCCACTCTACACCGGCCGCATGTACCAGAAGACGCTGGGGAAGATGCACTTCTGGCTGTCGATGATCGGGACGAACATCACGTTCTTCGCCATGATCCTGCTGGGCTACGGTGGGATGCCACGGCGGTACGCGACGTACCTCCCCGAGTTCGCGACGATGCATCAGGTGGCGACGCTCGGGGCGATGATCCTGCTGGTCGGGCAGATCATCTTCGTGTGGAACTTCGTACAGTCATGGCTGGAGGGACCGGTCGTGGATGATGGGGACCCGTGGGACCTCAAGGAGTCTGGCCTGTACACCGCCGAGTGGGACTGGTTCGACCGCAAGCTGCAGACGGCGGTCACCGACGGAGGCGAGCCGGCAGCCGACTCAGGTGATGAGTAAGATCCCGACGACGAACATCGCGATCGCAACCGTGCCCAAGATCACCCCGAGCAGTGCTGTGTCGGTCATTGTCCGATGTGAGTGAGCTGTGAGCAAAAACACGCCGACCACGCTCGCAGGGCCACAGCTGGTTGTGCGGCTGTACATCGCACTGGTGGCTGTGGGGGGACTCGCCGGGGTGGCCGTCGCCAGCACTATCGGTGGGCTCCGGCCACCGCGTCTGCTGTTTCTGATCGAGTTGCAGCCGACGGTGACCGGTTTCATGATCTTCGGGGCGATCACGGTGGCGGTGCTGCTTGGGATCCCCTTGTTGGTGGTCTCGATCGGTTCGTGGCTCAGAGACTGGTGACGCATGGTGGATGAGCACCCTGCCACGCCGCGGGCGACCCGTCGCACCTACACCGCCATCGCCGAGCACTTCGCACAGACACGCACCGCACCATGGCCCGCCGTCGAGCGGTTCTGTGCAGCCGCACCACCGGTGGACGTCGCCGTCGACTTGGGCTGTGGGAACGGCCGACACCTCCCCCAGCTGTCGGCGCGCGCGCAGCATCCCCTGGGTGTCGACCTCACACGTGCCCTGCTGCGGCAGGTCGAGGCCCCCGGTGTGCTGGTGGAGGCGGACGCCCGTGCCCTCCCGCTCGCAGACCAGACGGTGGGGCTGCTCATTGCGGTCGCGGTGGTCCATCACCTCCACCCCACGGACCGCCGACGAGTGTACGCGGAGTGTGCACGTATCCTCACCCCAGGCGCCCGCGGACTCATCAGTGTCTGGGCCGTGGACCATCCACGGTTCGATGCGACCGAGGGGTTCGATACGATAATCCCCTGGACGCGGCCTGATGGGACCCGGACCGACCGCTTCTACCACATCTTCGATGCCGAGGAGTTCCGCGCAGAGCTCGTCGCGAGCGATCTCGAACTGGCAGCCGTGTTCGCCGAGGCGGGCAATCTCTTCGCGGTCGTCGGCCGCTGAGCTCGCGAGGGTTTATCCGGCTACCACCCGGACGACCTGCATGTCTGGCATCAACGAAACAACACACTACGAGGTCGCGATCATCGGCGGCGGACCCGCGGGGTTGCAGACGGCACTGTACACCGCCCGGCTGGGTCATGACACGGTCGTCTTCGACCGCGGAGGCGGTCGGGCGGCGATGATGCTCGATACGCACAACGTCATCGGCGTCGAGGAGAGCGTCTCCGGCAATGAGTTCCTGCAGACCGCACAGGAGCAGGTGACCGCATACGGGGCGGAGGTCGTCCGCGAGCTGATCACCGATGCTGAGCGCATCGAGGGTGGCCGGTTCCACCTCACGGGCAGCGAGCGCACCGTGACGGCCGATGCGGTCGTCCTGGGGATGGGGTTCACCGACGGACGCCCGGAGCCACCGGTGCCGCGGACGGGGCGGGGCCTGCACTGGTGTCTACACTGTGATGCGTACATGTTCATCGACCGACCAGTGTATGTGATGGGCACGGGCGAGTCGGCCGCGAAGGTCGCGATGATCATGCTGAACTTCACGGACCAGGTCGACCTCCTGCTGCGGGGCGAGCAGCCGACCTGGTCCGAGGAGACCGCCGCGCAGCTCGCTGCACACCCCGTGGAGGTCGTCCCTGCGGAGATCACGGGGATGCAGAAGGACGACTCCGGTTGGCTCACCGCCTTCGAGTTCGATGACGGACAGACCAGGCGGTACCGTGGCGGCTTCCCGATGTACGGTTCGGAGTTCAACACCGCCCTCGCCGAGCAGCTCGGCTGTGAGCTGAACGAGGCCGGTGAGGTCGTCGTCGATGCGAACCAGCAGACCTCCGTCGATGGCGTCTACGCGGTGGGTGATCTGACACCGGGCAACAACCAGATCCCGATCGCCATGGGCAAGGGGGCGACCGCGGGGCTGTCCATCCACAGCCGCCTCCGACGCTTCCCCCGCGACCCTGCCGAGATCGATGCACGCGGACCGGTGACCCCCGCGGAGGTCCCCGGGCTGGGCGACCGGATCCGCGCGGCGGCCGACGCGTTCCCGGCGGCCCGTGCGCCCCCGCTGCCCGACCTCCCGGAAGATGCGGTCCCCTCCGACGACTGAACCGCCCCGCAGCGCTCCAAACAGCTTATGCCCAAGATTCACGCAGATGCAGTGCAGGCGCCGGTAGTCTAGCGGTAGGACCTGAGCCTTCCAAGCTCATGACCCGGGTTCGAATCCCGGCCGGCGCATCCGCTCATGGCCGTTGAGATGGACAGGGAGCTTGCCCGACGTATCTGGCCGGGGGGACCTGCGTGTCTCCTCCACCCCGCGCCCCCACGAGCGATGACCGTCCGCCGGTCCGCTGCTCGCTTCCGCGCCTGACGGGGTCCCGACGGCGAACCGATGTGTGGCGGCCCTGCGGCCGGACACATCGGACCGGCATCCCCGTGGGACGGGGCTTCTCAGTCGACGTGCAGGGCCCGACCGGACCGGTTCGGACGCCCTCCGGTTCGGTCCCCGTTGAAGACCATGTCACGGGCTGGGAGCAGGGCCTAACTGCCCGACCTAGTCCGTCCGTCGATGCTCCCCTGACGGATAAGCCACTTTCGACTAGCGGCCGGTACCGATGATGAGGACGCTCAACCGCCCCGCCGCGAGGGTGAGCACCGCCACCAGCGTGAGCATGACTGGTCGGTGTAGCTCGATCCACGCTGCGCTCGCCGGGAAGCTGAACACGAGCGTCTCGGTGACACCGAGGGCCCACACGAGGGTACTCACGAGCGTTGCTGCCGCCAGACCGACGGTCACCCCCGCCGCTGTGGCAGGGTCGCTGTACCCGTGATCGATGGCCCAGGCCGCCAGTGCGGTCACAACCCCGAGTCCGGCCACGGTCCACAGCCCCATCCCCCCGGCGGTGATGTAGGCCGCAACCGGCGCGTCCTCCCCGCCGATTAGCATCGCGGGCGTGACCGCGATGACGACCGTCAGCAGCGCCATCACGGTGGTGATCAGCCCCCAGCGGCCGAGTCGGTCCATGCCCACGCCTGCCCGCAGGCACACTTACCCACTCTGGTCTGTGGCAAGGGAAATCGGTAAGCCACCCCCCCGATGTTCGTGGACATGGAGCGCGTCGCGATCGTCGGTGCTGCGATGACCCGATTCGGCGAGCGGCCCGAGTGGGTCGCCGAGCTGCTCACAGAGGCGGCAGAGGCGACGATCGCCGATGCGGGGATCGACCGGCGACGCATCGACCATGTGTACGTCGCGAACATGGCCAGCGGGGAGTTCGAGGGCCACGCAGGGATCGCCAACAGGCTCGTCCATGACTGCCAGCTGATCGATGCGTACTGTGCCCGCATCGACCAGACCTCCGCGTCTGGGGGTGCCGGGGTGTATGCGGGGTGGCAGGCCGTGGCCTCAGGGGCTGCGACGTGTGCTCTCGTCGTCGGGGCGGAGAAGATGACACATCGGACCACGGCGGAGGCGACGGACGTCATCGCCTCGCTCACGCATCCTGTGGAGTACCAGCACGGAGTCACCCTCCCGAGCTTCGCCGGGTTGACCGCACGGGCATACCTGCATCAGTATGACGCCCCCCGCGAGTCGCTCGCGCATGTGGCGGTCAAGAATCACCGCAACGGGGTGGACAATCCGCACGCGCACTTCCAAAACGCGGTGGACCTCGAGACCGTGTTGACGTCGCCGATCATCGCGGACCCCCTGCGCCTGTACGACTTCTGTCCCATCAGTGATGGCTCTGCGGGGCTGCTGCTCATGCCCGAATCGATCGCACGGGAGGTGAGTGACCGGTACGTCGTCATCTCGGGGATCGCGGGTGCGACCGACACGCATGTCGTCCATGAGCGACCCGATCCGACGCGCATGGGTGCGGTTGCCGCATCGGGGGAGCGAGCGTACGCGATGGCCCAGCGGCGACCGACAGATGTCGACTTCGCAGAGCTGCACGACATGTTCACGATCCTCGAGTTCCTGCAGTCGGAGGGTCTGGGCTTCTTCGACCCGGGCCATGGGTGGGAGGCCGCGATGGATGGGGTGACGGCGCGGGATGGCGCGCTGCCGATCAACCCCTCGGGTGGGCTGAAGTCGAAGGGTCATCCACTGGGCGCCAGTGGGGTGGCTCAGGTGGTTGAGCTGGTCACGCAGCTGCGGGGGGAGGCGGGTGCCCGCCAGGTCGGAGGGGGGGTCGGACTCGCCTGCAATGTGGGCGGGTTCGGCAACTGTGTCACGACCACCATCGTGGAGGCGGCGGGATGACAGAGGAGGACACGCCGGCCACCGGTGGTCGGTACGCAGACGGCTCTGTGGGGTATCCGGCACATCCCATCGGACCCGATGGGGCCGCATCCACCGGTGAGGTCGTGCTGACCGGTATCGCGGGGACCGTCGAGACGTGGACCGTGTCCACCGCGACCCCGCCTGGGGTACGCGCTCCCAACCTCCTCGCGATCGTCTCCTTCGACGTCGATGGTGGGCCAATCCGCATGATCGGGCAGGTCGAGGCGGCTGCGATCGCGATCGGTGATCGGGTCCGGCTAGGGCCGCCGACGCAGCTGCGCGATCCCGAGCGTGCACTCCGTCCGCAGGGGGTTCAATCGTACGTCGGTCACCGCTTCGTGCCCGTCGAGGACTGATCGTCCTCAGCATCGACCTCTGCGCGGATCTGCTGGAGCTCCGCGTCCACCGCCTCAGCATCGACTGCGGGCGTATCCACCTCGATCTCCACACCCGGCTGTGCGTCGCCCTGCGGGCTGGGACCGTCGATGACCGCCTCCAACTCCTGCTGGATCGCCGCGAGCTCGTCCCCCTCCGTCACCCGCTCACGGATCTGCTCGAGTCGGGCGGTCAGGGTCGCTGCCCGGTCCGCATCGACGCGGCGGTCACCAGTCATCGCTCGCAGGAGTGCTCGGAGGACCTCCAGTGTCTCGATCAGCGCCTGCAGAGCGGCGATCGCAGCGGGCAGGGTGTGCCGTTCGGTCACCCGCAGCAGTCCACGGACCCCCTGGGACCGCCGTGTCTCGAGTTCGGCCTCCAAGCGGCGGACCTCCTCCCGCAGTGCCTCGACATCGTCACGGGTGTCGTCCATGCGAAGCGTACCCTCCCAGGACACATGAGTGCAGTGTCACGAAGCACAACGGTCTTTGCGCCCCTGTGTGGAGGTGCGTGCATGACAGACGAGGCGGAGGAGGAGACCGCCATCGCGGAGGTCGAGGACCTCACAGACCTCATGGGGTCCGTGGAGGACGCCGAGACGGAGGCGGACCTGGATGCGCTCGCCGAGCGGGTGGCAGCACATCGCGAGAGGCTGGAGGGAGCCGATGAGGATGATGACGTGACTGGGCAGCTCGAGACCGTCGAGGAGCTCGAGGAGGCGATCGCAGACGCGCGTGGCCCGGACCCCACAGACCTGGTCGAGGCGCTGAGAGCCACGGCTGCACGGGTGGAGGAGACCCGCTGGACTGACACCGGGGAACCGGCGGTCATCGCAGCCGTCACCGAGGGGGTCGCGACGCTGCGGGAGGCGGTCCCTGATGCTCCGCACGCTGAGCCCGCCACGGTTGCGGCAGCCACCGCAGTGCTGACGGAAGCGGCGGACGCGGTGGCTGCGGCGGCGCTGGATGTGGATGCCGACCGCGAGACGCTGGAGTCCATCGCGGAGACGGTGGAGCACCTTGATGAGGCCATCGAGGGCGCAGAGGAGTGGGACGACCTCCAGAAGCATGAGCAGCTGATGGCAGAGGGCTTCTACGACGTGCTTGGCCACTACAAGGACTTCCCGCCGGAGCTGTCTGCGGTCCGGGTGTGGGAGCAGCGAGGGCGCGTGGACATGATCCTCCTCGCGATGGAGACGCTGCAGTCGGAGTTCATGCAGGACCACTGCATGGCTGCACTGACGCGCCTCGGCGATCCGGCCGCCCTGGAGGCGCTCGAGCCACAGCTGCAGCGGCGAGACAAGGCCGCGATCGCGGCGATCGGTCACATGGGGCCAGGGGGCGCGGCCGTCCTTGAGACGCTCCTTGAGTACGCTGACACCGACTCGGATCCCCTGCTGCAGAAGACGACATTCGCGGCACTCGGCCGTATCGGGGATGCGGAGGCGACGCAGATGCTGGCTGACAAGCTGGTCCACGGTCCGGAGACGGTCCGTCCAGCAGCCGCCCGGGCACTGGGGCTCATCGGTGACCCGCGGGCGGTGGCCCCGCTGGGGGCCGTTCTGACGGATGCGGAGGACCCCACCCTCCGGGGTGCGGTGGCCGCCGCCCTGCGGAATATCGCGACCGACGCAGCGTTCCGCACACTCGCAGAGCACACGGATGACCCCGCACCCGTCGTCGCCCAGCACGCCGCAGCGGCCGCCGCGGCGATCGGGACCACGCCACCCGCCTGAGCGGGGGTCCATTACGCAGGGGGGCGCCAGCGGGGGTGGTGCGCTCCCGAATCCTCCTGTGCGTCATGCTGCTTGCGGTCCTCACGGTGCCGCCTGCCGCTGCTGCACCGCAGATCATCGAGGTGTACCCCGATCCGCCAGCGCCCAACGATCGGGGTGAGTGGATCATCATCGACACCGCCGGTGTCGGCGGGCTCCGTATCGCCGATGGGGAAGCCGGCACCTCACTCCCTGCAGAGGGCCGCGTCATCCTCTCGAACAGCCCCGCGCACGTCGACCCACCGCTCGAGGGAACCCGGTTGCGGACGGACATCCGACTCGCCAACCGGGGGGAGACGCTGCGGCTGCTGGCCGGTAACGAGACGGTCGACATCTTCCGATACCAGCGTGCACGCGAGGGCGTCCGTTATCATCATCGGCACGGTCCAGTGCCGGTGGGTGTGACACCCCGTGCGGCCACCCGCCATACCGTCGATGGGCTGACCCCGCTGATCTACCCCGAGGCAGCGGGCGTGCTGGAGACGATCGTCACCGACGCCACCGACCGGATCGTGATCGGATGTTACACCTTCGCCTCACCGTCCTTGACCGACCGGTTGCTCGACCGACTGGCCGCCGGCGTATCTGTGCAGTTGCTCTGTGAGCGTGCCCCGATCGGCGGGGTGAGCCACCAGCAGATGGCGATGCTCGACCGCCTCGCTGAAGCGGGGGCGGCGGTGCGGCTGATCGGTGGTCCCGGTGACCGCTACCGGTATCATCACCCCAAGTACCTCGTCGCCGATGGCCGGGCGGTCGTGCTCACGGAGAACTTCAAGCCCGCCGGCACAGGGGGCAGGGACAGCCGGGGGTGGGGGCTGCTCATCGACGATTCCACGGTCGCAGCAGCCCTTGTGGCGATCCATACGCATGACGTCACGGGTGCCGACGTGGAGCCGTTCGCTGCCGTGCAGCGTGCGCTCACGGTGACGGACGCCCCCGTCGCCGATGGGAGCTACCCCCGTCGGTCGCCCCCCGCCCCGGTCGATGGAGTCGACCTCACACTGGCGACCGCGCCAACCGCTGCAGACCCCATGATGCTGGCCGCACTGGCCGAGGCGAATCGGTCCATCCGTGTGATCGTGCCGCGTCTCCCCTCCGATGGGCGGCACTTCCGTGCGCTCGTCGACCGCGCACGTGCAGGGGTCTCGGTGCGGGTACTGCTGTCGAACGCCTGGTACGACGCGGACCGCAATGCAGCCACCGTCGCCGTCGCAGAGCGGCTGAACGAATCGGGAGTGCCGATCACGGTCCGCATCGCCACCCCCGCCGGTCGCTTCGGGAAGGTCCACGCGAAAGGGGCGATCATCGACGACCGCCAAGTGTTGCTCGGCTCGCTCAACTGGAACGATGGGGCGCCCACACGCAACCGTGAGCTGGTGGTGCGGGTCGACGACCCACGGGTTGCCGCATCCTTCATGACCGTCTACGACGCGGACTGGCGCGCCAGCGGCACCATCGGTGGCCCGCTGACCGGCGTCCAGCAGCTCCAGCTCGGAGGGGCCGCCGCACTGGTCGCCACGGCGGCACTCTGGCGACTCCAGCGAACGGTCCGCTTCGTCTAGTCGGCGCTGTGCGGCTGTGGACGCGTCCCGATCGCCGCATCGAGTGGGGCTTCCGCCATCTTCTGCGTCAGCGCAGAGATGACCTCCTCACGCCGCCCGGGGACGAACTTGATCGATCCGACGACGAGGTGCCCACCACCGTTGACCCCACCGCCGGCGATCTCCGCGTCCAGGTCGGCGACCATCGTTGGGATGTCGAGCCGGACCCCGTCGGACCGCATCACTGCGAAGTCAGGCCCGATCCCGATGGTGATCACGGGATCGTCGAGCTGCGTCGTCAGCGCGTCATGGAGCTTGCCGGTGGTCTTGCCCGGTGGTGGGTAGGTGAACCGGTGTGTCCACGCATCAAGATCGACGGTGACGAGGTGCGCACCAGATGCGAGCGTCCGCTCTGCGTACGCATCACCGATCGCGGTCAGCTGGGCATCGACCGCATCGGCCGCCTCTGTCGAGAGGAAGCTCACAAGCTCCGTCTGCCGTGACCGATCGCCATCTCCAACCCCGAGCACACTCTCGACCATCCCCGCCCCGTGGTGGTACCGCAGCCAGTACGCGAGGTAGTCGAGCGCCTCACCCACATCCCGCAGATCAGACTCGGTGTAGCCAGCTGCCTCTGCCAGCGAGCGGTACGCCTCCATCGCCGCCGTGTCCTTCGACCGATCCATCAATCCCGCGATCGCCGGGACATGCCGGACCATCGGTGTCACCTCCGGCGACACCGCCCGCGCCAGCTCGACGCTCATCATCCCCGTGGTGATGCGGTAATCCTCGTCGTGGAGGTATGGGTTGATGTGGGCGTCCACCAGTGGGTCCACCGCCTGCGGGTCCGGGTGATGATGGTCGATGACGATCGTGGGGATGTCGTAGTGGGCCAGGTGTCGGTACGCGGGAACATCCTCTTCGGTCGACCCGTTGTCCAACATCACCAACACGGGCATCTGCTGGCCATGCCGCTCCTGTGCAGCCCGTGCTGCCTGGAGGTCACGCGTCACGTCCTCGAGCTCGTAGTACGGCGCCTTCGAGGGGTGGCGCCGCAGCAGATGGCGGGGCGTCGCCGGATCTGGATACACGTCGGTCATGAACTGCCGGATCGCCTGCTCGAGCGGGACCGCTCCGCACATCCCATCCCCATCGGCGTGGTGGCGGATGACCACCGGTCGACCCTCCAGGATGTGTCTGCGAAGCTGCTCTGCGACGGTCAGAAGCTCCGCAAACAGCGGATCGAACGCGGGCCATTCGATGAGCGGGTCGATCTCTTCGACGGCCGCACGCTGGGCGATCGCCTCGTCGATCGCACCGTCGACCTCCGCAGCGTCATCCGCGTCGAGCCGTTCGAGGTCGTCGACCTCCAGCTGCAGCGTCCCCGCATGCTCTTGCATCTCCCCACGGATGCGCACCACATCGCCAACCTCGACGGCGGGATACGCACGCACCCCCGCCGCGGTGAACGCGCTCGCGACGGTGATCCCCGTCCCATCGGTGACCCGAAAGAGGGTCGGTCCCCCCGTCTGGCGTGTCTGGATGACCCGCGCGTCGACCGTCGCCTGCATCGCATCATCGAGGTCCGCGATGGCTGTGATATCGGGGGTGTGTTCGACCACGACGGTCTCATAGCTGTCTGCGTCGAACTCGGTGAACGAGAGATCGCCGTTGTCGCGGATCTCACTCAACGTGACCGTCAGCCGATCGCCGACAGCGTGCGATCGCTCGAGGACCGACTCATGGATGAGACCACTAATCGACGGCGTGAGCTCGACGAAGATACCGTACGGGACCACCCCATCCACAGTCGCATGATACGCCGCTCCCTCGCTGAGGTCCGCGGTCGTGCAGGAGGGTGTCAGATCGAAGACCACTGGGGGATTCCCCGCGGTCTTCGGCGTGTCGCTCATAGCCACACGACCCGCGCACGGTGGTTAAGACTTTACACTCCCGGGACCCCCATCGCAACCCTTAGAAGCCGGCTACAGCTACATTGGCCGATGAGCAGGCAACGTGCCGTCGCGGCGATCGCGACCGAGGCGATGGCCTTCGCACGTGCCTGTGCCGAGGACCAGCATCCCGATGAATTCATGGGGCTGTTGCGCGCCGACCCGGCGATGTCCGGGGCGCTCGCCGGGCACGACCGGGTGGTCACTGATGTACTCGTGCTGCCCGGAACGACCTCTTCGCCCGTACAGGCGACGGTCCGCAGCGTGACGATTCCGAATGAGCGGGCGATCGTCGGGTCAGTCCACTCCCACCCGAACGGGGTGCTCACACCGAGCGATACCGACCGTCGGAGCTTCGGTTCAGGGTCGGTCCACATCATCCTGGGTGCGCCGTACGGTCCCGATGACTGGCGGGCGTTCGACCGCAACGGCGATCATCGCGCCCTGCGGGTGGTGGACGTCGACCTCCCCGATCCGGCCGCATTCTTCGATTTCACCGAGGAGGATCTCGACCTCCCGCCGGAGGATGCATGACCCGGCGGGTGGTCGCACAGGGGACGTTCGACCTGCTACATCCGGGGCATCTGCACTATCTGCGCGAGGCCGCCTCGTTGGGTGATGAGCTGCATGTGATCATCGCGCGGGCGGCCAACATCGACGGCAAGCCGGCACCGGTGTTGTCGGCCCCCCAGCGGGCGGAGGTGGTCGACGCACTGGGGGTCGTCACCGCGGCACATATCGGCGACCCCGATGACATCTTCGTGCCGATCGAGGCGATCGATCCGGCGGTGATCGTCCTCGGTCACGACCAGCGACACGACCCGACAGCCCTGTCAGAGGCACTGACAGCCCGTGGCCTGCAGGCGGACGTCGTTCGTGTTGGCCCGCGGTCGCCATCGAGCGACGAGCTACTCTCGTCGGGTCAGATCATCGACCGCATCCTCGCGACTCGTGCCGATCACTGAGCCTGCTGGTCGGCGACCCACGCCTCGTACTCCTCCTCAGAGACGACCTCCACGGTGAAGTACATCTGCGAATGCGCCACGCCGCAGTACTCGGTGCAGTAGCCCTGATAGGTCCCCTCCTCGTACGCCGTCGTCTGCAGGCTGTTGATCTGCTGTGGGAACGCATCCTGCTTCAGCCCCAACTCAGGCACCGCGAAGCCATGGATCACATCCCGAGAGGTGATGTCGAAGCGGACCGGGCGGTCGGCGGGGATCACGACCTCCGTGCCGGTGGTGATTCCCTCCTCCGGGTACGTCATCTCCCACCCCCACTGGTACGCCTCCGCCTCGACGACCACGATATCGCCGTCCACCTCCGCATCCGGTGTGTACGTGACGGCCTCATCGGCCAAGACACCGTAGGATGCGACGCCGACGAAGACGAGGATGATCGCGGTGGCGACCGTCCAGGTGATCTCCAGCCGCCGATTCTCCTCGGTGGGTTGCGGCGACTCGTTGTCCCGAAAGCGGAACACCGCATAGATCAGTATCCCCTCGACGAGCAGCGTGATGGGGATCGCCACATACAACAGTTTCAGATTGAGCTCATCGATGAGCTCGACCGTCGCGGAGGCTTGTGCGCCCACCGGGTCGACCAGCGCCACCGCCGCGATGAGCGCACCGATGATGATGCTCCCAACACGCGGTCCTTGCATGTTCGCGGCTTAGGGCAAGGCCGATAAAAACCTGCTGAGTGCGCCAGTCCACCCCGACCAACGAGGCACCTAAGTACGCCACGTGACTTGTCTGAGGCGATGAGCGCTCACCCCGATCTGCGGACCGATGGCCTGGTGGCGGCCACGGCCATGGGGGTGTATCTGCTGGTGATGCTGGGGGTGACCACGGAGATGACCGCAGCGCTGGATGCGTGTGGCGGTCAGGTCGTGTGTCTGCCCGCGACTGCGGGGTGGGACGCGGTCGGTGTCGTGATGGGCCACCGGCTGCTCGCGGTGGCCGTGGGGATCGTCGGGGCGGTCACGGCCGTCCGGGTGTGGCGGGCGTCCGTCCGGTTGCGCACCCGGGCGGCTGTCGCCATCGCCGCGGTGGTGTATCCCCTCCAGGCCCTCGCCGGTGTGGGGATCGCTGCGGGCGTCTCGACGGCGGTCGTCGAGGCGGTTCACCTCGCAGGTGGACTTGGGATATTCACCCTGCTGTCGATGGCCTTGGCGTGGCGATTGGAGACGACGACCGCTGGCCAGCACCCGCAGGCCACCCCCGCCCCCACCGACGAGGGTGCTGGCCCGCAGACGCGCGTGGGCATGTACATCTCGCTCATGAAGCCACGGCTGATGTGGCTGTTGAGCCTGGTCGCCGCCGCGGGGATGTTCCTCGCGTCGACCACGGGTGCGCAGGTGAGCCTCACGATCGCGGTGGGCACGCTCGCCGGTGGGGTGCTCGCGATCGGTGCGGCGGGGACGTTCAACCACATCCTCGAACGGGATGTTGACCGGCGGATGCGGCGGACGGCCGACCGGCCGCTGGCGGCGGATGCGATCGGTGTGAGGCGTGCCACCGTCTTCGGTGGCGTGCTGACGGTCGCGGCGCTTGTGAGCTTCTGGGCGGTGCGACCTGTCGTCGCGCTGTTGGGGGCGGTGGCGATCGTCTTCTACGCTGTGATCTACACGCTGGTGCTCAAACCCAACACGGTCCAGAACACGGTCCTGGGTGGGGCCGCAGGTGCGCTGCCAGCGGTGATCGGATGGGTCGCGGTCACCGGTGATGTCGGACTCGGTGCGGTGGCGCTCGCGTCGGTCATCTTCCTGTGGACGCCGGCACACTTCTACAATCTGGCACTGGCGTACCGCAGTGACTATGAGCGAGGCGGCTTCCCCATGCTGTCGGTCGTCCGTGGGTCGACGACCACCCGCAAGCACATCCTGTGGTACCTGACGGCGACGTTCATCGCCACGGTGTTGCTCGCGGTGCAGACGAGTCTCGGGGTGGGCTTCGGCCTCGCAGCGGTGGCCGCGGGAGGGCTCTTCCTCGGGTTCGTGGTGCTGCTGCATCACCGCCGTGAGACGCGCGCGGCGATCCGCAGCTTCCACGCCTCGAACGCCTACCTAGGCATCGTGCTTGTGAGCATCATCCTTGAGACGGCGGTGTGACGCGCCTGTCCGTCGTCCGACTGGCAA
>Ga0209937_1000306_pt1 | contig 16406 bp, 11 predicted proteins | sample SalPon1_B_H2O_MG_FD_185699 | JGI IMG/M metagenome (GOLD analysis project Ga0209937, IMG submission 185699) | Salt pond water microbial communities from South San Francisco under conditions of wetland restoration - Salt Pond MetaG R1_B_H2O_MG... | ecosystem: Environmental > Aquatic > Non-marine... | reverse complement strand
CGAGATCCCGGTGTAGAACAGAATGCGCTCAGTCACTGTCGTCTTGCCCGCATCGATGTGAGCCATGATGCCGATATTGCGATAGCGCTCGATTGGTGTCTTGCGTGCCAAAACGTATACCCCTAAAAACTCTTACCAGCGGAAGTGGGAAAAGGCTTTGTTAGCCTCTGCCATACGATGTGTATCTTCGCGCTTTTTCACGGCACTGCCACGACCTTCAGCCGCTTCCAGTAATTCATTGCCTAAGCGATGACCCATTGTCGCTTCGCTGCGCTTACGCGCCGCCTCGATGACCCAACGCATACCCAGTGTGTTGCGCCGCTGCGGGCGAACTTCAACCGGCACCTGATAGGTCGCGCCACCCACTCGACGAGACTTAACCTCAACCACCGGGCGCACATTCTCCAGCGCAGTCTCAAGGACTTCCATCGGATCATTGCTGCCTTTTTCAGTGATGCGATCAAGCGCACCGTAAACAATCTTCTCCGCAACGGCTCGTTTGCCATCTCGCATGATCATATTGACAAAACGCGTGAGCATTTCGCTGCCATATTTCGGGTCGGCGAGGACCTTGCGCTTGGGAACTTCTCTTCTTCTTGGCATGAGTGTCTACTCGCTTATCCCTTGGCCCGTTTGGCGCCATATTTAGAACGACCCTGACGACGCGCACTCACCCCGGCGGTATCCAAGGAACCCCGCACCACGTGATAGCGCACACCCGGAAGGTCTTTCACCCGGCCGCCGCGGATTAGGACCACGGAGTGCTCCTGGAGGTTATGTCCTTCACCACCAATGTAGCTAGATACCTCATAACCATTGGTCAGGCGCACGCGAGCGACCTTACGCAAGGCCGAGTTCGGCTTCTTTGGTGTCGTGGTGTACACACGGGTACAAACGCCCCGACGCTGCGGACACGCTTCAAGTGCAGGAACACTGCTTTTTTCTTGCGGGCGCTTACGGGGCTTGCGCACCAGCTGATTAATCGTGGCCATAGAGAGTTGACTCCAGTCCTTCAACGAACATCAGGCCGGTAAGGCCGGCCTGAGGAAAGCCGCTAAGTGTATGTTTGGGGGTCTGGAGTGTCAACCAGACCCCGCGTATTACCTATTGTTCAGGCACATCAGCTTGATCAGGCGCCGCTAATGGCGCTGAAAGACCAAACTGCGGTGCCATCGGAATCATCGGCGCGGGGCCCTCGCGGCGCTGACGCTGACGATCCAAGTGATATGCATAACCGGTACCCGCTGGGATCAATCGGCCAACAATCACATTCTCTTTGAGCCCGCGCAGATCATCACGCGCACCGCGGGTCGCCGCATCGGTGAGCACTCGGGTCGTCTCTTGGAAGGACGCGGCTGAAATGAACGAATCAGTGGCCAGCGAAGCCTTAGTAATACCCAACAGCTGTGGCTCCCAGCGTGCCGGGGTCTTACCTTGCTCAACCAAACGCTCGTTCTCTTCTTCAACCCGGGCCCACTCTGCCTGCTCTCCGCGCAGGTAGCGTGAGTCGCCGGCATCACGAATCTCAACCTTACGCAGCATTTGGCGACTGATCACCTCAATGTGCTTATCGTTGATCTTCACGCCCTGGAGTCGATAGACATCCTGAATTTCTTTAACCATGTAGGCGGCAAATTCAGTGACGCCAAGCAGACGAATAATATCATGTGGGTTGGGCTCACCATCGGCGATCACCTCACCCTTTTCAACATTCTCACCCTCAAAGACGTTGACGTTACGCCACTTCGGAATCAACTCCTCGTAGTGCTCGCCCTCCGTGCTGGTGATCACCAAACGCTGCTTGCCCTTAGTATCTTTACCAAAGGACACTGTGCCCGAGACCTCCGCCAAGATAGCAGGCTCTTTGGGCTTACGTGCCTCAAACAAGTCCGCCACCCGCGGCAAACCACCGGTGATATCGCGCGTCTTCGATGACTCCTGCGGAATCCGGGCAATCACATCGCCCACGTCGACTTCAGAATTGTCCTCGACATTCACAATCGCGCCGGCCGGCAAGAAGTAATTCGCCGGGATATCGGTACCTGCAAGATTGAGATCATTACCTTTATCATCGACGAGCTTGACCATGGGTCGGAGATCTTTAAAGGCAACCTTCTCATCGGTCTCCTTGCGGACATGCTCTCCATTGCCACGCGTTTTCGGATCAGTCACCACCGAGCTACTGAGGCCGGTGACTTCGTCAGTCTCACGATTAATCGTGACCCCTTCGACAAAGTCATAGAATTTCAAGCGACCTTTCACCTCGGTGACAATCGGATGAGTGTGCGGATCCCAAGTCGCCACAATCTGGCCGGCGTCCACCGCATCCTCGTCAGACGCCGCAATCGTGGCACCGTATGGCACCTTATAACGCTCACGCTCACGACCGGCTTCATCGGTTACGGTAATCTCACCGGAGCGAGAGACCGCCACCAAGTTGCCGGAGTGGTGGTCAACGGTCTTGATGTTATGCAAGCGCACGGTGCCGGCCGATTTGACCTGAACATTGCTGATCGCAGCCGCACGCGAGGCCGCTCCACCAATATGGAAAGTCCGCATGGTTAGCTGGGTACCTGGCTCGCCGATGGACTGAGCCGCGATAACGCCAACCGATTCTCCCTTGTTGACCTGATGGCCACGGGCAAGGTCACGGCCGTAACAGGCTGAGCATACGCCATGGCGGGTCTCACACGTGATGGGTGAGCGCACCCAAATCTCATCTACGCCGGCGTTTTCAACCTGCTCAACTAAGCGCTCATCCATCAATGTGCCCAAGCTAACCAAGACTTCGCCGCTACCTGGCATGAGGACATCTTGCGCTGCCACGCGGCCAAGCACGCGCTCGCCCATTGCCTCAACCACATCACCACCTTCAATAAGCGGTGTCATGCGCAGGCCACGATGGGTGCCGCAATCATCTTGGGTAATCACCAAGTCTTGCGAGACATCCACCAGACGGCGGGTGAGGTAACCGGAGTTAGCTGTCTTCAGCGCCGTATCCGCCAAGCCTTTACGCGCGCCATGCGTGGAGATGAAGTACTGCAGGACGTTCAAACCCTCACGGAAGTTAGCGGTGATGGGGGTCTCAATAATCGAACCATCCGGCTTCGCCATGAGCCCGCGCATTCCGGCCAGCTGGCGGATCTGCGCGGCCGAGCCACGCGCGCCGGAGTCGGCCATCATAAAGATTGAGTTGGTTGATTTTTGTACCACCGCATTACCATCAGCATCATTCAGGGTCTCTTTACCGAGTTTTTCCATCATGGCGCGGGCGACTTCATCGTTGGTCCGTGACCAAATATCAACCACCTTGTTGTAGCGCTCACCGTTGGTGACCAGACCAGAGGCGTACTGATCCTCAATGTCTTTAACCTCGTTCTCGGCCTCGCTTAGGATTTGCTGCTTCTCCTCTGGCACGACCATGTCTTCCATACCAATCGACACCGCAGCACGGCTCGACATACGGAAGCCGAGGTACATGAGCTGATCGGCAAAAACCACCGTTGCCTTGAGGCCTAAGCGCCGATAGCACTGGTCGATTACCTCAGAAATCGCTTTTTTGGTCATGTCGCGATCGACAAGCTCAAAGGGCAGTCCCTCAGGAACAATGTCATAGAGCAGGGCACGGCCAATGGTCGTATCAATGCGCCGAGTGTCCTCACTACGATTGCCCTCATCGTCAACAACAACCTCGTGAATACGAACGGTTGCCCGGGCTTGCAAATCCACCATTCGACTTTCGTAGGCGCGGTGCACTTCGCTGATATCCGAGAAGGTCATTCCCTCCCCGTGCCGATTTACGAGCGATAAGCTCATGTAATAAAGGCCTAGAACCACATCCTGCGAGGCGCCAATAATCGGCTCACCCGATGCCGGCGAGAGCACATTATTGGTGGCCATCATCAGTGTTCGTGCTTCTAACTGCGCTTCAATGGAAAGCGGCACATGGACTGCCATTTGGTCACCATCAAAGTCCGCATTAAACGCGGGGCAGACCAACGGATGCAGCTGGATGGCTTTACCTTCAATCAGCACGGGCTCAAACGCCTGAATACCAAGACGATGCAGGGTTGGTGCGCGGTTGAGCATCACTGGATGCTCACGAATGACATCCTCGAGAATGTCCCAGACCTCGGGGGTCTCACGCTCGACCATTTTTTTGGCCGCTTTAATGGTTGTTGCTAATCCTAAGCGCTGCAGCTTAGAGAAAATAAATGGTTTAAAGAGTTCCAGCGCCATGCGCTTTGGCAGCCCACACTGGTGCAGCCGCAGCGTTGGTCCCACCACAATGACCGAACGGCCAGAGTAATCAACGCGCTTACCAAGCAGGTTTTGCCTGAAGCGGCCTTGCTTGCCTTTAATCATATCCGCGAGGGATTTCAGCGGACGCTTATTCGTGCCGGTAATAGCCCGGCCACGACGGCCGTTATCGAGCAGCGCATCCACCGACTCCTGGAGCATACGCTTTTCATTGCGCACGATAATATCCGGCGCGGATAGATCAAGCAGTCGACGCAAGCGATTGTTGCGATTAATAACGCGGCGATACAGGTCGTTAAGATCAGACGTCGCAAACCGCCCGCCATCCAACGGCACCAATGGGCGCAGATCAGGCGGTAGCACCGGCAGGACAGTCATAATCATCCACTCAGGCCGGTTGCCCGATTCGAGGAATGACTCAACCAATTTCAAACGCTTGGATAAGCGCTTAATTTTAGTCTCTGAGTTGGTCGCATCCATCTGCTCACGCAGCGTGCTGGTCTCTTCTTGTAGATCGAGATTTTTCAGCAGATGGAAAACGGCCTCTGCCCCCATTAGGGCTTTGAACTCATCACCGTATTGTTCCATGGCATCGAGATATTGATCGTCGCTCAGAAGCTGATACTTCTTTAACGGCGTCATATTCGGCTCGATCACCACAAAGGCTTCAAAATAAAGAACGCGCTCAATATCGCGCAGCGTCATATCCAGCAGTAAGCCGATGCGCGAGGGCAGCGACTTTAAAAACCAAATATGGGCCGCGGGGCTGGCAAGATCGATATGCCCCATACGCTCACGGCGTACCTTGGCCAACGTAACCTCAACACCACACTTCTCACAGACCACGCCGCGGTGTTTAAGGCGCTTGTACTTACCGCACAGGCACTCGTAGTCTTTGACCGGGCCAAAGATCTTCGCGCAAAAAAGCCCATCACGTTCCGGCTTAAATGTCCGATAGTTAATGGTCTCTGGCTTTTTTACCTCGCCGAAAGACCACGAGCGGATCTTCTCCGGTGACGCAAGCCCGATGCGAATGGCGTCAAAGTCGTCGAGCTGGGCGCCCGGCTGCTTGAACAGATTCAGTAAATCTCTCATATATGGCTACCCGTTCAGTCCTGCTCTAGTTCGATATCAATACCGAGTGAGCGAATCTCTTTGACCAACACATTGAAGGATTCGGGGATACCCGCCTCCATCTGGTGCTCGCCGTCGACGATGTTTTTATACATCTTGGTGCGTCCGGCCACGTCGTCTGACTTGACCGTGAGCATTTCTTGGAGCGTGTAAGCCGCACCATAAGCCTGCAGCGCCCAGCACTCCATTTCACCAAAGCGCTGACCACCAAACTGTGCCTTACCACCCAACGGCTGCTGGGTGACCAAGCTATAAGGTCCAGTGGAGCGTGCGTGCACTTTGTCATCCACCAAGTGGTTGAGCTTCAAGATGTGCATGTAACCCACGGTCACCGGCCGATCAAAAGCCTCGCCGGTACGGCCATCCCATAACTGGGCTTGACCACTTTCTGGCAATCCGGCGAGCCGGAGCATGGTTTTAATTTCGCCCTCATTGGCACCATCAAACACAGGTGTTGCCATGGGGACACCAGCCCGCAGATTAGTGCAAAGCTCAATGACTTCGTCATCACTAAAGCTCTTGATGTCTTCTTGCTTACCGCTTGAGTTATAAATCTTCTCAAGGAATTCGCGCATGTCTGCGACTTTTTGGTTGGCATCCAGCATTTCTGCAATGCGCCGGCCAAGCCCTTTCGCCGCCCAGCCTAAATGCACTTCAAGCACCTGGCCTACGTTCATTCGCGATGGCACACCGAGCGGTGAGAGCACCACATCAACGGGCTCACCATCGGCAGAGAATGGCATATCCTCAACCGGGACCACCCGCGAGATCACGCCCTTATTACCGTGACGTCCGGCCAACTTATCACCCGCCTGAATTCGGCGTTTGACGGCCATGTAGACCTTGACCATTTTAAGCACACCGGGGGCTAAATCATCACCCGCGGTGATCTTGCGTTTTTTCTCTTCAAACCGCTCGTCAAAGACCTCACGTTGCGTTGTCAGCTGTGCCTGCACGGCTTCAAGCTGTGCGGTGGCTGCATCATCACGCAAACGAATCTCAAACCAGCGCTGACGTTCAACCCCTTGCAGATACTCGGCGGTAATTTTCGTACCGGCTTTAAGCTTATCTGGGCCACCTTCGGCGACCTTACCAATGAGTGCCTGCTCGAGTCGGATAAAGGCATCATCCTCGAAGATCCGGAACTGATCATCCAAATCTTTCCGCACATCAGCCAAGGCATCCGCCTCGATCGATAGCGCACGCTCGTCTTTTTCCACGCCATCACGAGTGAACACCTGCACATCAATCACGGTGCCGTCCATACCAGAAGGCACCCGTTGCGAGGTGTCTTTCACATCTGAGGCTTTCTCACCAAAGATAGCCCTTAAAAGCTTTTCCTCCGGTGTGAGCTGGGTTTCGCCCTTCGGCGTAACTTTACCAACGAGGATATCGCCAGCGTTCACTTCTGCACCCACATAAACAATGCCGGATTCATCAAGCTTAGCGAGCGCACTCTCACCCACATTCGGAATATCGGCGGTAATTTCCTCCGGCCCTAACTTGGTATCACGGGCAACGGCAGTCATCTCTTCGATATGAATGGTGGTGTAGCGATCTTCTTCCACCACTTTTTCCGAGATGAGGATAGAGTCCTCAAAGTTATAGCCATTCCAGGGCATAAACGCGACACGCATGTTCTGGCCCAATGCGAGCTCGCCCATATCCGTTGATGGCCCATCCGCTAGGACATCACCACGAGCGACCTGATCACCCGGGCGGACCAGCGGTTTTTGGTTTTGACACGTATTCTGATTAGAGCGCGTGTACTTAGTCAGGTTGTAGATATCGACACCTGGCTCACCGGCCTGGGTTTCGTCATCATTCACTCGCACCACTAACCGTGCCGCGTCGACCTGATCAACGATGCCGCCGCGGTCAGCGACAACGGTGACACCAGAGTCAATCGCAACCGCACGTTCCATGCCGGTTCCCACAAGCGGTTTTTCCGCCCGTAGCGTTGGCACGGCTTGGCGTTGCATGTTTGAGCCCATGAGCGCGCGGTTCGCGTCATCATGCTCAAGGAATGGCACCATCGAGGCTGCCACTGAGACGATCTGCTTCGGCGAGACGTCCATGTACTGGACTTTATCGGGTGAGGCCACGCCAAACTCATTTTGGTGCCGAATCGAAATCAGCGAGTCCACAAGGCGGCCTTTTTCATCGAGCTGGGCATTCGCCTGAGCAATGATGTAGCGACTCTCTTCAATCGCTGAGAGGTATTCCACCTGATCAGTGACCTGACCCGCGTCGACGCGACGATAAGGCGTTTCCAAAAAGCCGTAGCTGTTGAGTCGGGCATAGCATGCCAGCGAGCTGATCAATCCGATGTTTGGCCCTTCAGGCGTTTCGATCGGGCAGACTCGACCGTAGTGAGTCGGATGCACATCGCGCACCTCAAAACCGGCCCGCTCACGTGTTAAGCCACCTGGGCCTAAGGCCGAGACACGACGTTTATGGGTGACCTCAGAGAGCGGGTTATTTTGATCCATAAACTGCGAGAGCTGCGAGGAGCCAAAATACTCTTTAATCGCAGCCGCTACTGGCTTCGCGTTAATAAGCTCTTGCGGCATCAAACCTTCACTTTCCGCGAGACTTAAGCGCTCACGCACCGCCCGTTCAACCCGAACGAGTCCGATGCGGAAAACGTTTTCCGCCATTTCGCCCACACAGCGCACACGACGGTTACCAAGGTGGTCAATATCATCCACTGAGCCTTTGCCGTTACGAATATTAATGAGCTCGTAGAGTACCGCGAGGATGTCGTCGTTATTGAGTACACCACTGCCTTCAACCTCATCGCGACCAACACGCAGATTAAATTTCATTCGACCGACCGATGAGAGATCATAACGGTCTTCACTGAAGAATAAGTTAGCGAACAGGTTCTCGGCCGCATCCTTTGTAGGCGGCTCGCCGGGACGCATCATGCGGTAAATTTCCACTAACGCTTCAAGTCGCGTCGTCGTGGTATCAATCGCTAATGTATTCGATACGTATGGCCCCTGATCCAAGTCGTTGATAAACAGGGTCGTTAACTGCTTAACACCCGCATCGCGCAGTGTCTGCACCAACGCTTCAGTGATCTCGGTATTCGCAGCAGCCAGCAACTCACCGGTGGATTTATCCACCAGATCTTCGCCAAGCATTTTGCCCACCAAGTATTCATCGGGCGTTTGTAATTTTTTCAGACCCGCTTTTTCCATTTGACGAATATGCCGGGCGGTAATGCGGCGGCCACTCTCTACAATGGTCTCGCTGCCATCTTTAATATCAAAGCTTGCCGTCTCACCGCGCAAACGCTCTGGCACGAGATCAAGATCGGCGCCTTTCTTGCGCAGATGGAACGTATCTTTAGCGAAGAACAGATCAATAATCTGTTGATTGTCATAACCGAGTGCACGCAGTAGTACGGTCGCCGGTAGCTTGCGCCGGCGGTCAATCCGCACGTAGATGGCATCTTTCGGATCAAACTCAAAATCAAGCCAGGAGCCGCGGTAGGGAATTACCCGTGCGGTGAACAGCAATTTGCCTGAACTATGGGTTTTGCCCTTGTCATGATCAAAGAACACGCCCGGGGAGCGATGCAGCTGCTGGACGATAACCCGCTCGGTACCGTTAATAACAAACGTACCGTTTTGTGTCATGAGCGGCATTTCGCCCATGTAGACTTCCTGCTCGCGGATGTCTTTCACCGTGCGGGTTTCTTTATCGTTAATGACAAGCCGCACCAATACGCGAAGTGGGGCAGCATAGGTCAAGCCACGTAACTGACACTCTTTGACATCAAACCCTGGCTCGCCAATGCGATAACGCACGTATTCAAGGCGCGCACTGCCGGAGTAACTCTCGATCGGGAAAACCGAGTCAAACGCGGCATGCAAGCCCTTCTCGCCACGGGCGTCGGGGTCTTGGTCAAGCTGGAGAAAATCCCGATAGGATTCAATCTGCGAGGCCAGCAGGAATGGAACATCCAAAATATTTGGCTGCTTGCCAAAGTCATTGCGGATGCGCTTTTTTTCAGTAAACGTATAGGCCATCGAGGTTCCTCAACGAGGTTGGGTTCCGCCGTGTGCAAGGCTTCGGGTGCTTGCCCTATGCAAACCCCCGCAGACTTGGACACGCCGGCCGGCGCGGGGATTCCCCGCGGTGCGTACATGACACGAAAACGGCAAAGGGCTGATGGCCACATTGACCATCAGCCCTGGCAACGCCGCATTTGGCGCTGTCGCCATCAAGCGCTTACTTAAGCTCGACCGTGGCGCCAGCCTCTTCAAGCTGACCCTTGAGCTCATCGGCTTCCTCCTTGGAAGCGCCTTCTTTAACGGGTGCAGGCGCGCCCTCAACAAGCTCTTTGGCTTCTTTCAGACCAAGGCCCGTGGCGCCACGAACGGCTTTAATCACGCCAACCTTGTTCTCGCCAAAGCCGGCGAGGATCACGTCAAACTCAGTCTTCTCTTCAGCAGCGGCTTCACCACCACCGGCAGCAGCCGGTGCAGCAGCAACAGCAGCAGCTGCGGTTACACCAAATTTCTCTTCCATAGCGTCAATGAGGTCTACAACCTCCATAACACTCATGTTGGAGATCGTCTCGAGAATGTCTTCCTTGGAAACGGCCATCGTTTTGTCTCCTGGCTGTATCAAATAGTAAATACGTTAAGCGGCAGCATCGGATGTCGAAGCAGCCTACTGTTTGGCGTCCTTGACTGCGGAGACGGTACGAACCAGCTTGCTTGGCACTTCATTCAGTGTGGTGGCAAGTTTCTGTACCGGCGCCTTCATAGTCGCCATCAGGCGACTAATCGCCTCATCGTAGGTCGGCAATGTGGCCAGCCGATCAATTTCTGAGCCGGGGTATTTCTCCCCGCCTACGGCCAGCATGGTCACTACCAATTGCTCGTGGTCTTTGGAGAAGTCCTTTAACACACGTGCGGCCGAACCCGGATCTTCCTGCGAGAATGCGAGCAGCAACGGACCGGAGAGATCTTCGGTCATGCACTCGAACTCTGTGCCCTCTACCGCGCGTTTCGCCAAGGTATTCTTGACCACACGTACGTAGACACCCGCATCACGGGCTTGGACACGCAGGTTATCCATCTGTCCGGCTGATAGCCCTCGATATTCCGCAGCGAGTGCGGAATGAGCGCCATTGGCCACTTCAGCGACTTCCTGCACCATCCGCTTTTTCTGTTCCAGACTTACGCCCATCCAAATGCCTCCTGGAACGGCGGTTGGTAACGACAGACAAGCTTTATGCTCATCTGCCCCCTAACGGTGAACCCGTGCAGGAAACTCATCCTGTCCTGGCACCACCGTCTACCGCTGGCGATCTTGCGATCTTTATGTGGCATGCCACACCAAACGGTCTTTGACGGCCGTCTTAACGACAGCCGGCAGCAATCCGTAACAGACTGCTGCGCACCAAGGCTTGCTAACGTTATGTCAGCGCGCCTAGATCGATCGACACCCCAGGCCCCATCGTCGTCGAGACGGTCGCCCGTTTGAGATATATCCCCTTTGAGGATGCCGGTTTAACTTTCTGCAAATCGCTAATCAGCGCCTGCAGGTTCTCAGCCAAGGCTTGCGGCTCAAAATCCGCCTTGCCCAAACTGCAATGAATTAATCCGCCTTTATCGGCGCGGTAACGTACCTGACCTGCTTTAGCATTTTTAACGGCCTCGCTCACATCAGCGGCAACCGTGCCAACACGCGGATTCGGCATAAGGCCGCGCGGTCCAAGCAACCGGCCTAGCTTACCCACAACGCCCATAGCGTCAGGACTTGCAATAACCACATCAAAATCCAGCTCGCCGCCTTGCATACGCTCGGCCAAGTCATCCATACCGACAGCGTCTGCACCCGCGGCTGTGGCGGCCTCGGCATTTGCGCCCTGAGTAAACACCGCCACCCGTACCGTCTTACCGGTGCCGTTTGGCAAGACCGTTGAACCACGAACCATTTGATCGCCCTTGCGTGGATCAATGCCGAGGTTAACCGATACGTCCACCGACTCGGTAAACTTGGCTGTCGATAACGCTTTGAGCAATCCAAAGGCTTCTTGGGCTGAGTAAAGACGCTCTGCGTCGACTTTCTCAGCGAACAGTTTCTGTCGTTTGGTTAGTTTTGCCATAACCTCACACCCCCTCGACTTCGAGGCCCATGCTGCGAGCGCTGCCAGCAATGGTGCGCACGGCGGCATCCATGTCCGCTGCATTCAGGTCAGGCCATTTGGTCTGGGCAATGCCTTCGAGCTGTTCGCGGTTCACCGTTCCAACCTTGTGCGTGTTTGGTGTTCCGCTACCTGACTTTAGCCCAGCGGCTTTTTTAAGCAGCACAGCCGCCGGTGGGGTTTTGGTGACAAAAGTAAAGCTACGGTCTGAGTACACCGTAATCACCACCGGAATCGGCAGGCCATTTTCCATTTCTTGAGTCTGTGCGTTGAACGCCTTACAGAACTCCATAATGTTAAGCCCATGCTGACCCAACGCCGGGCCTACCGGCGGACTTGGGTTGGCGGCCCCAGCAGGGACCTGCAGCTTAATATAGGCGCTAACCTTTCTAGCCATTCTTTTCGCTCCTTAGTTGGGTCGTAACGCTAGGGGCTCTCACCCTAGCTCCCCGTTTGCGGCAAGCCGCCGTCAGGCCTTTTCAACCTGACTAAAATCGAGCTCCACCGGGGTGGAGCGACCAAAAATGAGCACAGCAACTCGTAGCCGGCTCTTTTCATAATTCACTTCTTCAACGGCACCGTTAAAGTCATTAAACGGACCGTCCGTGACACGAACCACTTCGCCCACCTCAAACAACACCTTAGGCCTTGGTTTATCAACGCCTTCACGAACCTGGTTGAGGATTTGATCGGCCTCAGCATCGGAAATCGGCGATGGCCGTCCGCGCGATGCACCAATAAATCCCATGACCCGGGGCACGGCTTTCACTAAGTGCCAAGTGTCATCGGTCATGTCCATATGCACTAGCACATAACCGGGGAAAAACTTTCTCTCACTCCGACGTTGCTGGCCTTCTTTCATTTCAACAACTTCTTCGGTCGGGACCAGAATGTCGCCAAACCGCTCCTCCATGCCGGCCCGTGCGACACGCTCTTCCAGCGCCTTTTTGACCTGGTTCTCGAAACCGGAGTACGCGTGAACAACGTACCAGCGCTTAGCCATGAACGATTAGCCTCCAGGGCTTACGAGGGCGCCAACGCCCCACATGAAAAACATATCCATCAGCCAGAGCAAAATCGCGACGATAATTACCATCACCAACACAATCAGCGTGGTCTGAATCGACTCCTGCCGGGTAGGCCAAATCACTCGACGCAGCTCTTGTCGCGCCTCTTGCGCGAACGCCCAAGCATCACGCCCGGGTTGACTGGTCAATGCCAAAGCGATCGCTAGCCCCGCGACCACGACCATACCGATCACACGCACGAGGTCAGATTGACCTTCTAGTGCGTAAAATCCGACGACGCCGGCTAAAAATAGGCCAGCTGCTAAGGCCAGTTTGGCCTTGTCAGTCGCTGTAGTCGTGGTCTGTTCGTTTGCGCTCATGAACCCGTCACGGTGTTACTGGCCGGATTAAGTGGCAGGCCAGGAGGGACTCGAACCCCCAACCTACGGTTTTGGAGACCGTTGCTCTGCCAATTGAGCTACTGGCCTATGCATCGCCGTTGACCGGCCGTCAAACAGCGAACTCGGCAGTGTACGCCAAGAAATAGGCCTATGGAAGCCCTACTCGAGGATCTTAGAGACAACGCCGGCGCCGACGGTACGGCCACCTTCGCGGACCGCAAAGCGCAGGCCATCTTCCATGGCAATCGGTGCGATCAGCGTCACGGTCATCTGCACATTATCCCCAGGCATCACCATCTCCGTGCCCGAAGGCAGGTCACAGGCACCGGTGACATCAGTGGTGCGGAAGTAAAACTGTGGCCGGTAGCCATCGAAGAACGGCGTATGCCGCCCGCCTTCGTCCTTACCGAGCACATAGACTTCACACTCGAACTTGGTATGCGGAGTGATCGTGCCAGGCTTACACAGCACCTGACCACGCTCGACATCATCCCGCTTGGTACCACGCAGCAGCGCGCCGATGTTATCACCAGCACGGCCCTCATCGAGGAGCTTGCGGAACATCTCAACACCGGTCACCACCGTCTTGGTGGTGTCCTTCATACCAACGATCTCAACCTCTTCACCCGTCTTGACGATGCCACGCTCGACACGACCAGTCACCACCGTGCCACGGCCTGAGATCGAGAAGACATCCTCGATGGGCATGAGAAAGGCACCATCAATGGCGCGCTCAGGCTCAGGGATGTAGGAGTCCATCGACTCAACCAGCTTGACAATGGCCGGGGCGCCCATATCACCGGTATCCCCCTCAAGCGCTTTGAGCGCTGAGCCCGTGGTGATCGGAATATCATCGCCTGGAAAGTCGTAGTCGCTTAAGAGCTCGCGGACTTCCATCTCGACGAGCTCAAGAAGCTCGGCGTCATCAACCATGTCGGCTTTGTTCAAAAACACCACCATGGCTGGCACACCCACCTGACGGGCAAGCAAAATGTGCTCACGCGTCTGAGGCATGGGGCCATCAGCAGCGGAGACCACCAAAATGGCACCGTCCATCTGTGCTGCACCGGTGATCATGTTCTTTACGTAATCCGCGTGACCCGGGCAGTCAACGTGCGCATAGTGACGATTGGTCGTCTCATACTCCACGTGCGCCGTGGCAATCGTAATACCGCGCTCGCGCTCCTCCGGGGCGTTATCAATCTGCGCGAAATCACGCGCTACCCCACCAAACTGCTCCGCAAGCACCTTCGTTAGCGCCGCTGTCAGCGTGGTCTTACCATGGTCAACATGACCAATCGTGCCAACATTGACATGCGGTTTGTTGCGCTCAAACTTCTCCTTGGACACGACTCACCTCTTACCCGTCAAAATACAAAAATCGTTTATCGGCTACGCCTTAGGGCTTAGCCGGCCTTCTTAATCACTTCGTCGGCAATGCTGCTCGGTGCCTCGGCATACCCATCGAACTCCATCGTATAGGCAGCGCGGCCCTGTGTGGCCGAACGCAGATCGGTAGCATACCCGAACATTTCCTTCAGTGGCACTTCTGCGCGAATGATCTTTCCAGCCGGACCGTCTTCCATGCCCTGCACGGTGCCACGCCGACGATTGACATCACCCATCACATCACCCATGAAATCTTCTGGGGTGACCACTTCCACTTTCATCATTGGCTCGAGCAACACGGGATCGCCTTGCATAAAGCCATCTTTAAACGCCATCGAGCCGGCGATTTTAAATGCCATCTCAGAGGAGTCCACATCATGGTAGGAGCCATCAAAGAGCTCAACTTCCAAATCAACTACGGGGAATCCAGCGAGGACGCCGTTTTCCATTTGCTCTTGAATGCCCTTGTCCACCGACGGAATGTACTCCCGCGGCACCACACCACCAACAATTTTGTTGTTAAAGGCATAGCCCTCGCCACGATCGCGCGGCCGCATCCGAATCCAGACATGACCATACTGACCGCGACCGCCTGACTGGCGGACAAACTTGCCTTCCACTTCGACGGGCTTGCGAATCGCTTCACGGTAAGCCACCTGTGGCTGACCCACGTTCGCTTCTACCTTAAATTCGCGTTTCATCCGATCAACAATGATCTCCAAATGGAGCTCGCCCATACCGGAGATAATGGTCTGACCGGATTCTTCATCAGTGCGCACCTGAAAGGATGGGTCTTCCTGCGCAAGTTTTTGCAGCGCAATGCCCATCTTTTCTTGGTCGCCCTTAGTTTTTGGCTCGACCGCCACAGAGATCACCGGATCCGGGAACTCCATGCGCTCTAGCGTCACCTTGTTGGTGTTATCGCAAATCGTATCACCCGTAGTGACATCTTTGAGCCCAATCGCGGCGGCGATATCGCCAGCACGGACTTCGCCAATTTCTTTGCGCTCTTTCGAATGCATTTGCACGATTCGGCCTAGGCGCTCTTTTTTACCTTTCACTGGGTTAAACACGGTATCGCCGGTTTTAACAACGCCGGAGTAGACCCGGAAGAAGGTCAAGGTGCCAACATAGGGATCGGTGGCAATTTTAAAGGCCAAAGCCGCAAATGGCTGGTCATCAGAGGGACCACGCTCGGCCTTGCTGCCATCCTCAAGCTCACCCTCAATCGCAGGCACTTCCACCGGTGATGGCATATATTCCACCACTGCATCCAGCATGGCCTGAACACCCTTGTTCTTAAATGCTGAACCGCAAAGCACAGGCACCACTTCGTTGGCGATGGTCTGCGCCCGCAGGCCTTCGTTAATCTCGGCAACACTGAGCGCCTCACCACCGATGTACTTATCCATTAAGCCTTCGTTAGCTTCCGCGGCGGCTTCGACCAATGCTTCCCGATACTTAGCGGCGTCAGCGGCCAACTCGGCAGGAATATCGACCTCTTTATAGGTCACGCCATAATCGTCTTCGCTCCAGTAGATCGCTTTTTCACGAATCAAATCGACGACACCGGCAAAATTATCTTCAGCACCAATTGGCAGCTGGACGGGTACGGCGTTACAGCCTAAGCGCTGCTTGACCATTTCCACGCAACGAAAAAAGTCAGCGCCCATCTTGTCCATTTTATTGACAAAGATCATGCGCGGGACCCCGTAGCGGTTGGCCTGACGCCATACAGTCTCAGTCTGTGGCTCAACGCCAGCATTGGCATCAAGAACACAGACAGCCCCATCGAGCACCCGCAATGAACGCTCCACTTCAATGGTGAAGTCAACGTGTCCGGGGGTATCGATAATATTAATGCGCGTCTCAGGGTACTGCTGATCCATACCACTCCAGAACGTGGTGGTCGCAGCCGAGGTAATCGTAATACCGCGCTCTTGCTCTTGTTCCATCCAATCCATGACAGCGCCGCCATCATGCACCTCACCCATCTTATGCGAGATCCCGGTGTAGAACAGAATGCGCTCAGTCACTGTCGTCTTG
>Ga0209937_1000305_pt1 | contig 16408 bp, 22 predicted proteins | sample SalPon1_B_H2O_MG_FD_185699 | JGI IMG/M metagenome (GOLD analysis project Ga0209937, IMG submission 185699) | Salt pond water microbial communities from South San Francisco under conditions of wetland restoration - Salt Pond MetaG R1_B_H2O_MG... | ecosystem: Environmental > Aquatic > Non-marine... | reverse complement strand
TGCCAACGTATCTTTCCCATTACGTTATTGATTATTATTCCAGGTCACTTTAGCTTTCTCGTAATTCTCTTAAAAGCTATCTTATTTATTATTGCCCGTTTATGGGATAATCATGGCACTTAGCCTAGACACAGAGGGCCAGACCCTCGTAACACGTCGAGCAGACCAGATGATGTCCTTTAACGCTTTGGTGACGGCCAGCGTGACCCTCATCGTGGGCATTTTGATTTTCAACCAGGTCCAATCTGCACTCCCAGGAGGCACTGGAGGAATCAACGATACACCTGTTATTGAAACAATTGAGTCGGCTTTCACCCTCGCACCAGTTGTGCTGATTGTTTTGGTGGCAGCGCTTGTCCTCGCACAGGTCGCTGGCTTCCGGGGCGGTGGCGGCGGTGGCGGCATGGGCGGAATGCGGTAAGGACAGGCACACAACCCCATTTCATCTTTTTCAACACTGTCGAGATACATCTAGGCGTAACTTTTTGCACGCTTGGAACATCTGACCTATATGAATGATAGAATGAAGATGTTGGCATTAGGTGCAGCACTCGTAGGATTACTGGTGTTTGCCTTACCTGTGCTTGATGCATCCGTGGCTGGGTCCTCAGCCTACAATTCATCCACGTTCACGCTTGTTGATTCGCTATCTGAATCATTGACGGGTTTGACGCCGTTTGTGATTCTGGGTGTGGCAGCATCCGTGATACTTGTCGGCATCCGTGGGGTGTTTTGAGTTGCTCATGAACATCTGGGCCGCTGTATTCGTCGTCGCTGTTGTCCAGGCCTACTATCTGTTGAAAGGCAAACTGCCTGAGGTCATTGGACCCTTTATCGGGCTGGTCTTGTTCATCACGCTCGCATACAGCGCACTCAATATCACCGTCATTGTCGATGGTACAACCAATCGGGTGTCGGAACCATCGCTGGCGATTCTGGCTGTTGCTGGTATCATGTTGAATGCAGTGTGGTTGTTCAGCGAAGCGATTGAGGTGCTGCCACTTGATGCGTTCCGTGGAGCTAGGTGATTTTCTAAGAATTGATTGCTGTTATAAGTCTGCGTGATAAACGGAATACATCATGAGTGATTTTGACCAGGGTCTTTATAATGCGGCGGAGCGGCAATCACAGGATAATAACGATAGTGACCGCTCGGTCAACAGACGACCAGGACGGGGAAGCGAAACCGGGACAAGCCAGCCGATTGATGATACCCCGACTTTCCCGTCGGGAGGTGGTAACGGGTCCTCTACTGGTGATAGTGACCGTTCGGTTGACAGACGGCCAGGACGGGGAAGCGAAACCGGAACGAGCCAGCCGATTGATGATACCCCGACTTTTCCGTCGGGAGGTGGTGGCGGGTCCTCTAGTGGTGATAGTGACCGTTTGGTTGACAGACGGCCAGGACGGGGAAGCGAAACCGGGACAAGCCAGCCGATTGATGATACCCCGACTTCTTCTTCGGGAACCGGTGGTGGGTCCCCAAGCGGCGAAAGCTCTATCGGGGGTGTCTCCAATCAGGGTTTGATAGATGCGGGTATGAACCCCAATGCGGGCACACCAGCAGGGAGTTCAGGTGTTGATGTGTTAGACCCCGGTTTGGAATCAGCGGCGGATAATGACCCATTCGCCGATAGAAGCCAGATGGACGCAAATGGCGACAACGGTAATGGTGGCATCCTCCCAAACGTGAATGTGCCAACAGGTATATTAGACGACCTAAGGCAAAATGTCAGGGATACCAGGCAAAATCTGTTTCAGACAGAGATTTTCCGAAACAACATGCAGGGGGAAGCCGCAACGGATTTATCACCGGCTGAGGTGCCCAACCCTGACGACATTTACAATCAGGCTGTCGGTGTCGAGGGCAACATCTTGCGGGACTTCGGTATGACCCCCCCACAAACAATCCAGCCAGGCGGTACACAACAGCCACAGCAACAGACACCAGGGCCAGAGGATGTGCTAAACCAGGTCGCTGGTGGTCAACCCACGCGAGAGTTTAGTCCTGCACGCTCAGAGCAAGAACAACTGCAGGTGGATGCGGCTAACACACTTGCAAGCCAGGTGACACAGGAATATGGCGTGGATGTGGACATCGGCTTCAATGATGTGCAGCTACAAGACGGGCGATACACACTGAATCAGCGAGGACAGGATAAGGTCGCAAACCAGGTGCCTGAATTGCGACAGGCAGCCAGTGATGATGTAGAGGCTGGTATTCAAGAAGCAGGCTTCAACGTGAACCTGACTCAGGATGATGTGACGATAGTGGACGGCCAGGTGGTCCTTACGGAGAGCGGACGTGCAAAGTATGAAGGCGCACAAGAACAAGAGATTGAGGAACAACTTGAACAAGAAGTGGGTAGGCGTCGGGCAGAGCGTCTTGGTATCACGTCAGCCGATTTACGTCGAGAGGTCATTGAGCAAACAGACCTGACGCCAGGTGAGGAGTTCGAGGTTTACAGACAGCAGGTGGATGAACAAACTGCAAATCTATTTACCGAGTTTTCGACCGGCTTTCTGGAAGATGAGGCAATAGCTGACCTAGAGACTGACTTATCCGCACAGGGACTTGATGTGCGCCTGGATGAGGACGACATCCAACAGGTGACTGAGGTAGACCCCGATACAGGTGAGGAAGTCACCAGCTTCCAATTGACCGAAGAAGGTTTGGATAAGATTCAATCCACGCGCCCGCGTGAGCGCGTGAGTTTCGGAACGGATGAGAACACCTTTGTGGGACGGTCCACCGTGGACCAGCAACAAGCGGCATTTGAGGCGTCACAACTGATTGATGAGAGCATCGCACAGATGTTCCGCTTTGGCGACCCTGTTTCGGGTGCTGTTGCGGCTGGTACTGAGGCAGGTCTATTAGAAGGTGACACCGCAGAGAACATACAGGCTGCACAGACATACGTCAACCCGACCGCAGCACTGTTTGGACTTTCAGGCAGCACTGAGGACATCGAACAACAGTTAGATACCGAATTGACGGATGCTCAGGCGATAGCCGCTGGGACATTTCAGACATTCAATCCTGCCCGACTGTTTGGTGGTGCGATTGAATTGGCTGAGTTTGGTGAAGCGGCCACCAGGCAGACGATTGAAGCCGGGATAGATGCGGAACCCCGTGATTCACTCATACAGGGCACACCTGAGGCGGATAGGCCCCCACTTCCCGAAGGCCGTGTGCCAGCCACAGGTGCTGATAGGCAGGCAGGTAGTGTCGAAGCAAGCATCCTTGGTGCAACAGATGAAGCCGCACGCATCAGCCGTCTTGCAGGCGGACAGGTGGTTGATAACTTCCAAGCAATCGAGCAACAGTTCCGCGCAGACCCTGTTGTTACCGGGGGTGTGTTGGCGGGTAGCCTCATTCTCAGTGCTGGTATCATGGGCGGTGCTGCTGCCATCGGCCCCCGTGTTGGACAGGCTGCGCGATTTGCTATCCAGCCAGGCGAGGAGGTAGCCGGTATCGGGGGGTTCAGGGCTACACGACGGTTAGCAGGTGAGCAACGGGCGCAACAGCTATTCCCGAATCAGGAGCCACTGATTTTCAGTGAGGAATTTGCATTACGCCAAGCACAGCGAGCGACAGATGCGGTGAGACGCCGGACGAATCAGGCCAGCCAAAACCTCGCACGGACTCTTGATGATGTGAACGCACCCCCCACACCAGTCTTACGGGCACGACGGGATGTGGTTGAAGCTGAGCTTACCGAGCGTGACATCCAACGACAAACGGGCGAGCGACCAGGTGGTGCGGAACCCTTCATCGACCTAGAGCGTGACATCATCAACCGTGCTGGTATCGACAGCAGGTTCGGTGGTGGGCCGGGTGGTGATGCTCCAAGCAGCTTGATGATACGCCCTGAGCTAGAGACGGACACGGGTCCGTCTGTCAGCGGTGGTCCCACATCATCATTCGGAGAGGGTGGCATGGCAGGTTCGCCCACCAGAGCCGCACAGCCCGAACTTGGTAGGTTCGACCGCAGAGCAACAGGCCGTACACGAACGGAGCTAGAATTGGGCGACACACGATTACAACCTGGGTTTGGGCGTTATGCCCTGAGTCGTGCAGAGATACGTCTCTTTGGTGCTGAGGGCTACACAGGTGCAGAGTTTGAGGTCGAGGGGGAACAAGAGATAGTCGCCCGCCTTGGCCTAGAGACGCGACAGGATACCCGCCAGCGTGCTGAGACACGCAGCCGGTCGGAGGTTCGTATCCGGCAAGAGACTGAGACGGAAACCGAAACGGAACAGGAGACGGAGCAAGAGGTGGAGGTGCAACTACCAGGTGAGACACAATTTGACGACGCACGAAAGCGGGAGATGGATGTGCTAGCTGGTGTCCAGGCGGTCGATGCACGACTAGCCGCTACTGATATTACATTCGGGTAGCTAGGTGTGCTATGCGTCTGCTAGACACCTATCTTGACCACCTCAACCCCTGGGGTCAGGGTCCGAAAACACCCCTCCACAAGTGTGTAACCCGCCGGGCAGACATTGCAGTGGGCATACTCCGATTCATTGCCGCATTTGCGATGTTCGTCATGCTCTATGGTATCTTCAACACGTTCATCCCCGATTGGTTCACCAGCAGCCAGTTTCCACAGGCGGAATCCGCCCAGTTACAGACCACCCAGGGCTACTTCGAGTTTCTCTGGGAGGGCTTGCCGTTCATCTTTGTTATCATACTCGGTATCTTCCTGTTATCGCGGGCGGCGTTCGAGAGCCGGGGGGGTATCTAGGTAGATGCTCACAGCGGTCCGCTTCTTGATGGCGATGATTATTTTTCTTATCATCTACATCACACTGTTGGCCCCGTCATTAGAGACGGCTATCACTGCCCTCGCCGGACAGCACCCAGATAACGCTGCCTTTGGTGGGTATGCGGCGATTGAGACAGCCTTGTTCGTGGGTATGCCCTTGGTGATGGTGGGCGGTATCATACTCGTGGGGTTCATCGTCGCGTTCGGCTTGCGTGGCACGTCATTCAGGTGACGGTAGAAACCATTTTGTAGAGGTAGCCTGATATTGAATGTATGACAGACAAGAAGCGGGTAGAGGACCTTGAAAACCGGATTGATGATTTAGAGTCTATGGTGAGGTCGATGCTCCCGTCACGCCGCGATGCGTTGAAACTGGGTGTCGCCGGGGTCGCAGGTGCATCCCTTATGAGCGGAACCGCCTCAGCGGGGTCGTCTCAGGTCGGTACGATTGGTAGCGCCGGAAACCTCGTGGATATTGAATCCGAGGACATAACCAATGCCGATACTATAACGACCCAGACACTTGATTCCACGACGGTCAATAACTCGGGGACCGTGACCACGCAAGATATTGTGGTGAATGGCAACGCAATCGGGCCGTTCGGTGGTGGTGGTGTTGTGCTTGAAGCTGGTGATAGTATAACTGTTGCCACCCTTGACGATGAAGACCAGACTAGCTTTTCAACTTTATACAACGGAGCTGCAAAAGATGTGTTAGGAGGTACGATTGCGGGCGGCCCCGAGACGGAATGGATATATTATTTTTCAGACGGCACTCAAATAAGAAAGGATGATGACCCTTTTTCCCAAGCCTTATCCCGAGACGATAATTTTGATGGTTTTGAGGTTTCCTTTTTACCACCTGCGAAATCGGTAACCAATATACAAGTATCCCATGACTCCTACACATCAAATCAAAGATTAGGTGCAACGGCTATATTGAAAGATATATAAGAAAAGACCCTAAAATGTGAAAGGCCGAGGTCCCACAATCTCCGGAATACCGGACACACAATGACCTATAATAAGGCACCAAGCTGGGAATGTCTTTGGTAATACCTAGATTACTTCCGGCTTTCTGGTGATACGGACATAGTTCATACCACCGAATGCGTATGGATAGCGGCCAATTGTGCGCTGTGTACCAAAAAAACATGTGTCATGTCCCCTTTAACGTCCGACTTCCGGTCTAGCCGGATACCGTGAATCATTCAAGTGAATCACGATAGGGATAACTTTATGTCAATAGACGTGATGATACAACTATGGAAAACTACCCAAAAAAGAGGCATTGGGCGATAATTGTATTGTGGTGGCTAGGCGTGCAAATTAACATGGCAACAGCAGGGCTAAACACCGGCTGGTTTATGGTATTATTTATCTCGATATTCCAGGCTCTATTGATATACGGAATCGTGTATCTTCTAACCTTTTTCTGGCGGAAGGCCGCATCATATCTATCCCAAATCCGCAACAGGGGCCACTCTGACACCGAGTAGCCGATGGTGAAGGTTACAGCAGGTGTGCGCTATTGGGTATTTGCCGCACTTGTGGTAAGCGCGTTCTGGTGGACCTACCCAGACCAGCATTTCAGCTACTACATCTTCATGTTTTTCACTGTCTATGTGCTATCAGCGTTTGGTATGCTCGGTGCGAAGGTCGGGTACAACAAACTCAGAAATTGATTAAAAGCGCGGATTTATAGTTTGCCCTTCACAACCAATGAGCAATGCGTAAACTGAATGTCGGGCTACTCATCATGGTCATTTTCGTGGCATCTGTTGGTGCTACGAGCATTCCGACCACTGGTGACATTCCCGTGCAGACCAACACGGGCTTCACCGTGATTCTAGATAGTCCCGGTACCTTCAATGCACAATTCTCTGACACGGACGAGATAACAATACCGAGCGGTACCATACAGGCCACGTCGGGTGGTGACAATCTAACAATCCCAAATAGCGATTTGACAGGCGCGACAACCGACCTATCAAGTATCAATCTGGGGTCTGCGACAGTCACGGTCAATCCCGCAGATAAATCACCATTCACTATCAGTGGTGATGTGGATAGTTTAGGTGTCGAATCAACGCTCAGCGCTACTGATTCAACAAAGGATTTTGCGTATTCATCGAGTGGGCAATTCACATTGGAGCTAGCGGGTCTTACACCAAATGAGGACCTGACTGTGTTAGATAGTGGTGGACAGGCACTGGGCGGTGGACCGTCAGATGCGTCTGGGGATGCCACACTCACGATTACGACGACTGGCTCACACAATGCATTCATCATCACCAATGATGCCCCCACAATCAGCAATTTGGGTCCCACTACGACGCAGGATGTTGCGACTGTCGAATTGAGTGCGGATGTGGATGATGCATCATTTCCAAAGTTAGGTGGTGACTCGGTAGATGTTGCATTCTATGACGGGGACACGGATGCTCAGATAGGTTCGACTCAGACAGTTAGCTCTGCATCGACGGTGACACAATCAGAGACGTACAGCACAAATGGACAGAAGTCGTTTTACGTAGAGGCCACTGACCAATATGGAGCGACCACAACATCATCGACTGTCACGTTCACGTTAGACGACCCAGAGCCGACGTTTGCCAATCCATCGCCCAGCGGTGAGACTGTGGAAACACCTACACCGACCCTCAGTATAGATGTCGATGATGCATCGTTTGGATTGACCAATAACAACCAGGTGGATGTCGCATTCTACAATGCCACTGATGACACGCAGATTGGTACGACACAGACTATCACCTCAGCACAGACGCTGACACAACAATATAGCCTGAGCCAGAATGGTCAATACTCATGGTACGTTGAAGCAACGGATGCGGTGCAAACAGAACAATCGCAGACCTTCACGTTCACGCTGGCAGAACCAGCCCCAGTGATTACCGACACCCGCCCAGAGGATGGACAATTCATCTCGGAGGGACCAGTGGATTTGGAGGTCGATGTGACCGATGTAAATGTCGGCTCAGGTGTCACTGTCGAGTTTTATGACGGAAACAACACCGCTCTCGGCAACCAAACACTGACTAGCAACGGGACGGCGAGCATCCAGCATCCGTCATTGCTCATGGGGCAGAACCTTTGGTATGCTGATGTCAGTGATACGTTCGGTAATACCGAGACGACCGATACGTTTGTGTTCAGCATACCCGACAAATTGGTCCTGAGGGATGTGAACGACCCGCAGAACGCCATCACAGATGGGAATGTGGATGTCACAGTCAGGTACTATGAGGAAGATGGGGTCCTCGTCTACCCGCGTGATGCAAACAACGGTGTGATAGACATGTCTGGCCTACCGACCGATGAAGAATTTGTCGTCGGTGTCAGGGATGAATCAGACACCTATCAAAGCCGGTTGACGCTGATTGGCTCCATCTTTGAGCAACAGGATGTCTACTTGCTGAAGAATGATACAGAGACAGCATTGGTGCGGTTCAACATCGCTGATAGAACAGGTGATTTTCAGGCTGGCAACACGGAATTGCAGATTCTACGGGCTGTGGACGCACCTGGCACGGCAAACGATACGGAAAAGTACGTCATAGTGGCTGGTGATGTGATTGGCGGACAACTCAGCTTTGAAGCCACCTTGGAGCAAGATGTCAGATATCGCGTGCGCGTCTCGAACGAAGCAGGCGACACCAGGGACCTCGGCTCGTTTAGAGCAAAGGTAGACCAGGTGGTTAATCTGGTGATTAGTGGTATCAGCCAGGGTGTCAATCAACCCGAAGATGGCTCACTCTTGACGACAAGCCAATCCGTCGATGAAAACACAGGTGACAAATCCATAGGATTCGTCTACAATGACGACCAAAACAAGACCAGCAGCCTAGAGTTCCGGGTAGAGGAATCGAACAATGCATCAAACGTGTATGACACGGGTACAGTCACCGGCCCACTCGGTCAATATGCATACAGTAGCACAATCACAGGCGATGATGCAGATACCATATGGGTGTTGAATGCAACCTGGGTCAGAGACGGTGAGACTATCAATCAGGTCAGACCATTCGGTGTCAACAGCTTCCCGTTGTTCACCAATATGGATGATGGATGGAGAACAATCTTCGGTGTTGGCCTACTTATCGTCTTAGGTGGGGTATTCAGCGTCCGTAATGCTCGTGTTGGAGCAATCGTTATCCCCGGTGTTGCCTTAGTCCTCTATATGACGGGCTTCCTCGGCGGGGTCCTGACTGTCACCAGTATCGCTTTCGCGTTCGTCTTGGCAGTCGGGTACAACATCGTTACCGGGTCACGGGGATTGATGCGCATATGAGAAGCACACAGATTGTCATATTCCTGGTCATACTGAATTTCTCAGCAGTGATGATGACCGCAGCAGTGCCTGGGCTGACGGTAGATGGGTTTGGTGCTGAGAGTGATATAGAGGAAACGGCTGCCTATCTTGATGACCGGGACGTGAATCAGCCATCGTCCGACGAGATTACGGGGTCCTTTCTTGGTGGTGCTAATGTGATAGAACGTATATCGAAGGTGGTCTTTTACGGGCCTGAGATGTTGTCGGCATTGGGGCTACCTCGGCTGTTGGTGACGATGTTCGAGTTAGTCTTGGTGTTCGTCGTGGCTTTCGATATATTTGAGGCTGTCACGAATCGGAGGATGTCATGAAGGTCCTACAGACAGATACGATGCAAAAATTGCTGGAAGGGGATATTTTCGGGTTCGTTATAGACACACTCACAGGTGTTATCCCGATACCGATTCTGGCGTTACTCATCTTCGGGTCTATCGGTATCGCATTCTACATGACACAAAACTCATTCATCATCCCTGGTATCATGCTCATGCTCATCGGTGGTGTCACAATCGCAGAGGCACCACCAACAGCGTTTGGTGCTATCTATGGCGTCCTCATCATCGCAGCGGCTGGTATCGGCTTCATCGTCCTAAATCGGTTCAGAAACTAGGCAGCTATTTACAGCCACCTAGCACTACATCTGTATGGACGGTATCGCATATGTTCTGGCTGGTCTGTTGACCTTGGTGTTTGTCTTTCTGGCGACCATCGCACACGAGCTAACCCACTACATCACTATCTATCCCATCGCTGAGGACGTGCGGCTGAAACGAGAGGGGTATGCTAGGTTCTTTGTCGAATATGATATTTACGACAGTGAACAACACATGAAACTTGCAGATATATCTGGCATATCCCCACTCATCATTGGGCTTGGTGCCATCATCGTATTGTGGGCCTTGGGGGCATTACCCGAACCGGGGCTTGCCACCATGCATCTGTACGCATTCTTGCTAGTCTACACGGTCGGGGGGCCAGCCGATTATGCACGGGTCTTTGGATAGCGTATGCAACCACAGCTAGCAGGTGATATGGTCCGCCAGGGCTGGGTCAAGCCTGCTATCTTTCATGCGCTGCCTGAGACTGTTGCAAGACGTGCATTCAACATCATCTGCCCCGATGATACACGACTGAGGCGGGCAGGCCACACATTCTGGGTCGAGGACGACCACACACGCTTGTACCTCACCTCGATACACGACGCGACACGGTTTGGGGCCACATCGCCAACAGACAGGTTGAAAGAGGTACGCAGAAAATACGAATTACCGGGGTTCTGTGAGATTCTCCCAGGTGAGGATGTGGTTGATGTTGGTGCATTTATGGGAGAGTTCGCCCGTGCTGCCTCAGAGACAGCCAGACAGGTCTATGCGATAGAGCCGGATGTGCGGTCATACAAAACTGCCAAGCGCAATCTGGCACAGTTTCACAATGTCTTGGTCACAAATACACTCATCACACATGAAAATGCCTATGTCAATTACAAATTGGGTGTCGATGGTGGTGAATCGTCACTATCCACACCTGATTTTGGCCCACCAAGAGATGTAGTGGAGATGATGGGGATTCGTCTCGATGAATGGGGGACAAACGTGGATATAGATTTCCTCAAAGTCGATGCTGAGGGCCACGAATTGGATGTGCTAGGCGGATTAGGGGACCTCCGCCCACGGAAAATCAGCGTGGATTGCTCCGAACCGGGGCCAGATGGCAATATCCCCTTTTCACGGGTGGAGCATCTGTTGCGTCGGGCGGGATATGATACGAAAACAGACGCAATGTCACGTCAAGTATACGCAAGATATTGATATTAACACCTGATTAGGTGTTTTCGGACCGCAACATGTCCCGAAACAGTGGTGTCAAAACCACAAACATGAACAACACCGTCAAGATGACTGCCAGATACTGCTGAATGTTGTATAAAAACAGGTATTCTGGTGTCACATCAACCGAATTATACAGTAAATGTGGGCTTTTTGTCGTCGGAAAGAGCAATCTGCCTGTCCTGTTGGCATTTCCACCGATGATGAACCCCAGATTGAACGTGAGAAAGGCGATGATTACGGTGTATCCCGCCCGCTCAATTGAATCTCGTTTCTCCAGGTAACGCTGTTTGATTGTCATAGGTGGTAATCAGGTGATGTTGTGGTGGGAATGTCACCAATTGTTCAAAGGCAACAGGTATCAAGAGGTCGCGGGGCCAGTCCTCAATCGGAATCACACAGTTTAGAGACGCCCAGGTGCTATTTTGCACCCGCTTAAAATCGGGAAACTCGTGCTTGATATACTCGACCACGAACCGCTCTAGGCGTCCGGTATGCGGCATGGCCCATCCGAACGGGTGTATACCGTCTTTCGACGCGAACGACCACAACACCCAATCGGTTTTCTGATTGTGTAACCAACCAGGTTTTTGATTGTCAACATCGCACAGCATCTCGACCAGTATGTTAGGTGAGTCGAGATACTTACTCCGCTGTGTCTTGACATCGACGGCCAATCCGTTCACATACCCGTCGATGCCGTCTCTCTGTGTATTGGGGTCGTCCATCCACTTTACCGTATTTACATCGTGCCCGAGGGACTCTAGCGTATCAAACACGTAGCGTTCGCCCCGGTTGCCGAGGTTCAGGTCCTTGTGCATGTTGGGTGTGGTTGATGCCATGGCTTCTCTCTCCCTGTGACCGCCTCACGCCCGATTGTGGCGTGCTACGTCGGACAAACGTACATCACCCCGTCCTAAGAAGCTACCCCCACTGTGCGCGCCACATGGCCCGCACATGCGGTGAGGATGCACCCGCTTTAGCGGGTGAGTAAGTCGTCCTCGTATGTCGTGATGTTCTGCCAGTTGTCGCGCCGCACCGGCCACACACGCGGGTTTTGCTCTAGTTCGTCCACGTTCAGATACCCCCACTCCGCGAATTGGGGCATGGCGTACAGACGGGCGTATCCGTAGCCCGTGTCCGCGTCCGTCACGAACCACAAATCCCCGTTCATGGACTCGTACACGGTCACGACCGCATCATCGCGCCCGAACGTGTCGGGCTTGACGTACCATTCCTCGTCCGTCGTCGTATGGCTCTGAGTTGCCATGTATGACAGATAGGATGCTTATGTATTAAATGTACCGATATATCGCTGACACGACGTAAAGGCCGCAAATGCCGGCTATGCATCCATGCTGGGATGCTCATATGGGCGCTGTGCGACCGCTGACGAAGCTTACGTGGGTTCCATGTGGGATGCGTCGTTTTAGACACAAAGTCTGCTGAGAACGGCGCTCAGCGGCTGTATGGGCAATCCCACCCCTAGTCTTTGATGCGGACGCTCATATCAGCGCTGTGCGACCGCTCACGCCGTCCGTGGTCGGGCTACGTGCATCCACCCCTGGATGCGGGGGGGTGACTGTGTGTCCGCTAGCGGCGGCTGTACGCGGACGTGGCACGTGTCGTTGTGGCTCACGTCGAGAACCGCAAAAAAGTCACGGGTATGCGTCAGTCGTCCGCTGGGAACTCTCGGATTAATCTAACGCCGCCCTCAGTGTATTCGTAAACCCAGTATTCCGTGTCACGAATCAGCTTTACAGTTGCAGGAGTCACATGCTCAAACCACACAGCAACACGGGCGGTCAGTCCATCGCCGCGTGCCGGTATGTGTGTAATACGATACGGCGTATCATCCTCGGAGAGAATCACACGCAGCGCATTGGCCTCCTGCTGCATACGCACGTTCTGTGCTAGTACGCCCGCCTCTGTCTCTGTCCGCGCAGCGGGGCTGTCGTCGTTCGTCGTCGTATGGCTTTGTGATGCCATGTATGACAGATAGGATGCTTATGTATTAAATGTACCGATATGTCGCTCAAGCCAGGGAGAGGCCGCAAATGGCCGCCGTACCAATGTGCGAGGACTCACAGCCAACCTTCATCAGCCAGTATTCGCTTCCCACTTCGCTTATACTCCCCATAATCGGGGGCTTGAAAGGCACATGCCTCACAATAAACCCCGTGATTATAGTTGTGAAATAGTTGAATCGGGTGCGCTAATTTATGGTCGATTTCGTGAGAGCCGTATAGCTCAATACCGCATCGGTGGCAGTGCCCGCGTAGGCCGTCTATCGTGTCGGACGAAGGCTTACTCATCGTCAGACACCCAGATGCTATAGTCGCCTCCTTTGCACTTGGGGCACAAGTTGTCATAGTAGTTCATTCGCGCTAAGTCAAACTCAATCCCACAAGTTCGGCACTCGATTGGTTCGGCAATGTGTTCGTTTATCATGATGTTGTGCTTGATGTCGTGTTTTCAGTCGTTAGATTATACCGTTACAGTCTACGCAGTAGGGAACGTCGATTAACTCCCATTTGCCCCATTCCACGTGGCAGTCCAGTAAGATGTAATCAATCCCGTTGCGATTCCATCCACACTGACAGAACCCATAACTGTCCAGATAATCATGGCGTTCGTCAGGGAACGTGTGCTTTGCGTCGTCCGTCGTCGTATGGCTTTGTGATGCCATACCCTACAATCGCACCCCTATTGTATTAAATGTACCGATGTGTCGCTCAAGTTACGTAGAGGCCGGATATGGCCTCTATGCATCCACTCTGGGATGTTCATATCGGCTCTGTGAGACCGCTCACGGCGCTTACGTGGCTTCCGTGGAGGATGCATCGTTTTGTGCATGGAACGCGCTGAGAACGGCGTTATGCGGCTGTATGGACGAAGCCGCGACCACTCGGGGATGCGGACGCTCATATCGGCGCTGTGCGACCGCTCACGCCGTCCACGTTCCGGCTACGTACATGCACCCCCGGATGCGGGGGTGTGGCTATCCGTTCTCTCGTAGCGGCTGTACGCGGACGTGGGCCGGGTCAGCGTGGCTCACATCCAGAACCACAAAAAAGGGGTGCGTCAGTCGTCCGTCAGTTGAAGGTTCGCTCTAGCGTGATTCTACCCCCTTCATCATAAGCAATTGCGGTGTAATCTGGGTTTTTCATAAGCTGATAAAGCGTCAATCCAACTTTATCCAACACCACCCACACTGCGATACGCCCGTCTACCATATTCTTGACGATTGTATAGCACACGTCGTTATCTTCCAATCCATCGTCGCGTATCATACCCGCAACCCACTCGGCTTCTTTCTCCGCCGCCGCTAGCGCGAGAGCCGAGGAGTCGTCAGTCTCAGCATCGTCGTTCGTCGTCGTATGGCTGTGTTTTGCCATGTATGACAGATTGGATGCTTATGTATTGAATGTTCCGATATGCCGCTCACACGACGGAGAGGCCGGATGTAGCCGCCGTGCATCCATGCTGGGATGCCCATATCGGCGCTGTGCGACCGCTGACGACGTTTACGTGGCTTACATGTGGGATGAATCGTTTTAGACACAAAGTGTGCTGAGAACGGCGCTCAGCGGCTGTATGGACAAAGCCACCCCGACTCACATGTGAGGACGCTCATGTCGGCGCTGTGCGACCGCTCACGGCGTCCGTGGTCGTGCTACGTAGATGCACCCCCGGATGCGGGGGCGTGGCTATCCGTTCTCTCGTAGCGGCTGTACGCTCACGTGGGACGCGCCGCTGTGGCTCATGTCGAGAACCGCAAAAATCCGTGATTGGGTATGTCTCAATCCTCGATTGGGAGTGCCACACGCCACGTGGATTTGTTCCACCGTTCACTACTCGTCAATAGTTCTATGACCGCATCATACTCGACTAGGACGCTCATGAGTTCAGGGCTGAGGATTCTGTCATGCGTCGTAAGCTCAATTTCTAAACGCCCGACGCTCTCCACGTCGAGATGTAAATCCGTCTCAGTGAATGGCGTGCATGTTTCCACGGCGACCGTGAACGCACGAACACGCTCATATGGGAACACGTCGTCGCCCCACTGGTATGCTCGGCTCGTTCCATCCGCGCTGTGCTTCGCTGCCGTTCTATGGCTTTGTGATGCCATACATCACAGTTGTATCCCTATTGTAATAAGTGTACCGATGTGAAACGGTATTTAAAGTCTACACCCTGTCCACTGGCACGAGGCGGAAACCGTCGCTGATATATGCCGTGTAGTCGGCTGTTTCGTAGTCAATCGCTACGACGATGTGCCCTCTGCTGAAGCTCACAGCCTCTCGCGCCCGATTCGCGGCCAGGAACGCATCTGACTCTTTCCCGCTGCCATTGTTCCATCGTGGGACGATACCCCATGCAGCGTCGAGCATACTCGCGGCCATGAAGTTGTCCACGCCCACAACATCGTACACGCGGTCGTAGTAGTCGTCGTCAATCTGCACCCTGTCCGAACCGCCCACATCCAAATCGAACACGGGTTCCGCATCCGCATGGATGTCCGGCTGGATGATGAGGCATACGTATTCTCGCTGTGCTGTGCTGTCGTCGTCCGTCGTCGCATGGCTTTGAGTTGCCATAGATGCTAATGGGATGCTTATGTATTAAGTCTTGTGGTATACATACACATATCTTTAGATATGTGTAAAATCCAGATTCATGCTATCTGTGCATAGCTGCGTATGCGAAACGACAGACGTTCGTGCGTGCCCGTCGCTTGAACGAGAAAAGAGGTTTGGAGCTATGTTGTAAGCCTTGTGTCGGGTATAGCCTCAATGTCTGAGGCAAACTCTGGGTCGATATAGTCCATCATGTCATAATCCTGTGAAGGGTAGCCATCGAATTCGACCACGCCCCCGTCCGTGTCCACAGTGATGACACGCCACACGTCCCCATGCCGCACGTTGTCGATACCGAAACCCGTGCTGCCCATTATGTCGTCTTTAATCATCTCAGAGAAGATGATGCGAGCTATGTATGAGCCGTCTTTGTAGCGGTGTTGGGAATCGACCCGCTTTAGCGCATCCCGTACAATCACGGGCAAATCACGTGCCCCCCAGTGCGTGTAGAGGTACACATCCACATCGCCTTCCCAGCCGTAGACATGCACTTGCGCTCTGTTACCCATGGGGGTTCACCGCACCCCGCCGCTGTTAGTCACCGTCGATGCACCGCCGGTCGTTGTATGGCTCTGTGATGCCATAGATGCCATTGGGATGCTATTGTAATAAGTCTGTCGATATGACGTAGATGCTCGTTAGATTGGTTCTACATCCCAAAGCCACCGCACATCAAAAACGAGTGGTGTGCCAGTATCGCGTATGAAGTAATGCGCATACTCGTCATGCCACATTCTAAACAGGGCCAATTCGCGCATGGTCGCCTCTAGCTCGCCCACATCCATGTGAAGCTCTTGCGCTGTCTGTTCGTATACG
>Ga0209937_1000299_pt1 | contig 16547 bp, 35 predicted proteins | sample SalPon1_B_H2O_MG_FD_185699 | JGI IMG/M metagenome (GOLD analysis project Ga0209937, IMG submission 185699) | Salt pond water microbial communities from South San Francisco under conditions of wetland restoration - Salt Pond MetaG R1_B_H2O_MG... | ecosystem: Environmental > Aquatic > Non-marine... | reverse complement strand
TCGTTAAACTCGCTTGTCCAAAGCCATACATATGACATCGAGCCGTGTGACGAACACAAATACTTTCCCTCTGCGTTGCGTACTACAAACGTGCCTTTCATAGTGTTTCCCTCTTTGCTAACAGTGTTTATATAGTATATGCTCACTTGACTGGGTTGTCAACCCCTCGTGTACGCGCAAAGTTCGATGGTTTACGTGCTACGATGCCCGCGTGACGTTTTATGCGCACACGCGAGCACCTGGCCTAATAAAATCATAGACTTAGTATGCAGTCTCTTCGGAGATGCTTACGATCTCTGTGTCCACGATGTCTGCGTGTTCAAACGCATAGTCGCACTCTGCGACGATCTCCTGTTCGTCTGCGTCTCTGAGAATCTCAAGTGCCACAGTGACGTAGATGCGACGAGTGTTATCTACAGCCATCAAAAGTCCTCCTCAAGTGCGAAGTCGTCATCACCTTCAAAGAACCGCTCTGACAGTTCGTTCGCATCCAGCATGTCAGCGACATCGTCTGTGCTCATATACTTGAGCGCTGCGAGCAGCAGGTAGTCTGCAGTCACGACGCCTTCTTCTACAAGCCGAAGTGCTTCATCGCGTGGGTCGTACATAGTGTTGCCCTCTTGTGCTTCAGTGTCTATACAGTATAAGGTAAGAGAGGGGCTGTGTCAACCCCTCGTGTGTGTTAGTAGTGCGCAGGGTGTCCCACGTAATTGACGTCCTCCATAGGATCGTCGTTGTCTTCGTCCTCTGCTTCCTGCTCTTCCATGCAGGCCACACGATCGATCACGTCCATGATAAGATATGCGATCTCCTGCGCACGCTCTGGCTCTGCGTCGTGCAGTTCGCTCTGTACGAGATAGTTCGCGCTCTCAAGCGTGTCGATAACCTGCTCAATGACTTCGTTGCGCTTGCTCATTGTATGCCCTCTTTGCTAACAGTGTCTATACAGTATATGATCACGTGACTGTGTTGTCAACCCCTTACCAACTGTCCACGAACTCTGATAATGCAGTACTCTCAATGATGCTGTACAGTTCCTCGCGGGGAGCAGTGTCCATTGAGTTCAGTGCTGCTCGTGCTCGCTTTATATCACCCAAACTGATCAAGCGGCACACCTCCAGCATGTCGCCAGCGTCGGAGATGTACAGTGCCTTCAAGCCTTGAGCAGCGTCGCCGTCTCGGCAGGCCCGTTCCCAGTCTGCTTCAAACTGATCCAGGATCTTGTGTTCAATCTCACGTGCGAGAACAGTGGTGTTGATCAATTTTGTATTCATGTTGTTGCCCTCTTTGCTTGCAGTGTCTATATAGTATATGAGAAGAGAGGGGCTGTGTCAACCCCTCTTGTGATCTATGCCAGCGCCACAGCCTCGTGTGGGCTGTAGCTTTTGAAGTTGCGTATAGGAGTCGGGTCACGATGCTGCTCGCGAATCTCCACAGTTTCGCCACGCTTGTGCTTGGCGTTAAGAAACACTCCAGCATCGCAGTCTTCTTCAAGATATGCTGTGTCAGCTTTACAGTAAGAAAACTGTGAGATCTTGTTTTCAATACCCAGCTCGATGATTTCTGCTAGCGAAACTTCCAACCAGCCGTGTCCAGGATCTGTGTGAAATACATAAGTCATCTTGTTGCCCTCTTGTCTAACAGTGTCTATACAGTATATGACAGAACTTACGCCGTGTCAACCAGTGCCGCGTCACGAGCGATCTCTCGGTTGAGGCGCACGAGTTCACGATCCGCTTCCTCACGAGCCTCAGCCAGCATGTCGTCGAAGTATCCGCCCAGACGATTCTCGAGGATCTCCTCCTCGGGATCACAGCCGCTCGCATAGCAGGAGCCCAAAGTGTCGTTCGCTACCTCATACTCGCGATAGAACACGCGAACTCGAGTGATGAAATGAGTGTCCAAGCCCGCGTCGCAACGCCGTTCCATTTCCTCAACATCAGTTACAGTGTCGTCAAACAAATCTCGGATGGCCACATCCTCATACCACCAGTCTACTGTAATGGTATAGAAGTTTTGATTCCAACGTGCTACTTCGTGATAACTGTCAAACATCATATTGCCCTCTTTTCCTAACAGTGTCTATACAGTGTATGATCTCTCACACTCACTGTCAACCGTGTTTGGTGGGCCCACCTGGGTTCGAACCAGGGACGCACGGATTAAAAGTCCGGTGCTCTACCAACTGAGCTATAGGCCCAAACGTTTTCCTCAGTCATTTGTCACAGTATACAGCCTTCCCTGGCTGACTGTCAACCCCTTACCAGTCTGCCAACACGCCTTCGAGATCGAACTGCTCTACAAGGTGCTCGGGAATCTGATCGCGCACGGTCTCCGCAGTGAACTCTTCATACTGATAAGTCTCTTCACCCTGCTCAGGAGTATATTCGCCCACGAACGCAATGCCGGGTTCGAAATACTGCATACGCACGTCGAAGTCTGAGTTCTCGCCGAGAAAGGTTTCAACTGCCTCAACGGGCGGTGACCACGCAGTGTCAAACACAAGGTATACGGAAACGCGACCGTCTCCTAGATCCTCTTCTCCGAGAACCTCAGCGTCAGTGACGTCCCACTTCGTGCCCCACTCGTCACGCTGTGAGGTCACAGTCTTCTCGCCCGAGATAGGAGCCATTAGCGACAGCAACCCCTTGGGCATACCGTCGTGATCTTCTCCCACACCGTCTGTTGCCGCTCGAACGAGTTCTTGTACTCCCGCACTGGGTCCTTCAATCTGCATTGATACTGCACACCAATTAGGCATAATCTTCTACTCCGTTGGTTAGATTTAAGTGGATTGATTCATATGAGGCATATCAATCTTGGCATTCGGTTTACCAAGAAAACAGCACAGCCTCTGCATCGAATCGCTGTCAGCAAGATTCAGGACCAACAGGTCGTTCGGACGATGTCGAAAATAGTCTAGAACGAGATTGTTGTGCCACTCGTAATGCTGTTTGAGCTCTGTCTCTGGATAGGCTTCTTTGGAGCCTGATGCAGCCGCCACAAGCTCTCGAACTCGCCATAAATAGCCTTCGTGAATGTAAGGGTCGGAACGTACATCTTCCAGTGTTGGCACCCGTTGCTCGCTGGTGAGTTGCTCGACTCTCTTGCTGTGAAAGCGAACTAATGACTGATACCATTGATCTGATGAATCTCTCACAGTCAGGATAAATTTTGATTCAGGAAACGCAGCATCCATTGCCTGAAATGTATATGGGTAGCTGAATGGAATGTCCTGAAACGCATCAGCAGTATGGCAGTATTGGATAAGCCTTCTAAAGTCGCGCTGACCCCAATCTTCTATCAGCAGCTCAGCCTCGCGCTGATTACCAACCTTGTACCCGAGAGAAGCCAGAGCATGCTGCAGAGATGTTGTGCCTGTTTTGTTACGACCGACACAAAACACCTTAGGCATAGTCTTGCTCCCGTTCTGCTTCTGCGATGTCGTGCGCCAACTGACGACGCAGTGCTTCCAATTGATAGAGTCGACCTTCTGTGCGGTCAATCTCTCGCTTACAGTCTTTGAGGTCTGCGATCAACAGTTCCAGTTCAGTCATCAAATGTCTCCATTATGGTGTCATGAATTTTTGCATCAAGTTCTCGTCGCAGTCGCACAAGATCTCTCAGTGCTTCGGTACAGACACCACTCCAGATGCCTGTTTCTCGGCCGTTGTCAAGAATCCGAAGTGCCACATTGACATCTTCTTCCCACTTCTTCAGGAGTTCAAGATCAACTTTCGCAGTTCTCATTTGCTTGCCCTCGTTTGCCCTAAGTGTTTACAGTATATGATCTACACGCAGCAGTGTCAACCTAAGAGTTCAACCATTCGTCGAAACTCTTGATTCGCCAGCCTAGACTTCTAGCCTGCTCGCAGTAGATCTCATATCGTTGTTCCAGACTCATCACATGCTCCAGTAGAGGTCACTTGCGGGCGAACATGCGAGAGGCGTGTCATAACGCTCTTGATAGGTCTTGCCCGTCATTGAGTTGGTTCGAGTCACATAAGTGTCTCTAATCTCTACACGATAGCCCCGTGACTCCGGATACACGCGAGCAAGATTGCCCTCCAATCCTCGACGGCTGGTGTTGTAGTCCTGTTTCAACACCAAACGCTCGCCTGCTCGAGTGCGACCGTCTTGTTTATAAACTTCTACGGTGTACATGATAAAAACCCTTGTTGCCCTAAGTTCACATATAGTGTATGATCATTCAGCGGCAGCGTCAACCCCACATTTTCTTGTGTTTCACATAACCCTGCTTCTGAAGCCGTTTGCGATCACGATGTTTTACAGACCGGTTGAATTCGCGAGCATATTTTGCTACAAAATTTCCACGCATGTTCTTGTCCTCTTCGCCCAATGTTCTTACAGTATACAGTCTCTAGACTAGATGTCAACCGTGTAAGTCATTGTTTACTATACGAAAAAGAAATTTCTAAGTCATTGATTCTACTGATCTTCTAGGGGTTGCGTACTAGCCTAGTGGTGTTACACTATAAGAGTAGAGGATAAAGCGTTCGAAAGCGAGCTGGAGAGAAACCCAGCCAGAGGGCAAGTAGAACGGAACATGCTATAGGCTTGGGGAACTCTGACTTGAGGTTTTAGAAACACTTACATGTGATTTCTCAGGTGCCTTCTAGAAGAATAGGGTAAGTCTTTGATTTTACTATGAAAGAACAGAAGAGCTGATGTTCTTGAATTCATTGGTAATTCTCCAGTTGACACTGCGTACGAGAGGTCATATACTGTAGGTGACCGTATGGCCAAAGCAGAGGGAAGAGTTATCCACAGGTTATCCACAATTTCAAAATTTATCCACAGGATATCCACAAGCAAGGTGTGACTTATCCACAGGTTATCCACAGGTTATCCACAGTGTGTACAAGAGTTATCCACAGGCGATCCACAAGTTATGTACATGGTTATCCACAGAGATACCAGTACAGAGACCATGCGTACAGAGTGATTTAAGGCTGGCTAAAGAGGCCTGTCGCAGAGGTCATCAGTCACAGAGATCACGGTGCAGAGCACGGTGCAGAGAGAGAATGCAGAGACTGTGTAAAGAGAGAAGGCTGAGGGGTGAAGAGGCATAGTACAAATACTTTCTCTCTTCTCTCACAGAGTTCTACCTTCTCTCTACACAGTCTCCCCTGCTACTCACAAACTGTGCTATCACCTAACAACTCACGCTGTTTCTCTCTAACCAGTCGTTCAGCCTTCGCCTGTAACTGTTTCGTGCCCAGATCCGCGTAGCCTCTCTGCCAGCTTGTAAGCACAAAGCTCACTCTGTCTCTGTGTACGATCAGCTCTAGTGCTACACTGTGTGACACACGATCTCTATCAATTTCTCTTTTCAGTGCAAGGTGTAGTTTTTGCAGGGTATGTTCTAGTTTCCCCCAGTTCAACTCCGGTCTAGGCAAACTCAGTCTAAATTCTGCAAGCACATCTGTTAATGCCAAAAACCCTACAGCGGGGCCTTTTTCAAGTTCGGGTGGTAGCAGTGTGTTTGTCATAATACCTACAGCGGGGCCTTTGTATATGGGATTGAATTTAAATCTATACAGCGGGGCCTAACGCAGTTCTCATTCAATCTGTGTGAACTGTGAGAGTTCTAGCAGCAAGAGCTAGGTGTGTGAGTCTACGGTTTGTAACTGTGTTAGTGGTGCGTTGTTTTATCACTGTAATCACTCCGTGTTCAACATCTATCACTTCATCTGAGCATAACTCCAGCCACAGCAGTTTCCGGTCAGCACTGTGTTCATGATCACGTAGCACCCATATTTTGTGATCAACTTCATACTGTTCGGAGATTATGTAGTATCTGTCAGTCATTTTTCTGCCTCTTTGGCCATTTGATCTACTGCTCTAATTGTGTGTTGCAGTTCTCTTGTGTGTTGTTCTTCTCTTGCTATGTCGCTTTGTAGAACACAGTTTATCGTTCCTGTTTTTATAGTATCTGTGATCAGCCTTAATCTAGCCTGATGTATCTCCAGTTCAAACACGTCGTCGTCTGTGGGTTGGTTTCTCAACGCTCGGTCGATTTCATCCACAAGCGGTTCCAGTACTGAGCCCAGCCTGTGCCACGGGATCAGCCTAGAAGTTTGTGCTATCAAGTCAGGCAACGCTGCTGTGACTGTGAGAAAATCCTGTGTTTTCATGTTTGCCTCTGCTTGCTCTCGTTTGTGTGCAAATAACACAATCGTGTCCGTTGCTCTGTGAGATCTGTCACACACGTTTCTGCCTTTCTGCTTGCTGTCTAATTACGATCTGCTCTTGCGTACGGCCAAGTGTTCTCGCAAACGTTCGCATAGAGTCATATCTGTGATTTTGAGATTCTTCATAAACCCGATATTCTATCCTCAGTCTTTCAATTTCATCCACAAGTTCTTTTATTCTAAAGGTTCTACCTATAATCATGCTGGTTTTTCCGCACGGGTTCTTAGCAGCTCTACAACAAGTGTGTCTGCAAGTTCTGCTGTTTTTTCGCTGTGCGTGCTTCGTGCTCGGATATGCGGCAGTCTTGCGAAGTAGCATAAAGCATCTGCAGTATTAGGCGTCATCATATGTTTATTATACAATCTTGCGATTCGAAAGTAAATACTCTTATGCGTATACAAGAACTGTTTGACACTCCTGCGTCGTGGCAATTAAAATCACACAACTCAGATCTGCTTGTGTACACAGCCGATGTGAAAGGCAAAACTCTAACTGTTGAGTATGTGAAATGGGGTCGTGAAAACGCATGGGAAGTCGCGTTCGACATCAATGGCTCTGCTGTAAAAACTGGTGCAGGCAATGAAATAGAGACGTTTTCCACAGTGCTTGACACCATGAAAGATTTTGTCAAACGAGTCGAGCCACTCAAGATAAAATTTGACGCTGCCAAAGGTGAAGAAGACGGAGAGTCGAGAGAGAAACTCTACAATCGTCTTGTTGCAAGATTTGCCGCAGCACATGGTTACAGGTTGGCGAGCAAGCAGGAAAAAACCATAGGGTCAGTGACTCTTGTTACATACGAACTAGATCGCGTGCAAGATCGCGAAACTGCAACGGTTAACGAACTGTTTGATCGACCTGAGAAACTTGATCGCACACAAGACTCAGAGGATCGTGTTCGCTGGGATGGCTTTGTGGGTGGGGATCAGTTGGTGATTCTCGCACGGGAAACTCGCAACGACACCTGGAGAGTAGAGTTTCGAGTAGGGGGTAGACAGGATCTGCGAGGGGACAAAAAGGGACTCGAAGTTTCTATCTTTTCAACTGTGATAAACACCCTACAAGAGTTTGTTCGAGAAAGATCACCTGACAGGGTTATGTTCACAGCAGAAAAGTCAGACTCGGGTCAGGAAACTGGCCGCAGTTCTCTCTATACACGAATGGTAAAACGGTTTGCGCACAAGCTGGGCTATGACGCAGAAGTGCTAGAAGAGTCAGACAAGACTCTGTTTCTGCTTACTCAGCGAGACTAGTTTAAAAACAAACGTCGTTTACAAGACCGGCCTGTGATTTCACGCATAAATACCTCAAACGCACAGTGATGCTAATCAAACTCTGCCAAGGAGATTGCCGCCATGTATGCACAAATGATTAAAACCGATCCCAGCGACATCAAGAAACACCACGAGCTGACGGCTGAAGAGCGTGCTTTTCAGGAGCGTGTCGATCGTGGCGAAAAAATTGAGCCCAAAGAGTATATGCCGGAAGGCTACCGCAAAACGCTGATCCGCCAAATCGGACAGCACGCGCACTCTGAAATTGTGGGCCAGCTGCCTGAGAGTAACTGGATTACGCGCGCCCCTACGCTGGAGCGTAAGGCGATTCTGCTGGCCAAAGTGCAGGATGAGGCCGGCCACGGTCTTTACCTGTACTGTGCCGCCGAAACACTGGGCGTGAGCCGTGATGAGCTGCTCGAAAAACTGCACAACGGCAAAATGAAGTACTCATCCATCTTTAACTACCCCACGCTGAACTGGGCCGATATGGGCGCGGTCGGCTGGCTGGTGGACGGTGCCGCCATCATGAATCAGGTGCCACTGCAACGCACCAGCTACGGCCCCTACAGCCGCGCGATGATTCGGATATGTAAGGAAGAGAGCTTTCACCAGCGTCAGGGCTACGACATCATGATGAAAATGGCGCAGGGCACGCCCGAGCAGAAGGCGATGGCGCAGGATGCGCTGAACCGGTTCTGGTATCCGTCGCTGATGATGTTTGGCCCGTCCGATGCAGACTCCATCCATTCGGTGCAGTCGATGGCATGGAAGATCAAGATGAACACCAATGACGAGTTGCGTCAGAAGTTTGTGGATCAGACGGTACCGCAGGCCGACTATCTGGGCCTGACCGTGCCCGACCCCGACCTGAAGTGGAATGAGGAAAAGGGTTGTTATGACTTTTCTCAGCCCGACTGGTCAGAATTCTTTGACGTGATTGCGGGCAACGGCCCTTGTAACAAAGAGCGTCTGGGTGCGCGGGTTAAGGCCTGGGAAGACGGTGCCTGGTTCCGGGATGCCCTCACGGCGCATGCCGCCAAGGCCAAGGCACGTCGACAAGCGAAAGATGCTGCTTGATAGGCGATTACAGTTAAATTAGATCCTGCCAGTTACTATCTGGCTCACAGTCACAGTTATAACCACACTGTGATTCATGTGTTGTTACGTGTTCTTTGATTAGAATCATTTGATGTCGTAGTTCAAGATAGGTTTTCCAGTCTTTTCTAATCATTGCTTGATCCAGCCGGCGCTGGGTTCGAGTGATAGTTTTTTGAAAATGTGCTCGATAGTTCATGTTTGATGCCATCCTCCGCCTGCGACATCTATCTGAGCCAGCAGCAGTTCTCTATCCGGCAGGTGATCCCAGTCGTCCAGTAGCTCGGGTAGATCGCTCGACCACATAGCAGGGTCTTCCAGAATGTATTCCCATTCTTGAATGATTCTTTTAAACTGATCGCATCTCAAAGGTATCCGAGGGTGTAGATCTACTGTTTTTGCAAATCTCAGTGTACGATAGATTAGGTCAACACGATCCATGCAAAGCCTATGTAGGTAAGATGATGCAGCATCTGATCAAAGCCTATCGCCCACCAAAATTTCGGATTGTCTGTGGAAAGGTTCTTACCAACCTGCATTTTGGCATAGTCTATAAGATAGTGTATAAAGAACTCTGCGACTGCAATTATCACAGCCGCCGACAGTGTTATAGGGTGTACGATCGAAAATACGCCAAGTGCGGCTAGGGTAAGAGCAGAGTGATGCAGGCTGTGCAGTATGCCCTGAGGGTTGAACAGTATGCCCTTGCCTCGAATCATAGCAGGTGTCTGCAGAGGGTAATCTGCGATAAAGTGTTTGATTTGAAACAGAATCAACAGTGCGAGAACCAACACAGCGTCAGTCATTAGATGCTCCTTTTGGAGTATTTATAGACTGTGTGCTAGTTGCGCACCCTAAGAGGTGCGAACTCTTGTAGATCCATTATGACGCTGTGTGCTGGGTACCAATCTACTTGATCGACCACTGAGGATCGCATGACAAGATTCACCATACTGATTATGATTTCGGTTTGATGAGAAATAGTATAGGGGCTACGATCCAGCATCTTGTATTAAAAAAATTTCGGTTCAACCTTGAGACTTCTTAGCCTGCCGATCACATGTTCAAGCACAAGGCAACTTATAGTAGCGCGAGGTGAGAAACTAGTAAGCACTAGTTCGGCTACAAATCGATCAATTGCTTGGATGTGTTCCTGTTTCATGGTGCAGGTACTCTGATATCATAGATAGCATCTATGATCTCCTCCATGTGCTGTGTGCTTACACTCAAATTCTCTGATCGAGAAACTAACTCAAGCAGCAGTAATAGTTCTGCAATCTCTACAAGACTGTCTATGCTGCTACTAGATTCATTCATTCCGTGGTTCTCTAGAAAGAATCTGATTGATTCTAGCAGCAAACAGTTCGCCTTTCACACGATCTGCTCTCAGCCAACAAGCAAGCAACTACTAGGCTCGAACAGGCTTGTTCGCAGGCACTGGAGTCAACAGGCAAAGAAAGTTGTTGTATCATGTCTGCAAAAACAAAGATCGCAGCAAAACAGTTCTGATTGGGTTCAGTCATTGATGCCGGGCAGAACCAGTTCACCTGATTCAATCATGTCTCTAATTTTCTGACGCTGAGCAGCGAAGTCTGAACTCTCCATCTCTGCGAGCAGCACGTGATTGCGATTTGCGTCTGATTCAAGATCCAGCCATAGTTTCGCAAACTCTTCTAGAAGTTCTCGTTCCAGTTGTTCGATTTTTTCTATACTCATTACGTCATCCTTGTAGTATTTGACCATGCTAAGGCGCAGACAATAACTGGCCATTGCATCGCATAAATTATCAGTGCTGGGTGTATCATTGGTCATCCAGTGCTCGCTGAGCAAGATATACACAGTCCTGCATCTCAGGATAGTTTCTCAGCATGATTGCACCATTTCTCAAAAACCAACGAAGGTTTTCCGGCGTAGCAGTTTTTCTTATATCAGGAATCTCAGAGAATTGTTTTACCATAAGTTCCCACTGTCTTTCCTGTTTAGTTTTTTCTTTCTGCACGGATATGCTCCCATAGTTCGTGGATAATGTGCCATAGCAGGAAGCCAATGCTAACTGCTACAGGTATGCTCAAAACAATTAAAATTTCAATCACGATGATTTCTCGCTTCTCGATAACAGAATCGCCAAGTACTAGGCAGCCATGCCAATGCAATTACAAATCCTGCAATTGCAGCGGCACTTGAAATAGCACCTAGACTGTGAATCACTAGCGCTGCTAGAGTCCAAACACTTAGAAGAATAGCAGTGGTGCTTATTGCAGCCCAGTGGATGTCAGTCATCTTCGTCTGCGCTTTTGCCTCCGTCAATCACTGAAAGAGTAGGCTTTCTACGTTCTTCCAGTTCTTCACGAGCACCGTCGATTGTGACATTCCAGTCACCGTCTTCGTCTTGTACAATTTCAATCTTTTGCACAGGTAGATCAAAGCGGATAGCCAGTTCTTCTGCTGCTGCTTGAACTTTTAGGCCTGATTCTTCGTTTAGTTGTACATCTGCAAACTGCAAGATCCAATTGATCGTGCTTATCAAAATGTCTCTAGTTTCTGAATCGACTTCGTATATTGGCGGTTCTTCGTTGCTCATTACGAGGCTCCTTTATGTTTATAATATATTGTATATGGAAAATTTAACAGTGTCAAGCAACAGATGGAATAGGCTCTAGATCCTCACTCCACCATAGTCGTTCAATGCCGAAACTGGTAATCACCCTGGCACAGCCTCGGCAGGGTTTTGCCATACCATACTGCCAGCCCGTGAGGTCTCGTGAACGCTTGACCCTAATGATATAGATAGCACACTGAGATAGATCGCTTTGAGGTATTAACCTAAGAGCATTTCTCACAGCATCTACCTCAGCATGCATAAAGATCTGTTCTGAGTTGTAGCCAGGCCCGGTCATTAGAGGGTGTGACTTATAGGAATTAACCCCCGTGGCAACAAGATCACGACGATGAACTACACCTGCGCTCATCTTGTATCGTGTTCTTGTGCCAGGGTTCTCAATAGCCAATCGAGTAAGCATTCGGATTACTCGATGATTGGGCTGTTCAATCCGGATCACGCCACTCGACCTCGTCGATGTCCCAACAGTCACTCCATTGTACAACATGAGTTGTTTGAGTTTCAGTGTCTATGATTTCTGCAAGCTCCCGTTCTGAATCACGAGTTTTAATTACACCAAACAGCTCTTGTGTAGACAAGCCTTCGCGGATAATAAATCGACAGGCGTAGCTCTTGCCAGCTTGGATGTCTGAAAAACTAAACTGTTTCGAGCTCATCTACTTGTTCTCTTGCTGCGATAAATTCTTTAACTGTGGTATCTTCTGTGACAGGAGCAATAGGAGCACCTCGCCGCCAGGTTTCACGCAGTTGCACTGTGTACATCTTGATAAGAGGCATTGAACCTGGACCCTGCCACACAGCATTTAGTAGTCCGTTAATGTCCTCAAGCGGAATCTTTTTAAAGCCGTCGCGTTTGGGAAAACTTTCGACAAGAAAGTCCTTGAGACTGTCTGGTACAAGATTATGATCGGAAAAAGCAAACTCTCCCTCGAAACCGTTGATCTTGTCGGGTTCGTCTGTAGGCATCGCAGCAGCTAACTCGACCTGGTGAATTGCGATTTTACAGTATTCTGATTCTAGCATTTTCTATTCCTCATTTAGTTTGATTAGTTCAATTTCGCCGTTGTCCAGCTTTCGGTACTTCACATAGCCTTCTTTGACAAGAATGTCAATCACAAGCCCAGTATGGAGTTTATAAACCCATGCTAGGCCTATTGTACAGCCAAACGCAGTAAATATAACGCCTGACACTAGGATTGCCAAAGAAACAGGCGAATTAAGTAGTTCCAGCATTTTTTCGCTGCCTTTTGTAGAGTGATTTTAACCACCACCTATACTTTTTAACGTACAGTTCTCTAGTATAGCACGGTTGATTGCCTGTGTAAACCTCAACTTCTTCTTTGTGATCTTGCCATACTTTTTCTAACCATATTCTAAAGTCGCTTTCAATTTCGTATTCCATACAGCCTTACTACTTGTTATATCCTTGTATCTATTATGTGCTCACTGCTTAGATTTTGCAAGGCTTTTTGGCTAAGTTCGCGATAAATATTATTTCCAACCATACTCTAAGGAGATTTTCATGAAACTCAAAGAACTATCCCTCAGTCTCGAAGTAGGGCAAAAAATCCTCGTGGGTCCAAACAACGAGCCTGCAGAAATTACAAAAATAGAATTTCATGAAAAATCGGGTGAGGTGGCGATCAATACCACCAAGGGTCCTAGAAAGGCTCTTACCTTTCGTCTCACAGAAGATGAAACTGCTCAGACCCAATCTCCCGCTGATAAATATCGATAGATAGAGAACACATATGCTAATAGGTGAATTAATATACGAACGAGAAGGGCCTACCCGCAAAGACTGTAAAAAGCCTGCGAGTGAACTGTCAGCCTATGACCTTGCACATTGTAAGTGTAAAGGCTGGAAAGAACGTGAAGGCAACAAGAGTCACAAGCTAGGCAAAGGCAAGCATGCTTCTAGAGTAAAAGTAGGCGGTAAGAAATTGAAAGGGAAAAGCTGCGGCGGCGAACTCCCAGACTGGAGTTAACATGCTGATACAACAGATAATTTTCGAAGAAATAGAACTTAGCTCTCCGCCAGAGGGTTTAGGAGGAACAAAGGGACCTAGTGTCAAAAATCTGCAAAAAGCACTTCAAAAACTTGGATACGATCTAGAAGCAGACGGCATTTACGGAAAAAATACCACTCGTGCAGTTCGTCGATTCCAGAAGAAAAATCAGCTCACAGTCGACGGCGACGCCGGCCCTGAAACAATTGATCAGCTAAAAAAGAAAATCATAGCCAGCGACCTAGCTGCACCAGCAGTAGGGATTGCGGACAAGAAAGGAAAAGAAGTAAAATCTCTACAAAGAGCTCTAATAAGTTTAGGCTATTCGGTCGGAGCTTCGGGCGCCGACGGTATATATGGTAACAAAACAGCGAAAGCAGTTAGAAAATTCCAAAAAGACAATGATTTGGTTGCTGACGGCGATGCTGGTCCAAGAACAATCAGTCTGATACAAAAAGCATTAGACATAGAACCTTCTCCTCAAGACGACAAAGATTCAGAAATCCTTATGCCCGATATAACAAGCGCAAGTGGTGCAAAAGGAATATTAGATATAATCGCTGCAGGCGAATCTAGCGGACACTATGACGCAGTTTATCCCAGAAGACGCAAGCCAGAAATTCTAGACTTTACACTGCGAGAACTTTTAAGAGATATGCGCAAACGTGCGTCACAGGTTAATAGTTCTGCAAGTGGTAGATATCAATACATACGTCCTACGCTAAAAGATCTCATAGCCGAAATGGGTCTTTCTCTAGATGAAAAATTCACACCGGAACTTCAGGATCGAATCGCACTGCATCATTTGAAAAAACACGGACTCCAATCATGGTTAGACGGTAAAATTTCTAATACTGAATTCCTTAGAAGATTGAGCAGAACATGGGCCAGTCTTCCTGACCCTAAAACAGGCAGATCCTATTATTCTGGGGTAGGAAGCAATCAAGCACACGAAGCTCCGGAAATTGTGCTAGGGCAGCTATCTTCGATCCGGAGACGAGCATGAGCAGAGTTGGAAAACTCCTTATTGCTCATCCTAATCTACATGAAACAAACTGGTTTAGAAAAACTGTAACATATATCTATTCGGACTGTCCTAAACTAGGCACCCTGGGATTGGTGTTGAATTTGGTAACTCCGTTAAGCGTTGCCGATATGTGTGCTGCGAGAGATATATTTTATCCCTACGATCAGCAATTTCTCTATAATGGCGGCCCGGCCGGTGATTATGGAGTGATTATGTTGCACACAGATGATTGGCAATCTAGTAACACAGCCAGCGCAGGTAAAGGTTATAGAATAAGTTCTGATTACGATATGTTTGAAAAAATAGCAAACGGTGACGAGCCTGCCTACTTTAGAATTTTTTCTGGCGTTTCTGCCTGGGCGCCAGGACAACTTGATATAGAACTTGCAGGTAAGCCTCCTTATAAACCTGAAAATTCTTGGTTGCTTGCTGATTCAAATGATGATATAATGTTTAATAAAACAGGAATAGGTCAGTGGGAAAAAACTCTTTATTTGAGCAGCGCTCAGATGTTTGACAGCTACTTATAGGAGCTTAAGTGGACACCTTGCTTTTGAATGCAGATGCACAACCTGTAAGCCTTCTTCCACTATCAGCAATTAGATGGAAGGAGGCTATTGTCTATCTATGGCTGGACAAGGTCACAGTGCTGGAATGGTATGATGACTGGGTGGTTCGATCAGAAACCTGGGAAACTCGTGTGCCTGCTATCATCATGCTCAAGCAGATGGCCAAGCGCAGACAGAATCCAAGATTCTCCAAGTACAACGTTTTTCTTAGAGATCAAATGACCTGCCAGTATTGTTCAGAACAATTCAGCAGGAACGATCTTACCATGGACCATGTGGTACCTATCTCTCGAGGAGGTAAGACTTCGTGGGGTAATATTGTTACCGCTTGCGGACCTTGTAACTCACGCAAGGGCAACAGCCTTACGCCTCTGCCCAAGCGAACACCCTACAAGCCTGATTACTGGGATCTTGCTATAAAAAAGAAGGCTTTAGATATAGAAGTGCGTCATCCTGCTTGGCGAGACTTTATCTAGCGAATCCAACCTATCTTTCTGCCAGTAGCCTTTCTTTGGTCGTGTTCTTCGACTGTAGAAGGAAATCTCCAAGCCCAGCCTGCTATCAGCACCATAGATATACCACTTCCGGCTACTGCTATATGGTTATGAGTTGTGAACCAAAGGAATGCCAGCGAGGACGACATTACCAACACCATGGCTATTTTATATCTAAACGGAAATACTCGTTTCTCTGTCCAGTTTGTAAGGAAAGGACCAAAATGTTTGTGATTGTAGATCCAGTCATGCATCTTTTTATTTGACTTTGCAAAGCAGTATGCAGCAAATACCAGAAATATCGAAAAAGGAATGCCTGGTAGCACAAATCCTACGTAGGCCATGCCTAGACTGACAAAACCCGTGCCCATCCATAGTGTTTTTTTAATGTTCATAGTGATATTTAACCGATAAATATTCGCAAGGAGATTGTGAATGGAAAGAGACGACATTATAAAAATGAATGTGCCACTATTCCTGCGACTGTTGGAACTGGTGCGCGAAGAAGTCAAAGATGACGTGCCTCTACATACACTGACAGAAATCGCAGTGCGCCTGTCAAATGATCATGTTATGAGTATGGATGACTATGAAAATATTCTTGCTTATATGAGCAGAGATGGCGAAAACTTTGGCAGCGATAATGACGAAGCAGACGAGGAACTGGAAACTATTAAACGCCTGGGTGGTATAACGTGAAAAGCACAGATCTAGTAAGGCAGATTCTCGATCTCATAGACAGCCTAGACAATGATTCTTCGCATACCAAGCAGGATGACTATGTGGAGCCTGATTCCGAAGCAGCAAGAATGCGTCAGATTGTTCGTTTCTCAACTCAGACGAAACCGCGGGCTATGACAACACCCCCGACGAGCGTGTCAGCAGCATAGATTCTGTAACCACACACGCAGGCGGTGGAGTCAATGCGCCTAATCATGTAGATGATATCAGAGTAAAAGATCCAAGAGGTTATGAATAATGTCTGCTAACGGAATATCAACACTGCCAACAAAAGAACTAAGACAGAAAGCCAAACTGGAATTAGCAGCAGCCAATCGACTCAGAGACGGCAACTCAAGAGCGGCTTATGATATTACACAGTTACCCACACAGTACGATGACAATGCAGTAGTAGACAACGCAAACACAGGTGGACTTGTTGAAGGCCGACCCTGGACGGATACTCCTGAAGTGTCGTACACTGTGGTCCCAAGAAAGTTTTCAGTTGACGAAGGACTTG
>Ga0209937_1000298_pt1 | contig 16557 bp, 18 predicted proteins | sample SalPon1_B_H2O_MG_FD_185699 | JGI IMG/M metagenome (GOLD analysis project Ga0209937, IMG submission 185699) | Salt pond water microbial communities from South San Francisco under conditions of wetland restoration - Salt Pond MetaG R1_B_H2O_MG... | ecosystem: Environmental > Aquatic > Non-marine... | reverse complement strand
TTTTTCCAGGACAACACCTTAAGCTCTGCGGAAGCAAACCAAAATCTACAGCTTACCGCAAATGGCACTGGCACCATTGAAATACTGAAAGATGTCGCACTTGATGGCAATCTCACAGTAAATTCGCAAGGTGATCTAAGGCTAGTAGATAGTAGTGGTGGAGAATTTGTTGCTCTGCAGGCTGCAGGCACAACAACTACCTATACTATAACGCTTCCGGCAGCGTCTCCGACGCGTGACGGGTTTGTGTTAACTGCTGATACAGATGGCAACACTACATGGGAAGCAGCACAATCATTCGATTACAGCATAGAAGGATCAAGTTTTGCGGCAGTATCGTACGGAGCATATTTTGTAGATACTTCTAGCGGATCTGTAACTGCTACACTGCCATCGACGCCAGTTTTAGGAGATACTATCAGATTTTACGATGTAGCCGGGACATTCGATACTAATACATTTACGGTAAATCGAAACGGCCAGCCTATCATGAGCGACACCTCCAATTTAACAGTATCGACCGAAAGTGCTGCGTTCGAATTAGTTTATTCAAACTCAACATTCGGCTGGCGCATATTCTCAATCTAAAGGATGTTTAATGGCTTCATATGCTAGTTTTAAAAAAATACGCGGATCACAAATAGAAGATAATTCTATTGACACCGCTAAGGTGCAAGCAGGAGCTACATTTCAATTAGGCGAACAGTGGGTGTACTCGGAGAGAGGAATGCGGTGTCATGCCTGTTCCAACAACGGCAGTTGTTGTTGCATGCAATGCGGTAAATGTTGCCAGTGGAGTGTTCCCTCTAAAGCATCAAGAGTTACGTTTGAAATATGGTCAGGAGGCGGCAGTGGTGCAGGGCACACCTGTTGTAACTGCTGTTCGTTTTCAGCAGGCGGCTCCGGCGGAAACTACGCAAAAAAAACAATAGATACCGCGCCCGGCTGCGAGTATACAGTGTGCGCAGGCGGCAGTTATCGTTGTAACCGTAGGTTTGACTGCGGCGGCAGCATCGGGTGTAAGTCATATATTACAGGCTTTAACTTATCAAATTTCTGTGTAGTTGGTGGCTGCAGAGGCTGGATGTGCAACGGCGATGCTTGGGGTCCTAGAACCTTTAACAGCGGTTGTGCAAACAGTTGCATATGTTCGTATTTTGGAGCCGACATGGGTGTAAATGGAAGCACCGGATACAAGATGGGAACAAGCATTTGTAGGTGCCACGGCCAAGAGATGAACGGCGGAGAAGCTCCATTCATCGGAATAAATTACGGCGGAACCGCATCAGAATACTGGTGTACATGTGGCTGTTATTCGGCAATGTGGGCCGGCGGCGGCCAGTCGGGACTTAGTACTTATTGTGATACCGCGCAAAAATGTTGTGCTGCCGGCGGACCTGCCGGCGCAGGAATTGTAAGAATAACATTCGGATAAATTATGGCAGATTATAGAAGCTACAAAAAAATAACAGGAAGTCAATTACCTGACGAGTCGATTACGTCGGACATGGTAGCCGACCAGTCAGGAAATCGATATAGAGTCCAGTGGGTTTTTAACGCCAAAGGTGCATGCTGCAATGCATGTACAAGAGATTGTTGTTGTCAAGCATGCGGCCAATGCTGTTTATGGACTGTTCCTGATCAAGCAAAAAATGTTGTGTTTGAAATATGGTCGGGCGGCGGAGGGGGCGGCGGCATAACATGCTGTAACTGCTGCTCATTTTCTATCGGCGGCGCTGGCGGAAATTATGCGATTAAAAGTATAGAAAGTGCACCGGGCTGCGAGTATACAGTGTGCGCTGGAGGCGCTTACCCTTGCGATCGCAGGACCGAGTGTGTGGGCGGAATGGGCTGTAAAAGCTACGTAAACGGCTTTAACCTATCAAACTTCTGTGTGGTAGGGGGTTGCAGCGGCTGGGCAGCTCAGTGTGACGCATGGGGGCCGAGAACATTGCAAACCTGTGCAAACTGCAATATTTGCGGTATTTTTGGCGCAGACTTCGGCGTAATGGGAACAACAGGATTTAAGATAGGACACATGGGGTGTCATTGCCAAGGCGCTGACGGCAGTTTTTCTGGCCAGGCACCCTTTATCGGAAAGAAAATCGGTAACAATGCAACAGAATCATGGTGTAGCTGCGGATGTTATACGAACTGGCCGTCGGGCGGCTCGATGAGCGGAAACAGTTCCTATTGCGGCACCGCAGAAAAATGCTGTGCGCAAGGGCAAGGACAGGGCGGCTCTGGACTAGTAAAGATAACATTTGCTTAATAGGATAGAAAATGGCACAATATAACAGCTATAAAAAAATAATTCCGGAAGACCAAATACCCGACAACCAAATAACGGACGCTAATCTGCAGCCGGGCGCGGGGTTCTGCTTCGGAGTACAATACATATTCAATAGTAGAGGGCAACGGTGCCACCAGTGCGCAAACAACGGCGGCTGCTGCTGCCATGTTTGCGGTAGATGCTGTTTATGGACTGTTCCGGATAAAGTAAGCAGTGTAACATTTGAAATATGGTCGGGCGGCGGCAGCGGTGGCGGCATATCGTGTTCAAATTGCTGTTCGCACAGCATCGGCGGCGCTGGCGGCAGTTATGCAGTAAAACAGGTTTCTACCGCGCCCGGCTGCGAGTATACAGTGTGCGCAGGCGGCACTTATCGCTGTAATCGAAGGTATGAGTGCGCCGGGGGTATGGGCTGTAAAAGCTACGTAAACGGCTTTAACCTATCAAACTTCTGTGTGGTAGGGGGGTGTAGCGGTTTTATGTGTCATAGTTCGTGGGGACCCCAAACTGTGCAATCGTGCGCAAACTGCAATATTTGCGGTATGTTTGGATCAGACTACGGCGTAATGGGAGCTACAGGTTATAAATCAGGTGTTGGCGGCTGTCATTGCAGAAGAACGTCTGCGTTTTCGGGTTCAGGCGCGATGATGGGACTAGAATATAAAACAGCGGGATCAGACTCGTGGTGTACCTGTGGTTGCTATACGTCTTATCCTTCAGGCGGCGGACAAAGCGGAGTATCAACATATTGTGGTAGTTCTGCTAAATGTTGCGCAGCCGGCGGCCCGGGAGGCTCGGGCATTGTAAAGATTACCTTTTCATAAACACAGGCAGGAGAATAATAATGCCAAAATATAACGTTAAATTTAAATTCCCAATCCCAGACAGATATCAAGAGGATGTGTGGGATCAAGGACTAACAGACGAATATCTGTACGACGGCCCAGAGTATCTCTGTGTAGATCTAGACGAAGTAACAGGTAAAGTCGACGGCCACAGTTTTTATCAGCCAGAAGAGCTAGAACGTCCAATCGGGTTAGACGATTATCGATTAACATTAGATTGCAAGGATGAGCCGATGTTATGCGATATTCTAGACGAGAGAGATGATACAACCCCTTGGGATTTGGGCTTTTGGCCCCACCCAGACGACAGTATAGCAATAGCAGATACGTATCAAGAGTTGTGGATTAAAGCCCCAGACGGTTATGAAGATGTCTTAAAACCAAAAAGATGTATACCGCGAGAAGTTTATAGAAAAGATGATATCTATTACGATTTCGAAAAGGAAGAATTTAAGTTTGTAATAGACACGTCAGACCGACCTCCGATGGATACAACGTGGGATGATGTACGAAGTAGGCGAGATTCAGAGCTACAAAATACAGACTCGCGCATCTCGTCAGATATGCCTGAGGAAACCCAAGAAAAATGGAAAATATATAGACAGAAATTAAGAGATCTTCCTGCTGCAATGCAGGAAAACAGCATTTTGCCTTGGCAAGCGCTTATGATGTTTCCTGACGAACCTAAATAGGTAAGACTAAAAACTTCACAATGCTCACAATAGAAAGTATTCTTTTATAAATATTTTCAACATATTGTGAGCATTTTTTATGACGGATAGATCTACAACTTTTTTTATAAACGGCGGAGCCGGCAGAGTTCTTTGTGCAATTCCTGCTCTAGAAAATTACGAGAATGAAAATCCTAACGATGATTTTATAATTGTTTGTGAAGGAGGCATGGATATGTTTAAAGGACATCCCACCTTACACAAACGAGCATATGATGTCTGGCATAAAAATCTTTTCGAAGAACATATTAAACATAGAACCTGCAAAAGCCCAGAACCCTACAGAGTATGGGAATATTATAATCAAAAATGCAGCTTATCGCAGGCGTTTGATATTGAAATAAACAATGCGGCTCTGAGAGATATAGACGCACCGTCTATCTATCTTAACAAGATGGAAGTTAACGAGGCATTTAATGTTGTAAACGAAATTAAAAATTCGACTGGCCTGGATAAATTATTAATAATTCAGCCGTTCGGTAGAACAACAAACAACAGCGACGAACTTATTATAGACCCTACCACAAGAAGCTTTAATCTTACGGATATTGTAGAAATTATTAACGAGCTTAAAAAGGAATATAGTATTGCAGTAATGAGCGAATTTCCTTTTGCCTTAGAAGAAGGCGAGTCAAAATATCCGGTAGCAATGCCTCAAATTCCTGACATAAGAATTTGGTCAGCGGTTATCGAAATGGCAGATCACTTTTTAGGTTGCGACAGTTTAGGACAGCACATTGCAAGAGCACTTGGAAAAACAGCAACAGTGGTTTTCGGAAGCACATTTCCAATTAACACAAGTTATCCACGCAATACAGATTTTGACATTGTAGATACTGCAACACAAACTAGAGTATTTTCGCCTATACGATTAACAGGCGAAGAAATGCAAGATCGCATGAATGACAACTGTATGGATCTATCAGATTCAGATAAGAAAAAAATTATAGATACAGTAAAACGCCGTCTTGGAAAACCTATAAAGGTCGAACAAAAACAAACAAATAAAGTTAATAAACCAGCAGTAATTCTAAATAGATCAGGAGAATGAGTATGTGGATAGCAGGCATTACGCGAGGGCACAACGGAGGAATCTGTCTTTTAAAAGACGGAAAAATCGTGTTTGCCCTTGAAGAAGAACGACTTAGTCGTAAAAAGTACGACGGCGGGCCGTTTGCCGGCATAGTTAAAATTCTTGATTACACAGACAGAATAGACTATCTAGTTGTTGCACATACACAACCACTAGCAGAAGGACCGAGTATTGAATTTACCGGTGATAATTCGTATACAGCGCTAGCAAGGAAACTAGGCCTGATCGATCCTTATGAAGACGATGTAAGAAATCACCCACAAGTTATCGATCTTAGCCATATTCATCACAAATTACATGCAGCATGCGCATTTTATAGAAGTGGATTCGAAACCGCTACTTCGGTGATTGTCGATGGTGCCGGGTCGTTTATACCCATGATAATTAATGACGAGCCAGAAATTACATGGGAACTAGAAACAATTTTTGATTGTAAATACCCTGCCGAATTTAAAACATTATATAAACATCAAGGTGCACGCGGACCGTTCGCTGGCGCAAAGTTTATGATTGATTCTGAAAGAGAAGGCGAAAAAGGCGAGCACGAGCTAGTGATTGACGACACAGCTGGAATAGTAAAAGCTTACGAGGCAGTTACAAAGTATTGTGGATTTGAATTTATCGAAGCTGGAAAAACCATGGGTTTAAGCCCATATGGAAAAGAAAATACTAATATTCCTCGTTTCTTCGACGAAAATAACGAAAATTGGAGTACCAGTAATAGAAATTTAGTTATTCCTACTTACCCTAACGGAGCAATAATTAATGAAAATCGATACCAAGAACTGAGCACGCCGTCGGCGTTTTATAACGAAGGGAAAGACTTAACGTTATTAAATAATAGGAAAGATCTAGCATACGCAGTGCAAAATGAAACACAGAAAGAAGTTTTAGATCTTATACTTAGTGCTGTAGAAAGAACTGGAAATCGTAATGTTGTATTAAGTGGCGGTTATGGCTTAAACTGTGTCGCTAATTATTCGTATCTCGAAACCCTCAATAATCATAGAATTAATTTATACGTAGAACCAATTTCTAGCGATGCTGGCACATGCATTGGTGCTGCTTTGATGATGCATCACAAAATTGTAAATAAAGATATTCCTGAATCCCGCCACCGAAGCCTATACTTAGGACCTGATTATAACATCGATAGAGAAACAGTTGAAAACTGCGTTGAAAAATATGGCGGTGTAATTGAATGGACGGACCACAGCGGAATTGTAGACTTGGTAAGGAATAAAAATATTGTTGCATTATACCAAGGTCGCTCTGAAAACGGCCCGCGCGCATTGGGTAACAGAAGTTTAATTTTTGATCCTACCTTTGTGGACGGAAAAGAATATGTTAATACAATTAAAAATAGAGAGTATTTTAGACCGTTTGCAGGCAGCGTTCTGCACGAGCATGCAGATGCATGGTTTGATTTAAAAGGTATGGACGAATCGCCGCATATGATGTATGCAGTAAACTGTCGAGAAGGTGTACACGAAAAAATTCCTTCGATAATACACGAAGACGGAACATGTAGAATTCAAACAGTAAAGAAAGAGGACAATTCTCATTTTTACGATATCATTAATAAGTTTTATGAAAAAACTGATGTGCCTATAGTTTTTAACACTAGCTTTAATCTTGGCGGAGAACCGTTAGTTGAAACCGTCGACGATGCATTGCGGACTCTTCATCATAGCGATTTGGAATACTTATATTTTCCCGAAACCGGTATGCTAGTTACGGTTAAGAACTAATGGAACGTATAAAGTTTAACGATTTAGATTTTGAATTTAGAGATCTGTCGTTCTCTGAAATGAATAATGTTGACGATAGCGAGCGGTCGCCCGAATTCGAAAAACAAAATGCAAAGTACCGTTTATTAGGTTTTAAAAAAGAAAATACTACATTTTATCAATCGTTTGATTTAACAGATGATATATATACATTCTGTAGAAACCTTTTTAACAATTACAGTGCAAGTATAATTAAACAAACCCCAGGTAATACTATACCTGCTCATACTGATACTTTCTATAATTTTTGTAAGAAAAATAATAGTCGTCCTGACGATACAATACGAGTAAATATTTTTCTCGAAACGTGGAAAACAGGCCACTATTTTGAAATAGATAACACGCCGGTCTTGAACTGGGACAAAGGAGATGCTATAATTATTCCTTACGGAGTAGAACATCTTAGCGGTAATATGGGAAAAGAACCAAAATATACTATGCAGATTACAGGATTAAAACATGAATTTACACGGAGCCAAGCCAGTATCTGATACTGCTATAAAAGAGTTTATACTAGGGTTACAGCCAACGAAAGACCTTTACTGTGAGAATATTCAAGGAAATTTTGTAAAAAACTTTTTTAACTGGATCAGTTCTAGCAAACTTAATAATCTTACAGGGTTAGATAATTTTGTAAATAAAAAGTTAGTTGCAGGAACTGCACAGGCGTTTGATCATTTTTATTGGAGACACAAAACAAAACGATTTAGATTTTATAACGGCGAGTTTATGTACCACAATGCAGTTCTGAAACATGGCGGATCGTGGGAGTATATAAACAACAGTAGCCTTTTAGCTAACGACGCGGTTATCTTAAGTGTGCCGTTTTCGGATTACGGATCCCAGCATGCGAACACAAAAAATCTCTTAGATAGATGTACAGAATTAGAAATACCTGTGTTACTTGACTTTGCTTATTACCCGTGCACAAAAAATATTAATTTAAATTTAGACCTTTATCCTACTATAGAAACTATAACATTTAGTATATCTAAAGCATTTTATGGTGCTGAATTTTTGCGAGTAGGAATAAGATTAGAACGCAAAGACACCGACGACGGCATCGATGTTTTTAATTCTGTAGATATGGTAAACCGAATTTCAATTAGTGTTGCAAACGAACTAATAAAGAAGTATTCGATAGACCATAGCTGGAACCAGTATTCAGATTTATATTATAATGTTTGCAAAACGCTTGGCCTGTCTCCTACAGATTGTATTATGTTTGGGTTAGGTGACGACAAATGGAAAGAATATAATAGAGGAAACACAGTTAACAGGGTATGCATTTCAAATTTAATCGGAGAAGAACTGAATGACAATGATAAGTAGTCACAATGATTGGGACCCACTTGAAGAAATTTTTGTAGGGGTGGCAGATCATGCCAGAGTTCCTACAGTAGACAAATCTACCCATAGTTTTGGGTTTGCCGACCACACGTGGGAAGAAATTAAGGATATTGAAGGTCCGTCGCCTGAATGGGTAATAGACGAAGCAAACGAAGATTTAGACAGACTGAGCAACGAGCTTCGCAAGTTAGGAGTTACTGTTAGACGGCCTGAAGCACTCGATCACTCTAAGCCGTTCAAGTCGCCTGACTGGGAAACCACAGGCTGGTATACCTATTGTCCCAGAGATCTTCTACTGCCTCTAGATAATCTTATAATTGACTGCCCCGGTGCTATGAGAGCAAGACAGTATGAAACTCTTGCCTACAGAGATTTTCTCTACGAAGTTGTAGACGAGGGCGGGGAATGGCTGTCTGCCCCTCGCCCGCGACTGCTCGATGAAAGCTACCAGCTTGACGATCTTTCCATCCCCACACTCGATAACAAAGAAATTGTGTTCGATGCTCCTAATGTAGTAAGACTGGGCAAGGATCTTATCTATCAGGTTTCGAATTCAGGCAACCTATGGGGATACAAGTGGCTGAGAAATCTACTAGAGCCAAGGGGCTATAGAATTCATCTTGCTGAGAAGTTCTACTCCTACTCGCACTTTGATTCCACAGTAATACCTTTGCGCCCTGGACTGGTATTGTTCAACGGAGATCGCTGTACTCCTGATTGGTATCCTCCGATTTTCAAAGACTGGGACAAGATTTTTATATCGGGTGACGAAGTAGTAGATATCGGTTCCAACCTCGAAGGCAACGTTTCTCCCTGTTCTAAGTACATTGGTTTAAATATGCTGAGTGTAAACGAAGAACTGGTTATTATCGATGAAAACCAAGAACATGTTCGCAGAGAGCTGGACAAGTGGGGTATCCAGTCAATCGGACTTCCTATGCGCCAAGCAAGAACACTGTCGGGCGGATTTCACTGCGTAACACTTGATACAAAGCGTAAAGGCAAACTGGAAGACTATTTTGCGTGACGGAGATAGAGGACACTGGATTCCATACTTAGAATGGATGATTACAACGTCCTGTGACCTCGCCTGTCCGGGTTGTGACCGTTTTATTGATTTCGGCCATAATTGGACAGAGTCGCTAGAAAAGATACAACACAATATGGAATTTTGGAGTGAACACCTAGATCCAGATAATATTACAATAATCGGCGGCGAGCCTCTTATTCATCCTAAGATATATGAAATATGTAAAATAGCGAGAACAAATTTCGATCACTCTCAGCTAGAAATATTTACTAATGGCCTGCTTTTACCGAAAAGACCTAAGCTAATTAACAAATTACTTAAACTAGGCAATTGCAAAATTTCTGTAACATATCATACAAAAGATAAAATTGTAAGAAATAAGATCGATTATAATATTAATCAATATATTTTTAAAGATTATCGTTGGAGACAAATTGATCAAAATGCCTGGCAGTATAAGACTGTGATTTTTGAAACCACCGACCCGCCATACGAAGACTGGCAGGAATATCGACAAGAGGTTTCGGGAGAATTAAAGCCGTATAATGACGGCAACCCGGAGAAAAGCTATAATGCATGCGGTGTTAATCAGTTTCCGATTATCTATAACAACAGACTATACAAGTGTCCTCCAATTAGTATGCTAAAAACGCACCTAAAAAAATACAATAGACTGAACGATCTCGACTGGGCTCCGTATTTGAAGTATAAAGGCCTAGGAACAGATTTTACAGAAAATGACCTAGAAGAGTTTGTAGACAATATTTTTAAACCGCATGCGGTGTGCGGAATGTGTCCTGCAAACCCTATTAATACTCCGCAACCCGATGCTGTTATAAAACATAGATTGGAAAAAATATGAAAAACCTAAAAGTATTAACTAATACCGGGGTGAACCGCATATTAGAATTAATTATAGAAAATTTTAAAGATATTATATCTGTAGAGTTAGTTGGAAAACACTATGAAAATAGTGACCAACTCGTATTCTTTTATGAATACATCGGAAATAATGCAGACCAATTACAGGCAGTAGCAGAAATTGCAAAACAAATCTCAAACACAGAAATTTTTTTAGTCCTAGACGATTCTTACGAGAGTCTAGCAGATCGTGAATTAATCTCTAAATTAAAAGAAATAATTAATGACTGTCCTAATATTAAACAATATAAAATAATTACCGGAAACAAAAAACTCACACCAATCTGCAAAAATATTTTAGGAATTGATTGTGTTTATTATTTTAATTTTCATTTACACTGTAATAATTTTGATAACCTAGAAATACAAAAACTAGATTATTATAACAATACAAACTTACGTGAAAAGAAGTTTCTTTCTTTAAATCGCCATGCAAGATATCATAGAATAAAACTAATTGATTTTTTAATCAGAGAAAAATTATTACCAGTTACATATGCGAGCTGTCCGCTTAACGAATATTCGTATTCGTTAAATACCTTACCCGAAAAAATACAACATAGCAATAACGGAAAAACAAGCCGTGTTCACCAATACCTAGATAAAATGCTTAATACATGGCAGCCTAGCGAAGAAGAAAGACGCAGATTACTTAATCATTTACCAATAGAGTTAGATTTGGATGAAGTTTGGCAAGAACGGCTGAAACCTAATATGCCGTCTGTAGAAAAATATTTTAACAATAGTTATTTTAGTATTGTAACCGAAGGATATTGGAACGAACCAGACACGCTAGCCTATACCGAAAAGCCATTAAAATGCTTTGCTTACTGGCATCCTTTTTTGATTTTAGGGTTGCCTTATACACTTGATTTGTTACACAAAGACGGATTTGTTACATTTTCGTCTATAATTGATGAGAGCTATGACACGGTAGAAGATCCAAACAAGCGATTTAAACTAGTTACAGAAGAAATAAGAAGATTAAATAGTTTAAACATACACGAATTACATGATGCCTATGAGAATATACTGCCGGTTTTAAAACATAACTATAATACATTTAAATTAAAAAACAAGTTAAGAGAGCCGGTTGAGTTAATTAATGATTTTTATAATTGGCTTAGGTAACGACAGCTTTACCGGTATGCCAGACTCGTCAATTACTTTAAGCAAAAGTTTTAAAAATATATTTAAATGCGATGCTGTGTATTTAAAAGCTTCTTTGTTTTGAAGATCTATAACTTTACTATCTCTGCCAAAGTAGGAAGGAATACTTCGACGGCGATCGTGCCGGAACGGGTCAAAATATTTTTGTTGTTGAGATTCGCTTAGGTTAGAATTATCATTTATAATATTTATAATTGCTGGCTTGTCCAGCTCTCGAGCGCATATTCCGATAAAATCGTCGTTACAAATTATAAGATCGTGGCTTAAAACTTCTTCGAAGGCAACTAACGAATTAGGATCGTTAGATAGCGTGTTCACTGCAACGTAGTCCTTTAAGTAATTAACAATATTATTTTTTAACTCTGTAAAACTTTTGTTTGCGTGTAAAAAAGACGGGGGGTTGTAATCTAAACACATCAAACACGCCGAAAGCGTATCTTGTTCATAATCGCGTTCTGCTGTTATTCTATAATCTAATATTTTTATCCCTAAATTCTGTTCAAGCCACGCTTGTTTTGTGTAGCGAGTTTTGAAAAACTCATAGTGCTCAAAATCAAGAATTAATAGATCGTTCGACAGCGTTTTTTTGCTAATGTTTTTGTCAGAGCTCAATGCAATATTATCTAATAGATCACCGAATAGGTAAAAGATATCGAACCAGGAGTCTAACACAAGTATAAATTTGTCGTCGATCTCCTTAATAGTTTTGAATGCTTTGTATACTAAAAAACAGTCGTTCAATTGCATGTTTTTAACAATATAGATTTTCTTCATTTTGTTACTAGATCCAAAACGAAACTATAGATGAGTTTGTCTTCGTTACACATGTTGGTAGTATGCCAGTAGTTTATGTACGAAGGCCATGAAAATATATACCCTTCTGGAGTTTGAGCATTTAGTTGACTAGAGTTAGCAAAATGCTTATTGTGCTGATCAGCAATGGGTTCGAAGTATTCGGTCGGCAATCCGCTATCAAAAATTATGTTTCCGCTATAAGGATGTGACGCTAAAAAATAATTAGAAGTAATAAGCCCTTTGTTTTTTGTCGGCAATGTGCAGCCACCGGCGGGGATAATGGTAAACCAGCTCTCTGTTATTGCAAATGTTAGAAAGTTTTTTGGTTGCAAATAATTAATATAGTACTGACATAGCTGTTTAACAGTATTGCTTTCTATGACATATTTAAAAAGATTGTTATTATGGATGTCATGCTGAGACTCAAATACGTATCCGTGATGCATATTATTATAATTAACATGGAGATTTTTAAAATTATTTACGCAATCAATAGTTTGGTCTTTTAGTTCGTCGTGCGTCTCTAACTTCGAAACTTGCACAGTGCTTTGAGATATTATCATTTGGTCTAACATGTGGTATTTAATCTTTTTAGATCATTGCTTGCAAAATAGTGATATAAATAATGGATGAAACGAATTTTTGCTTTTGGCTGCAGCTTCACAAAATACCATTATCCAACATGGGCGGATATAATCATTTCAAACGGCATCTACGACGAAAGCTATAATATGGGTCGCTCGGGTGCCGGAAACCAGTATATTGTTACAAAATTATGGGAGGCAAACGCCCTCTATAACTTCTGTGAAACCGACACAATCTTAATTGGCTGGACATACTTCGGTAGAGAAGATAGGTATATAGAAGATAGCGGGTGGCATACGCCCGGCAATTCTTACCAGTTCCTTCAAAATTCTATGCGTGCATATAACAATTATATTTGTGAAAATGATTTCATTTGGTATAATCCCTTGCATTTTGCTATGCGAGACTGTATGCTTATCACAAGTACAAAACTGGCATTGCAGCAGTTGAAAGTAAATATTATTGATGCACAGGTTTGTAGTTACGAATCTTTTAAAGACATCAACCACATGAAAGATACAGAAATGAATCGATATCCGCTCGGACTAGATGATGTTCCGTTTATCAATGGGATGTACGACAATTATCTTAAAACCTGTCTCGGGTCGATAGTTTCATCTTATCAGTATCCGGGCCTCGAAGACGACACCACTCGGCCAAGTTGGACAAATGATCAAATGTCTTTTCAAAATAAAATAGAATCACATCCGTTACCAATAGAGCATTTAAAGTTTGTAGAAGATAGTTTTATCGGCGTAAATTATGATACTCGAAAATGGGTGCACAGCTGGCAAGATTATATACAACAAAATTCTCCGATACATTACCCATTAGCATACGCCGATAATTATAATACCAACATGGGGTGGAGCGGCTAATGAAGATTAAAGAAAAGATTCTGACCCATATTAGAGAAAACTTGCAAGAAACCTTCGAATTACAGAAGGAGTATAGAAATCACCCAGGTTATAGTAAGCTAGAAGTAGAAAATTTTTTACCTTTGGATATTGTGCAGGCCATGGCTGAAGAACTAGAAGCTATACCTCTAGAGAATTGTAAAAATTTTACAAGAAAAAACAGCAACATGTACGAATATAATGATTTAGATAACACACCTGTCCAAGACCAAGTGGTTCATGCTCTTCATAGCTCGACTTTTCTTACATGGTTACAAAAAGTCACCGATACTGTAGATCTCATACCTGATCCCTATCTAGTAGGAGCAGGATATTCTAAAGCATTTGCCGGGGACAGCCTTAACATACATACAGATTTTAATTGGAACGACACAATCCGCCTTCATCGAAGACTCAGCGTTATCGTATATTTAAATGAAAATTGGAAAAGCCAGTGGAACGGTAATTTACATTTTTATGATACCAATAGAGAAAACATTTTAAGTTCGGTAGTTCCAAAGGCAGGAAATATGGTAGTTTGGAGTTATGACAACTTGGCTTATCACGGATATCCCGAGGCAATGACGTGTCCAAAACACGAATCTAGGAAAAATCTACGGCTATTCTATTATGTAAGTAATGCAAAACATGACGACGAGTTTCCGCCTCATCGAAGCCTTTACTGGTTTGACGACAAAGAAAAAAAACCTTATGATTTTCCTTGGAAAAGATGATTCAGTAACAACTCTTTATTGGGCAAATTATTTGTTGTTATTATTTTTGATAGCTCGTCTTTGTTTTGAAAATTTAATTGTTTGATATCGAGGTGGCCGGGGTGAGTAAGAATATTTATATACCAATCTGCATTTAAATTACTTACAAACTGTGCAATATTACAAATATCTTTCCAGTTAGCCGTATGTAAAACCGTATTCACTTCAAACGTAAAGCAATTTTCACGGACCCAGTCAACAAAGCACAAGACTCTATTCCAATCTGTGCCTTCTCTGACTTGGTTAGCCACGTCGCCAATTCCGTCAACGCTCAATATAAAATGTGTTTTAAAATTTTTAAATAGTTCGGCGGTGTCGCTGTCTGGTATGCACGTTCCGTTTGTGTTAAATATAATTTCTACATCTCGAGTATCATCGAGCGACTCTAACATATTGATGAATCTTTTGGTTAACAACGGTTCGCCTCCTAAGAACAATATTTTCTTAATAGATTGAGGAAGTTTGTTTATATCGCTAACTGCCATATACTTGTTCATCGCATAACCAAAGGCGTCTATTTCTTTTTGAATCCACCGTGTAGAAAATTCAGAATTACACCCGATACAAGCTAAATTACAGAGATTGTCGAGGCCGATTTCTAAATAATCTAACCCTATGGTTTTTGTGTCGTATTTTTCGTTAAATTCTTCTCGAAGACTTTTATGTCCTATGCTTTCTTCATAGTAGCATTTTTCACATCCGTTTATTTTTTCGCCGGCTAAACTTGCCCTTCGTAATTCTTTATATTCTGGGATACTAAGAATATTTTCTATGTCGCCGTTGAAGTCTGCAATACTGTTCTTAAATCTACAACACGGATATATCCTATCTCCGGGGCGTAGATTCGTATGTTTCCAAAAAGCAGAACATTTAGTGCCATTATCCATTTAGATATTTACCGTAAGGTATAATTAATTATACAGAACACGAAAGAGGAACTAAATGAAACCTGTTATAGGCTTAGACAGAGACGGAACTATAAACGTAGACAAGGGATATATTAAAAGCCCAGCAGATTTCCAGCCCATCTCCGGCTCATTAGACGCAATCAAAAGACTAAGAGAACACGGGTACGATGTAGTAATTTTGTCTAATCAACACGGAATTACAGAAAATATAATAACGCCAGCAGATGTAGATATAGTGAATAATGAAATGCTTCTTCAACTTGGACAAGTCGGATGCGAGAGCATAAATGCCCTTTACTATTCTACCTCAAATCTTAAAAATGATTACTATGCAAAGCCAAACATCGGTATGTTTGAGCGCGCTGAAAAAGAAATCGGCGTTGACTTTAAAAGGGGATATTTCGTAGGAGATAAAATAAGCGATCTTAAGGCTGCTGTTAATGCAAAGGCAAGGCCTGTTTTAGTGCTAACAGGCCACGGCAAAGAGACAGAAGAAAAATTAAATAGCTATGCTAATAAAGAATTAAAGAAAAAAACACAGATATTTAATAATTTACAAGATTTTGTAGACACGCTCGTTAATTAAAATTTACTCATGCTGTCTTCGTCCCAGACCCTATTATAAAGATCTATCATCAAACGGAAGCATTCTTGTAACTCATCTGTCATGTCAGTTTTGCTAGAGTCTAACTTAGCAAGTATGCGCGATTTAAGATCTTGAAGATTTCCAGAAAACTGTAATATTTTTCCTTCTCCCGGTACTTTGCCGAGTAAATCTCCTCCGGCCTCGATGTCTCCGATGGTGATTACATACATGTATGCAAGTATCTGCAGATCGTCTTGCTCTTCGTCTTCAAATAGCTCTTTTATATGCTTCATAAAATCAGTTGCCGGCTTAGCAGCAATATACGGAGGTCTTTTGTGCCCTAGTTTATGCTTCCACAACTCTTCAAAGTCATCGCGTATTCTTGTATATCTTTGCAGCTCGGGAAATTCCTGAAATATACCAAGCTCTTCGGCATAATCTTCTAATCGTTCATACCGCCATCTGCACTGCCATAATAGCCATGCATAATATTCTTCGTTGATTTTCCCAGACTTCATTAACTGGTATAAGTCGTGATTACGTAATTCTTCACGACCGGTTTCTATAATTTGATCAATATTTGACATCTTCAAAAGACCCCTTTTTGCATATGTTGTTGTATTTATATAACTTAGCAAACTCTTGCTTCTTGCAATAAATACAAAGCAGGAACAAAAACATTTATGGCTAACACTGAAACTTTTACCTTTATAAGATTAATCCCAAGGGATACCGAGTTCCTTCAACGGAGGATAGGTTCTCGAGGAGAAATTTTCCTCGATAGAGATACA
>Ga0209937_1000297_pt1 | contig 16620 bp, 14 predicted proteins | sample SalPon1_B_H2O_MG_FD_185699 | JGI IMG/M metagenome (GOLD analysis project Ga0209937, IMG submission 185699) | Salt pond water microbial communities from South San Francisco under conditions of wetland restoration - Salt Pond MetaG R1_B_H2O_MG... | ecosystem: Environmental > Aquatic > Non-marine... | reverse complement strand
CACGGGGTTGCACTTGGAGAAAACGATGTTACATTCGGTACATCTGGTATCAAGAAGGTTTGGCCCGCAGGAGAACTAGAACGATCTGCACACACACTACAGAACACAAATCTCGTTGTCGATCACAGCCAACGCGCGGTTGATGTTGTTGGAAAGGTGACAAAGGCTGGTTACAAGGATGGTGTCGGTATCATCTATGAAGCCGAACTTTATGACGAGGATCTTGCAGATAAGGTGAAACACGGGTTGCTTGAGGTTTCAATCAGAGGGTATCATATCGACGTTGACGAGATGTCAGAGGACGATAATGGTGCAAAGATTGTTGAAGATATTGAATTTGATAACCTTTCGATTGTCCCGCAAGGAGCATCCCCAAGTAATACGTTGGAGATGGGTGCACACGCTGAACTGTCAGCGGCTGAACTCATCGCATTCACAAAGACACTTGAGGTTGCAACGCTCGAAGTATCAGAACCGGGGCAGTGGGTGAAGTGGGAAGATAACCGTGGCATCACTGTAAGTATGCCAGACAATGGTGAAATCGACGTTGACGTATATCAGAAGTTCGATGGAACATGGAGATCCACGGGCACAGTAGAGACCGTCGATGTTGATTCGCTGAACGAGTGGGATGTTGAAGAAGACGACATCGGTTCAGAAGCAGATAAAGAAGAAGCTATTCACGGCGGTCCGTTCCACGTCGGACAGATGTTTTACAGTCCGATGAACGATGAAATGATTGAAATCATTGGCATCGAAGGAGACCGCGCACGCATGCGCGATGAAGACGGTGACACATGGTACAAAACATATGATAGTATCATGGGGCGTCTAGACGACGATGTTTGGGTGATGGCACCCAGCAAGGTTGAAGTCGGTGACACATTTAGAAGCGCCGTGAACGGTGGTCTGGTGAGAATTACAGAACGCGAGCGCGGTCAAGCGCTTGTGCAAGCCGTCGATTCTCCGGACTCGACATGGTGGGATCGCGTTGTTGACATTGAGCAAAAGATCAGTGATGGCGCGTGGGAACCAGTTGATAGCCGTTCAGAAATGGGGTATGCAGAAATGGCTCCCACAGAAGACTTCATGTTTGATTCTGAAGATGAAGCGATGGAAGTCGTAGAATCCGATGAATTCAATATTTTAACTGATGTGCATTCACATGAGATGAATGGTGAAACAGTGTGGATGCCTGGAGCAAATATGGATGAGTTCAATCGGTGGCATGCAATGAAGCACGCTGGTGACAACATGTCATCGTACGCTACGTTTTATGATGCCGGTGAACTCGGGCGATCCAATGTGAGCCAGTACGATGTTGAACCTGATCAGTGGGTTCAGTGGTATCCATCTGAGACCACAGAAAAGCACGGCTATGCTACGTCTGTATCTGGCGATGATGTGACCATCGAAGTCTGGACACAGTTAAGCGATGGTACATGGAAGAAAGATGGTGATACTGTCACAAAGAATATGGATGAGGTAGAGCCATGGGGCAACTTCCCGCGAGAGCAAGAAGACTTTGCTATAGATGGCGCAGACCCGAGGAGGGCTGTTCGGCCATCTGAAGAAGCATCGAACGGTTTGTCAGAGCAAACAGAGACCGCACTACGAAATAAGGTTGAGTCTCACAACGAGGAACACGGCGACGAAGATGGCAAGCGTGTCACATATCGTATGTTGAAATCTGTATACAATCGCGGAGGCGGTGCATACGACGATTCACACAGAGAAGGTATGAGTAGGCAGCAGTGGAGCATGGCCCGTGTGAACGCATTCTTGTATCTTGTCCGAAACGGTAATCCAGAGAACGACGCGTATGTGCAAGATAATGATCTGCTTCCAGACGGTCACTCCAAAAGTACAGAGGAAGCTGCAATCGATGCGCCCGAGTTCCATGATAGCCAGATAGTGCATTGGCAAGTGAACCCAGATATGATGGGCAAAGTTGTTCACGTTGATGAAAGCCGTGATATTGTCATGGTGGAAATCATCGAAGAAGAAGATGGTATGTATATGCCATCTGGGTTCACTGTGAGCGCAGGATATTCCGACATCATGCCGTTTGGCATGGGTACGATGGAATCAGAAGCGCTCGAAACACGGTACGATGACTATCCGAAAGCAGCGCAAGAGAATGCACAGATGGCGCTCGATGCGCGAGAAGACACAGGCAATCCCAATGACTGTGGCACTGATGTTGGCTGGCTGCGGGCCCGGCAGCTCGCAGAAGGTCGAGGTGTCACACGAGAACAGCTCGGAAAGATGTCCGCGTTTGCCCGACACAGACAGAATGCAGAGATGGACCCAGAAGAGGGCCGTGAAGACTGCGGTTGGATGATGTGGAAAGCGTGGGGAGGAGGCGAGGGTGTCGATTGGGCACAGCGGAAACTCGAACAGATCGAGGAAGAAAACATGGAATACGACGAACTACAGGATTACGATTTCCACGACGTAAACTATGACGGGACAACAGAGGAATCGTGGAACGCGCCAACGTTAGAGCAGATTATGGATGCGTATGGTTGGTCTGATGAGTATGACTCATACGACAGCCTTCCAGAAAGCGCACAAGAAACGATTGGCGATCATTTCCTCATTTCTATGTCTGGGTTTCCCGCCGAAAACTTCGGTGACTACAAGCTCCCTGTTGTTGATCTTGAAGGTCGGCTCAGCGTTCGCGCACTTTCTGCCGCAAAGGGCGGCCGAGGTGTCTCGCGCGTTAGTGGACTTTCGAACGACATGGAAGAGACCATCGTTGAGTACATCAACGAACTTGCCAACGAAGAGTTCGATCGGGAATGGGGCATGGAAGAAGCAGCGTATAACGATATGATGATGGAAGAATATATGTATGAAACACCCGAGGAGGCCATGGAAGCAGGTAAGGAGATGGGCCTTGAGGGCGTTCATATGCACGGCGAGATGTATTGCCCTGGTGAGACTCACCAAGATCTCATGGATGCTGTTGCATCTATGGGTATGCATGGTGACGATTACATGGACGAGGAAGAAGAAATGAGTCAGCGCACACGCACTGACTCACTGGCAGTCCTCACCAGCGATGACCTTCGGCGACGATATAAGTCCGAGGAGAGCGAGTTGGACTCGTTAACAACGGCTAAAATTATTAACATGAGTAATATTACAGAGGAACTTCAGGCTGCCCTTGAGGAGCTTGAGGCACCTGTTGCAGTTGAACAGGCTGACCTTGAGTCACTTCAGGAGAAGGCTTCGAAGTACGACGACATCTCGGAGGACATCTCCGAGCTGCGAGAGCGCACAGAAGTTCTCGATGATGTAAACCGCGAGCTTGTCGAAGAGCTTGCCGAGGCAGAGGAGCCTTTGGTCATCGAGTCCGCTCGCTATGAGACGCTCTCGGATGAGGCAGAGCACGTTAAGACAATCTACGCCGAGGCAATCTCGGACGAACTCGGTCTGTTTGAGCCCGAGGAGCTTATGGAGCGCTTCAGTATTGAGGAGCTTCGTGAGAAGTTCGATGAGAACGTCGGCGACATTGACGAAGAACTGAGCCCCGCCCCCAAGGCTGGCGATGCTGCTGAGGAGGAGCTGGAGGCCAAGGCCGAGGACACCAAGTCCGAGGAAGAACTTTCGATGGAGGACGAGGTTCGCTCGAAGCAGCAGGAGCTTCGAGAGAAGATCTTCCGATAAGTGATTACTATGGCAGGACTAGAAGACACAGAGAATGGTGCTGAGACACGCCGGTACGGGGCCACAGTCGGCCTCCCACATGGCGAGTCTGACGGCACGCTGGTATCAAACGCCGCGGTGCAGCCAGGCGACGCAGTGTCGCTTAATGCTAGCGGCGAGATCGAGCAGGCTGGTTCTTCGGACACCATCGTTGGTGTTCTCGTGAACTATTCTGTGTTCGGATCTTCGCACCGCGAAGAGCAGATCAAGGGCAACACAGACGCTACAGTTGCTGTGCAGGGGACCGTTCGAGCACGCTCGGATGGCAACCTGTCGGCAGGCGACAGCGCTGGTGTGGCCGCATCGGACGCCGGTGCATTCGGGACTCAAGACGACCAGGGCTTCCGCGTTCTGGCTGTTGACAGCTCCGGTACTGACGACTACATTGAGGTCGTCCTCTAAGGTGACATAAAATGGCATTGACTACAAGCGACGTTATCACAGAAGATTTCGTCCGTGAGACGGTTGAAGAGGTTATTCAGGAGAACCTGGTGTACCGCCAGGCGTTCCGTGAGATTAGTGCAACTGGGATCCAGTCGAACTCGTACACGTTCAACATCGACGACGACAACATGGGTTCCCCTTCCCTCATTGCAGAGGGTGAAGAGTTCGAGCGTGACCGCTCGACAGTCAGTCAGGTGACCGTCACCTTCGACAAGTACGGTGGCGAGGTCGCTATCACCATGGAGGCCATGGAGGATGGCATGATTGACTTTAAGGCCCGTGAGGTCGAGGACCTTGCGCGTGCGATGGCTGAGAAGCTTAACGCGGAGGCTTACGATGAGCTTGACGCCAACGTCGATCAGACTGTTGGTGACAACGACGGTATCCTGAGCTTCTCGGACATTCGAGACGGCATGGTTGCGGTTCGTCAGGAATCATACATGCCGGACCTGCTCATCGTGGACATCGATGGGTACGGTGACCTCCTGACAGACGCGAACTTCAATCGCGCCACCGATCAGGGTGACGAGATTGTTGCAAGCGGTGAGGTCGGCCGCATCGCTGGAATGAGCGTTGTTGTCGATAACACGCAGAGTATCGCTGGCGGACACGGCGCGTTTGTCGTTGACTCCAGCCGCTTTGGCTACGAGCTGACACGGACCCCCGTCTCAACGAACGAGTACGAGGACCCAGAGCGACAGGCTGACATTATGCAGATCTTTACCCGCAAGGCGTGGAAGGCGATCTTCCCCGAGGCAGCGGCAAAGGTCGACGCATAAGCCTGGAGTTTTAACATATAGTATCGATTACTACTCGACACCTTCAAACATAAAATACTATGGCATACAGTTCAAGATACGTTTCTGTGACTGATGTTCCGATTCAGATTCCAGATGATTATACAAACAATCAAAAAGAAGATGCGTTGGAGTACGCAGAGGCAACACTTGAACTTGATTTAAATGATGGTGGTGAGATTCCAACAGAGAACGTATCTGTTCTCATGGAAACTGCAGTGAAGCAACTGGCAACATGTCAACTTGCTAAAGGTGCTGAAGATCCTAATGATGTTACGTTAGGCGATCTTGAAGACACAGGCGATACAAAGGTTGAGTATGCACAATCATTCTGCGATGAATACGATAAGATTGTAGACAAAATTATCAACAGCGGTATTCTTGAAAACGTTGGACTTGACGGTGAGGGCGAAGCAAATTCGCCATACGTTTATTCCACAGATGATCCAAGTGAAGGTAATATTTGGACTGTCTGATGCCCGGCTCTATTAAATCAAAGAATTTAAAGAGCGTTACAGAGGCATTCCATAGCATGGATACCGACAATGCGCTCAATGCAAGTTTGAAATCCCTGCTAGAAGAAAAGTATATTTCGATATTAACACAAACAATATTACAAGAAGGGTTGGTTGGAACTGGTCCAGATGATGGACCAGGTCCAAAAATATCGACACGAGCCGCATGGGATGTTAGCCTTCGAGGCAATGGTGTGTTTGAAGTATCGCCGACCGATGTAGTGTGGCGTCGTGTAGCCGCGCTAGAATACGGTACAGGTGTTATAACACCGAAGTCCGGAGAATATCTTCGCTTTAGAAACGAAAACGGAGAGTTCGTTTACGTGAAAGAGGTCGAAGGAATTCGTCCATATGCGTTTATACGCACATCTGTTGACAAGATGACTGGTTCAAATATTCCAGAAAATCATGTCGCAGATGACATTGAAGAGTATATTTCAACTGTGCTACGGAGTTTTGGGGCAAGATAATATGGCATCTCCACATGACATTCTCGTACTGATACGAGATGCATTAGATGCAGACACAAATATACCTGACTCTGTATCATATATATTGAGAGAAGGAGACGGTGACGGTATTGATGGGAATGTAACCCTTCCCGTTATACAAATACAGGCTATCACTGCTACAAACTTTGATGTCTTTAACACAGACGTTAGCGGCACGAAGAAAGACGGATCGGGCAACGACATCGGTCGTTTGTTTCGATCAGAATATCAATTGCGAGTTCAGATAGATGTGACGACCGTTGATAGACGGTCAGACAGCAATGAACACATCGAATATCTAGCTGATAACGTCCGACGGTCATTGTACCAGTTTGATTCAGCAGGACTCGCAAATGAACTAGACCCAGATGTATGGAGGTTTGTTCTCGATACAGGTAGTAGGACAGATGACATGACTACTACGCCGACGATGCGTCGTTGGCAACAGGATGTACTTGTGTGGACATATGAAACATATGAGACCGAAGAAGAGTACATCAAAGACTTCGCAATAACAGCAACCGCAGATTATCAATAACTGCATGTTATAGTTTTTGTGTGAGGCTATGTCGAGTAGTAATAATACAACTAACACAATTATGGTGATTAACTAATGGCAACATACGGTAACTTCCCCGGTGTACAAGTAGAGACCGCTGGTGGTGGTATTACAGCCGTCGAAGTTGGTGCCGAAGATAAGATCGTCTTGTTTGGTCGAGCAGACCTTTCTGGAGGCGAAGCGGCATCAGCGAACGATCCTCGCCAGATCGCTGCCCGAACTGAAGCGGATACATTGTTTGGATCCGGATCAGATCTTTCACTAGCGATGCGTGCTGCACTCACTAACGGTGCTAACATCAACTTTCTGTATGGCGTTGCTGCAGAAGAAAGTGGTGCTGGTGGCGACATTGATCCAGCAAGCGATACGCCTACCGAGACGGCTTCGTCCGCCTCGACAGGCACGCTAGCAGATTATCCAATCGTTGAAGATCCTGACTTTTATGCGGTGTATGACGCAGGAGAGTCCACGGAAATGACTGTGGAACTCGTGTACGAAGAGACACCCACGGCTCCAGGAAACGCAGACACCATTGCTATCAATCCACTCAACGGTAAGTGGACTGCAGACAGCTCCTCAGATTATGACTTCTTCTACAATTACGTTGATTGGTCGGCGGCAATCGATGCCGCAGATGAAGTCGTTCAAGAAGGAGAGACTGCATTGTACGTTCCGTTGACTGATGCAGAGAGCGTTGTTTCAACGCTTTCCACAAAGATTGACTCGCTTCGAGAAGAGTATCAACTTGTGCTTGGCCTTGCAGGCGCGCAGCCTAACAGTACAGGCGCAACGTTCCCCGAGTTTGACACCCCGTCATACACTGACAACGTGGATAATGATTCAATTTTCCTCGTTGCTCCAGCACGCCTTGATGATGGAGAATACATCCTTGGCGCGCTCGCGGGACTATTCGGTGGTTCCGGTATTGCTGAACCGATTTACAACGATATTGTAAACACAGGTACAGCGAACCTCGTACAGAAGTTGACTCGAACAGAGGCAAGCGCCATGCGAACTGAGCAGATCATCCCGCTTCGGCAGGCTGGTTCCATTCGTGTGAAGGGCAACCTTTCGACGTCAAGCGAGACAGATTGGCAGCGTGATTTCTGGCGACGGCGTATCGTTGACCGCACAATCCTTATTGCTAAGGAGGTCGGCGACACAACCATCGGCCGGATTAATGATGAACAGACACGAGATTCCGCGCAGCGGACTATTGAGGTCGAGCTGCAATCTCTTGCGAATGATCGGCTCATTCGAGGAAACGAGGGCGGAGGAGAGAACTTCTTCGTCGATGTGTACGAAGATTCCACAAATGCCGATGAGGTCAACATCGATCTCGGTATTACTCCATACGGAATCGTCAAGCGTGTTGACGTTTCGCTTACAATCAACACATAGGTGATATAATATGGTAAATCAACAAGAAATCGGTAATGATGTGGAATTGTTCGTCGGTGGTAACCCTACTCCGTTCCCGATTACGAGTGGGTCATACTCCGAGGAGCCACAGACATCGAATGTCCAGTTTAACACGTCGCTGACGATGAAGATCGTTCAGACCGGCATCGAGTACTCTGGATCATTTGAACACAGTGGTTCGAACAAAGAACTTCGAGACGCGATCTTTACTGAGCAGGCTGAGCCTCGCTCCAGTATCGTTCGACGTATCGATCAGCTGGTGTTCCGTGACTCTGAATCGACATACACCTTCAAGGGTGTTATCATCGGTTCGCGTTCCAAGGACTTCCCAGCAGATGACCGCACGTCGGTCACGTACGACTTTACAGCAGAAGAGCTGGTCGTTACATAAATAACTATACGGGTAGTTAGTCATCTACTCGTTTAACACCGAGAACATTGGTTTGTCCAGTTTTCTCTTTTACTTCATCTCTGTGAAGTATCCAATCACTACCGGTGAATAAATGACTGTACTACTCTCGCTATATTACTGAGGGTAATACTTATTATCATGAACGAAGAAACAGCAATCGACTTTTACGAGCGTGTAACGCAGGGAGTATCGCAAACAAAGACAATTTCACTGGAGCACTCCAGTGGTGCTACACTCGATGGTGTGCAGATGTCTCCAGTGAACAAGCGGCGTCTTGCATCTGTTATCGAACGTTTGCCCGATGAAATGTTCGAAGTCGCAGCGGAATACGATGGAGATAATCCTGAAGAAGATCTAGCCGACGCCGATCTTACTATGGGTTCTATCAATGAAGAGACCATTTCGGCGTTCGAAGATCTGTGTAAGGATTCGCTTTCTCATCCAGATCTCGCACCACCACAGATGAATGACATCATTGATTCACTTAACTTTGAAGTGCTTTTTGCACTCGGTAGTGAGATCATGGATATGTCTATCGAAGAGGATGGTGCAGTTAGGGATTTTCACGGACTCGACTAGGCCAAGAGCTTTTTTACGCGATTGAGCATGGTCACCCATTCAGTGTAGAAGAATACCGGTTTGATGACCGTGGGCAGAAATACGCACATCGTCGTGCTGCGTTTGCAGACGAATTAACTGAAGTGCAACTTGCATTTCTGTTTCACGCGAAAGAACAGCGAAAGAAGATGCGACAGGAAGGCAGCGGTATGTCATCAGTTAAAAATATATAATGTCTATAGCCAACGTTATTGTTACGCTCAGCGGTAAAGGCAACTTAGATAAATTTGTTGCAAAAACTGCCGGTGCGTTTTCAACACTTAACAAAGCAGTTAACCGCGGACAGCATGAGCTAGCGCAATCTACTATTGTTGCAAAACAATTCGAACGGCAGATTCGCGATAACACAAGAGCAAATCTTGTGGCAACAGCAGTCATGCGAGGTCTCGGAAAAAGCATTGATAATGTTGGCGATCAGGCATTAGACGCGACTGCAAAACTTGGCCTGTTCGAGGCGATGTCAAAGGCTACAAACGCAGAACTTGGTGGTCTGTCTGTTAATGTCGGTGCGTTTACTATTTCATTACGCAATCTGACAGCACAGGTTCCGCTTCTTCTCACATCTATCGGTTCACTAACTAGTATCATCGGTGGTCTGACTGCAGCGCTTGTAACAGCGTCAGCAGCGTTCACTGCACTGATAACAGCGGGTGGTATCGGCTTCTTACAGCAGATACAAGAAGAGTTTGCTGACGTCACTACAATGGGCGAGGCGATGCAAAAAATTATCGTTCCGCTCCGTGACATGTTCATTGATGCGTTTGACCCTCTTATCACATCAGACAATGTTAATCTATTCATCAATACACTGGAGTCGTTAGCGAACTTCATCAATAGGACATCTCAAGCGATTGCACAATTCCGTGATGAGTTTGTTGCATTCTGGACAGACATCAATGTAGACTTCGATGAGCTTGCTACAGCGATGAACAATATGTTTCTGTTTGATCCAGAAACTGAAGCATTTGAAACCGCTGGAGATGCACTACAACGACTGCTAAATTATTTCCTTGATGCGCTTCCAAGAGCGATAAACTTTTTCAATGGTACAATAAGAGAACTCGGCATACCGATTAGAGATGTCTTGTTGTCTGTTTTAGATCTTACTAAGTCTCTTGTATATCTTGCTCGGCAAATAGGAGATGAAGTGCTTGGGGCAATTGAATCACTCATCGATCTTTTTAATTCTATTGTGTCTGTCCTCAGTGCTCTTGGACCCCTTCTGACAAGTGTAATTGCAGAATTCGCTGCAACAGCAGCGGTGCTATTTTATCTAACGAAGATTATGGATGGTGTACTCTTGAAAATGGGTATTCTGGAATCGTTCCTGCTGACGAATGTTAAATCTGCTGATGATCTTCGGATGGCATTCTCACGTCTTGGTGGCGCATTCTTTGGATTTTTAGATAAACACTTCCCGGCACTTGAGACATTCTTCCAGGGATTCAGTAAGAATATTCCTATACTGAAGAGATTCCGAACTGCATACGATGATGCGTTCGAAGCGACGATGACAGACATCAAAAGAGGGCCAGATATGAAGCTCGATCCTGGTCTCATCAGACCTAGGGAGGGTCCATTCGGCTTCGATCCTGGGGATCCAGATGTCTTCGATATGGGGCTGGGTAAATTCTCCCGGACGCCAATGATGGGTCCCGAGGGCGCAGAAGACATTGCCCCTGATGTGGATATGGACCTTGCCAGGTTGCATTCTAGGAGATCGGGTACACGAAAACTCCTAGAAGAACTTTCAGATCAGCGAAAAGCATCGTTGAAGGCTCTTGGTGATATGCCGACATTAGAACATATCGGTAACCAGATTGAAGAAGAATATGCGCAATTCAGCGGAAGAGACGTATTCGGGATAGAGAGACCGCGGCGTGCAAGAGAAGCGCTTCTACCATCAATCTTTGGTGATCCTAAACGAGGCCAGCGTTCTCTTATGAATCGTATTAAAAGATCTGTAAATAGTGTTCGTGCAAACATCGCAGGATCTATGGATGATATGAGATCTAGTTTAGCGCGAACTCGCGGCATGTCTATTGCTGATATTGTATTTGCACCGTTCGAGGTGGCTAACCGTCGCTTCTTTGACGACCTACCAGAGATGGTCGATAGACCGTTCCGCAAGATGACAAAGATTGTTCGTGGAGAGACAACAATGATCGCTAATGCGATGGGCCGCTTGGACGAGGCAGCGCTCTCTGTAGGTGATGCCTCTGATCGCATAGCGGGCGCTCTTATGCGTGTAAGAAACGCAACGATCGGCGCGGCGCGTTCAACATATGGCTTTATCAAAGCACAGTATTTGCAAGTCAAAGCTCTTGCACAATCTGGTGTTGCGTTATTGAAAAATGCTGCGACAAAAGTGATAAACACCATCACAACATTCGGCACTATTGCAGCAGAGCGCGGCCTGGCAGTCGCGTTGCGGGCAACCGCGGCAAGTGCTCTAAAAGCAGTGATTTCTATGGGTGCTATGATCGCAGCGAATATTGCGGCGGCAGCAAGCTTTATCGCGCTTCATGTCGCGAGCGGTGGGCTTACACTTGCACTTGCGGCTATTGTTACCGCAGGAACACTAGCTGTTGGTATCATCGGACAGCTGCCAGAGGTAGTCTCTGGTGGAAAGGGCGCACTAAGCGGATTGAAAAATGTTATCGTTGCTGTTGGGAAACTTCTGATTGAGTTCTTTGTCCCAATTTGGAACCTGTTGATAGACGCTATTGAACTTATTTTATCGCCGGTATTTGCGATCATAGATGGAATAAAACTTATCACTGGAGCATTCGGTGGTAGTGGGGATGCAGCAGAAGATGCATTTAGCGCATTTGACCTGTTGATGACTGGTGTTAAATTATTTGGTAGTGTGCTGGGCATCGTGGGAGATGTACTTGATGTATTCGGTGATATTATTTACTTTGCGATTATCGCTCCGTTCAAGGTAATTGCCTCTATTATCCGCGTTGGTTCAGATCTTGTAAGAAGTTTCATCAAGTCATTCATGGAGCTTGGTGTTGTCACAAAGGTGATAGATGTACTTGCATCTACGTTTGAACGACTGAAGAACTTTGCTGAAGATACATTCGACGCGGTTCTTGACAGAATAAATAGACTTATTCAACTTGCAAATACTGTCCCTGGAATAAATATCAGTCCGATTGGAGGAGCAGGCGGTGCGAGTACACGTCTGCAAGGTGCACGGGTCACATCAGAGAGCGTTCGACAAAACCTTGCACGAGATAGGGATGAACCGTCAGAAGAAGCACAGACATCTACCACCTCCCCTGAGTTCAACTTCAACGAATACATAGAGAATAACACAACAGTTGATGCAATGCCCGAAGACAAACAGCGTATCAAAGGACTCGTTGACACAGCATTGAAGGATGCAAACACATATCGTCGGCAACGTGATGCCCGGAGTGGATAAACATGACACTAGGAGAAGGAAATGCGTTACTGGATGAACGGCAACCTGTAACCATATCAGGTATCGAACGAGATAATCTACCGACATCGGTGAGTATATTACGAGATCGCGGTGTCACTATATCGCGAGATAAATCTTCGTCAGCTCGTGTTGCTGTAGAGTTTAAGTACAACCAACCCGATGTCGCTGTGTCTACGTCTGGTAGATTCGTAGAGCACCAGACAATAGGCGGCCCCGTTGTTCGACAAAAGGTCGGAGAGGGTATTGTAGAGATCGATATTGATGGAGTGTGTACAACCGCAGAAGCTGCAATAATTGATAATCTGCGATTTGAATCCAACGTTGATATATCGAGTTCTCGGTACAACGGACGGTGTCAAGTTTCCAGTCTTAACACGAACCCCTTTGCTGCTGGCGGTGCGATAGATCTTGACGGGGAGTTTACACACAACTTTGGTATCACACTAGTTGAGATAGAATAATATGAGCGAACGACAACCAGTTGATAACACAACAGACAATCTGTTGAAGCGTCCAGGCGGAACTACTGGTATTTATTCCGACGATGTGACGGTTATTGTTACAATCGCAGGAAACGAATGGTATGTCGTTGAAGGTGAGGTCAACACGAGTAACTATAAACAATCGGACGCGTTAAAAATGAAAGTTGTGCGAAACAAGGATGATAATCCCAATGCATTGATTTTTCCAGGAAATGATATTACAGTTGATGTGTTTTCATCTTCTGTGCAGGGGATAGATGACGGTGGTAGAAATATGGTGAATCCCGGAAACGACTCTGTACGTATATTCACCGGTAAGATTGCAACCGCCATCGATATGGGAGATCTTTCATTCGACATTAAAGCATTTACAAGCGAAGTTGATTTGATTGCAACAAAAGTTCCACTATCGTCTGAATTGCCGACAAAACTCACGGAACTTGTTGAACTCGTGATTAAATCGGTGAACGCAGAAATAGACACCGACATCGAATTTAATATAGATATTGAATCATTTGGGACTAAATATGGGATGTCTTTACTTCGGTCACACCCTGTTGCTGATGAGATCAATGATACATTGACTGCAGACGAATATAAACCCACAAGCGCGGCAAAATTACTTGAGTTCATTGGACGCAAAACAAACGCGACTTGGTGGTTCGATTCTAGAAACGTTTTTCAGTTCGGTAACACAAAAACAACAAATCACAAACTAACATTTGTGACAGACACAACAGCAGGAAAAGCAACACCTCCATATAACGCAGTGAAGGTGATCGGTGATAATATCGCGTCCAGACAAGGGTGGGATAGCAGAAATATGATCTCAGAAGATTTTTCTGTATCAGAACAACAGCTTGATACAATTGGTACACCAGAGAGTATCGCAACGTTTGTATATCGTGACGACAGTATCAAGACACAGGAACAAGCGGATAATACAGCAAAACAGGTACTTGACGAATTGCAGAAACAACAAGCTGAAGGTACAGTGACTGTTGTCGGGTATCCCCTTGTTAAAAAATTCGACGTGATAGAAATGCCAGATTCATTCGGTAATGCGAAGTTTGAGAGTGTATATCCAGCACAGTATGCGGTGGCCGGCGTGACACATCGTTTCAGTCAATCTGATGGATATGTCACGGAGATAGAGTGCGCAGGACTTGTTGGACGATACAGCGGTCCGCAATTCGAAATCACAGCGCCAACAGAAGAAGGAGGTCAAACACAAATAGAGCTGGTCAATGAAGATGAAGAAGCAACACGAGACGAATTACTTCCGAATGATGGATTGCCAACACGGGTAGACAGGTGAATACGAATGGGAATATTTGACAAAACAGAATCATCTTACATCGAGGAAAAGTTTATTGAAGCAGAACTAAAACCTCAAATCGGTCAGGTCGTAAAAGTACGCGAGCACGCATCTCCTACGGATTTCAATAACTTCGAGTGCGATGTACTCATCCGTGGAAAGACACAACAGCGACGCGGCGTGCTTGTAGCGACTCCAGCGGCTGGAACCATATACATCCCTCGTGTTGGTGACACGGTGCTTGTGCAGACGATTGCGGGGAGAGGAGAGCGCGCTGTGATCACGCACGTGTTACACACTGCACAAACCCGCGCGCCGTTGGGAGAAGAAGGTATCATTCGCCAGAGAAAGGGAAACTTATATTACGAAGTACACCCAGAGGGCAATTGGATACGGATGGCATATAAGAGCGCTGACGATGCAGTAGGTGGCTCTGCAGATGCGCGCATAGAAATAGATGATACGGGTAGCGATCCTATTATTAACATCACTACATCTAGCGGAGACATTAATATCGCAAGTGACAGCGGTACCGTGAAGTTGGGAGATTCTACAGGAAGCTTTCAGGATGTCGCGAGGAAAGGTGACCCAGTGCAAGTAAGCACGCTGACTGGTAACGGTTCTATTACAGGAGGAAGTTCAAATGTACAATCGTCGTGATAACCGAAAGATTTATATGCACAGGGTTCCATCAACAAGTAAGGCTCGAAAGGGGCGCAGGGTTATCGGGGGAGGTTTGTAGATATAGTATGGTAGACTATGGATCAAGCCCCGTCCTCACACAAGAGTTCGATCTTGAGATAGACAGCACGGGTGACATACTATGCACCAGTCAGACCATCGATCCATTTGATGAGATAGAAAAAGATCTTTCCTTCAAGCTCGCGTCAGAGTTAGATGAGCTTATCGGCACATCGATGAAGCCTACACAGAAAGCACTGTTGGAGACAGCCGTTCGAGACATCGTGTCACGGGACCCACGAATAGAACGTATCATCAACATCGATGTGACGGAATTGCGAGACACGCCGAGTGGTCGGGGGCTCGCGGTTGCACTTGATGTCGACATCATCAACGCAACACTGGATGAACCACTCATCATACAATTATGACAGCAATCAATCCCCGATCTGCTTCTGAGATATACGAAGCGCTCAAAGCGAACCTGCAAGATAGGATACCAAAGTTAACAAACTTTATCGAATCATCATTCAACTTCGTGTTTGTGAACGCATATGCATCATCACAACACGATGCGGAGGTTGCTGTCACAGCCGCGCAGTTATCTGGATGGGTCGATTATGTCGGTAAAACGATCACAGACGACGACCTCGACGATCTTGGCATCGACGGGGCGACGGCTGACGAGATCAATGCGTTCATCGAAGAAGGAGATCTAGATGAGTTTGCAAAGGTATTCGGTGTGTCCCGCGACGCGGCTGTTGCTGCAACAGGTACTGTTACATTTACAACAAATACAGGGATCACGATACAGGGTGGCACGCGTGTCGGTACACAGCCAGATGCCGATGGGAACTTCGTTGCGTTTGAGACGACCGAGACCGTTTCCATCCAGTCTCCGGGCACAGTCGACGCTGACATCATCGCAGAAGAACCGGGTGTTGGCGGCAACACAGGCAGTGGGACAATAACGTATCTCCCAGCGCCACCAACTGGAGTCAATTCTGTTACGAATATCGAAGCAACAAGCGGTGGGGCAGATGAGCAATCGACAGAGGAACTCCGCGATGAGGTGAAGCAAGCAGTTGTATCATCCGTCGAGGGTGGAACAACACAGGGTGTCGAGACATACATCCGCAATAATACGTCGGCAACGGCTGTCACGGTAGAGGAGAAGTTCCAGGGAGACGCCGCACACGGGTCATATCCACACGCGGACGTGATCGTATTCGGTGGCACAGATCAAGAGGTGAATGATGCGATCGACGAGTCACACCCCAGCGGTGTCGAGCACATCTTGATCCGTCCGACAACTGTTGAGTTCAACGTGGAGATCGAGGCCGAAGGGACGAACATCAACACGCAGGTTGTTGAAGACAACGTGCTGGAGTACCTCGAAGGGTTGAACCTCGGGCAAGATGTGTATGCAGACAAGATCGTGCAGATCGCGATGAACGCCGATCCAGACATCGAGAACCTGGAGTCTGTGCAGATCACGATTGTCAATGAAGCACACACATTCAACGGCGACATAGTCGATGATTTCGAGGATAATGATACAGACGTGCTTGACGACGACTGGTCTGGGTGGAACGGCGACACCGGAAACCTCTCCGCGCAGAACAACGTCGTCATCGACGGGTCGCTCACAGGACGACTCGCGTCATCCGATGAGGTTGCGACAGTCACCGCAACACGGTCGTCTCCTGTTGC
>Ga0209937_1000296_pt1 | contig 16685 bp, 18 predicted proteins | sample SalPon1_B_H2O_MG_FD_185699 | JGI IMG/M metagenome (GOLD analysis project Ga0209937, IMG submission 185699) | Salt pond water microbial communities from South San Francisco under conditions of wetland restoration - Salt Pond MetaG R1_B_H2O_MG... | ecosystem: Environmental > Aquatic > Non-marine... | reverse complement strand
GCCCACATCCCTCGTCGCACTCGTCCCCCCGAGCGTGCTCACCACAGTACGGACAGCGCCCCTCGACGAACCGATCTGGCAGCCACTGGTCGGCACTTGCATCGTACGCCACGGGGACCTCCGCGTCGTACACCCGTCCCGCCTCGATGAGCGCCTCGACGACCTCCGTCGTGGTCCTGGTGTTCATCTCATCGTGCGTGTGGCCGTACTGGTCGAAGTCGATGTGGAATGCGGGGAACGTCTCGGTGTACAGCTCGTGGTACCGCATCGCGAAGGTCTCGGGATCGACGCCCTCCGCAGCCGCGTTCACCGCCACTGGAGTCCCGTGCATATCAGATCCACTGACGAAGGCGACCTCCTGCCCCAGCAGCCGCATCGCACGCGTCATGATATCCCCCCCGACATAGGTCCGCAGGTGGCCGATGTGCAACGCGCCATTCGCATACGGGAGCCCGCAGGTCACGATCGCGGGCGCATCGGTCGGGAACTGCCCATCGCTCATGCCCTCCGATGACCAAGCCAGCGGCAAAACCCCGCTGATTCTTGGGCTACACCAGCAGGAACGATCCACCGACGCCGGCGAGGACGACCAGATTCCGACCGACACCACCGATGAACGTTGCGGCCGCATACGCCCGGTAGCTCCCCCCAAGCAGCGCGAACCCGTAGATCGGGAGTGTGTCGGGGACCCCCGGTACGCTCAGGGCGACCGCCAGTCCGGCGGGGCCATACCGGTCGACGAGCGGAGTGAGCCGCTGTACGACCGCGCGCTGTGGTCGCCCCGAGGGCGCCGCTTGGGTCGTTCGGGGGACCTGCCGGCTGATCGCGACGGCGACGACCGACCCCACCATCTTCGCCGTCGCACCCAGCAGGATGATCACCGTCCACCGGAGCTCCGGCGGTGCCCCCGGCAGCAGCGGGACGAGCAGGATGAGCTCACTCGGCGTCGGCAGCACCGCCGCGACCAACACCGAGTAGACCACAATCAGCATCACCCCGCCCCATCCCTCGGTGGCCGCGAGTAGCATCGCCCACTGCTGTGCACCCACCAGCTCTCCGATCATGTGACCGCATCGAGTGTTGTGAGCAGCTCGCGGACCATCGCTTCGGTCACATGAGGCATGACCACGATCCTTGCATAGCCACCGGGTGTCGCTGCAATGCGCCACCCCGCGGACCGCAGCTCGCTGAGCACCCCCTCTGGCAGCTGTGTCGCAACGAGCGGCAGTTCCACCTCGGGTGTTGCGAAGCCCCGCTCTCGGCACGCGGTAGCGACGCGCTCCGCGAGGGCCATCGCCCGGGTGTACTCCGTTGCATACCCATCGGGCCACAGCGTCTGCATCACCGCCGCCGCGGCTGCGACGCCCGCCCCGCTTCGAGTCCCCGTCAACGAGTACTGATCTGCGCTCGCCAGATAGGGGGTCTCCACGCGGAGCGGCGCGGCAGCCGTGGGGTCGGCGAAGAGCAGACCTCCGCTCGGGATCACCGACCGGCCCGCCTTGTGGGGGTCGATCGTCATCGAGTCGACCCCCGTCGCCGCGAAGTCCCACTCCGCATCTGTGAATGGCAGGTAGAACCCGCCCCACGCCGCGTCCAGATGACAGAGCGCCCCCGCATCATGGGCGATCTCCGTCAGCGCCCTGATCGGATCGATGCGACCGAACGTCGTCGACCCCCCCACCGCCACCACGGCCGCCGTGTCCGCATCCACATGCGCGGCGACGGCATCAGGGTCCGCGCGGTGGTCCGCGCCGGTTGGCACCACCTCACACCGCATCCCCAGCACCGCCGCGGCCTTCTGGAAGGAGAAGTGTGCATGTGAGCCGATGACGATCGTGGACCCACCGCGCGGGTGACGATCGCGGGCTGCGCGCATCGCCTGGATGTTCGCCTCGGTCCCCCCACTGGTGATGTATCCTGACGGCGCAGGTGCATTGGTGATCTCTGCGAGCAGTGCAACGGCGGTCTCCTCCAGGGCGGCGACCGCCTGATACGTCGCTGGGTCCCCCGCGTTAGAGGCCAGAAACTGCTCAGCTGCGGCCACCGCTGTGGGGTGCGGCTCGGTGCACATCGAGGAGAGGACCGTCTCGAATCGCTGGGGGACGATCCCGGTCATACCGACAATTCCCGACGCGTGGTTTAGTGATTCCGTTGGACCTCAGCGGATCGCATCGAGAATCAGGCGCTGCTCGACCCGCTTGACCTCATGTTGGACATCGCGCACCGCATCGATGTTCGCGGAGATCGAGGAGATTCCCGCCTCGACGAGGAAGCGGACCATCGTCGACTTAGACCCCGCCTGCCCGCAGATCGACGTGGCCACTCCCTCTGCGAGGCATCGCTCGATCGTCTGGCCGATCAGTCGCAGTACAGCGGGGTGCAGTTCATCAAATCGGTCGGCGACCTGCTCGTTGTTCCGGTCGACAGCGAGCATGTACTGGGTGAGGTCATTGGTCCCGAAGGAGGCGAACTTGATCCCTTCGTCGGCCATCGCATCGACCGCCAGTGCGGCCGCTGGGGTCTCGATCATCACACCCCACCGGCACTCCTGTGGGTCGATGCCGACGGCCTCCAACTCCCTCCGCGCTCCACGGACATCCTTCGCATCGTTGACCATCGGGAACATGATCTCCACGTTGTCGTACCCCAGCCCGAAGAGCCGCTTGAATGCCGTCAGCTCGTACCGGAACTCATCCGGATGCGCGAGCGAGCGCCTGATGCCACGGAACCCCATCATTGGGTTGTGCTCGATGGGCTCCACATCGCCGCCTTCGAGCTCACGGAACTCGTCCGTGGGTGCATCGAGCGTGCGCACGCGCACCGGTCGCGGGTAGAACTCATCTGCGACCTGACGGATGCCTGCGATCAGCTCGTCGATGTACGCCCGTTCGCCGTGGCGGTCGACATACGCTGCTGGCGTCATCCCCAACGAGAGCACCATGTGCTCCATGCGCAGCAGCCCCACGCCATCGGCGCCTGTCGCGGCTGCCCGTTCGGCCGCTTCGGGGATAGAGACGTTCACGAGCACCTTCGTCGCCGTCATCGGCTTCACCGGCGTGGTCGGACGGGCAGCCTCCACCGGCGCCGGCTCAGGCTCTGCCGTCCGCCCGGCGGTCACCACCCCACGGTCGCCATCGAGGGTGATCTGCTGTCCATCCTTGATGACTGTTGTCGCCTGCTGGGTGCCCACGACAGCGGGGACGCCCAACTCTCGCGAGACGATCGATGCGTGCGAGGTCATCCCTCCTTCATCGGTGATGATGCCCGCTGCACGCTTCATCGCGGGGACCATATCGGGCATGGTCATCTCGGTGATGATCACATCACCCTCCCGGACCTGATCGAGATGGTCCAGCTTGGAGATCACCCGTGCGGTGCCGCTGGCGGTCCCCGGAGACGCCCCCAGCCCCTCGACGATGGCATCTGTGGCGCCGCCGTCCTGCTCGACCGCCGGATCGGGCGTCTCGGCGATGGTCGTGATCGGTCGTGACTGCAACATGTACAATGTCTCGTCTACCATCGCCCACTCGACGTCCTGCGGGCTGCCATAGTGGTCCTCCACCTGCGCACCCATCGCACACAGCGCCTCGATCTCTGCATCCGACAGTACCCGTTCCGCACGTCGAGCGTCGGTGACCGGCCGTTCGATGGTCTCGCCCGTGTCCGCATCCCGCTCCATGAGAACCTTCTTATCCGCGACCGTGACCGAATCCGGGCGGAGCGACCTCTTGTCCACAACGTAGTTGTCAGGAGAGACGGTCCCGGAGACGACAGCCTCTCCCAGCCCCCATGCCGCCTCGATGATCATCTGCGCAGCCCCCGTCGATGGGTGGGATGTGAACAGCACACCGGATTTCTCCGCATCGACCATCTCCTGGACCACGACGGCGATGTCCACCTCATCGTGGGCGAACCCCTGGCGGTTCCGGTAGTAGATGGCCCGTTGGCTGAACAGCGATGCCCAACACGCCTTCACCCGATCGAGGATCGCATCCTCGTCCACGTTCAGGAAGGTCTCTTGTTGACCGGCGAACGAGGCGTCAGGGAGGTCCTCGGCTGTCGCCGACGAGCGGACGGCCACGAAGATACCGTCTTCTCCTGCCATCTCATAGAAGCTATCGAGGATTTCGGCCTCCACAGCGTCGGGGAGCGGGGTGTCCATGATCAGTGCATGTGCCTGCTCATGCGCATCGCGGAGTCCGGCACTGTCCTCATGGTCGACAGCCACCGCATCGAATAACGCCTCATCGATCTCCGCGTTCTCGATGAACTGCCGGTAGGTGTCGGCGGTGACGACGAAGCCGGGCGGGACCGGCAGACCCGCCGCGTGTAGTTCTCCGAGTGATGCAGCCTTCCCACCGGCACGGTCGATGTCGGCAGCGCGGACATCTTCCAGCCACTCGACTCCCATTCGTATAGACGTCTGACGACACGGTGGCTTAGGTGTTTACCGACCCGGAGGGGCGGCGAAGTGAGTACACGGTCACGAGTACCCTACCCGAGGCCTTCTTGTGGAGCGCCCCAAACAGAACGCATGAACCTGCCAGTGGTGACCGCACTGCCAGGCTGGCTGTCGTCAGGGCTGCTGCTGGGGCTCGTGCTCACCACTGTCATCGGGGTGGTGTTCCTCCTCGGCGTCTGGCGGTACCCTGATGGGACGCGGTCGGTGCCCTCGGGCAGCAGCATGACGGACCGGCGACGGCGCGCTCTCGCGCAGTATCTGCGCGCTGCCGGCGAGGCGGTGCAGACGGAGTGCACCGTCGCAGGGGTCCCCGTCGACCTCTATCTGCCTGCGCGCGATGTGGCCCTGGTCTTCGCCCCTCCAGCCTACTTCGCCCTCCGCGAGACGTCGACACAGGTGATCCTGTGTGAACTCGAGGCCCCACCGGCGGCGATCGGGCGACGGCTCCCCTTCCTCTCCGCTCCGAGGGCGTCCGATCGCGGGGATGCCGACCTCACCCAGGCGTTCGCCATCTTGGGGGTGCCCACCGATGCAGACCCTGCCGCACTGCGGGCGGCCTACCGCGAGCGGGTGAAGGATTGCCACCCTGACCAGGGTGGTGACCCCGCCGAGTTCGCCCGGGTCCGCAGGGCGTACGAGCGCGCGACCTCGACGATGGTGGGGTGATCGAGCTATCTGCCCAGTGTGCGGTGGGTGACATCGATGCCGCTGTCACGGACCGTCTCGCCGATCCGCCCCACCGTGTCGCTGGTCCCGACGATCACCACCGACTGCCCCACCGCAGCGGCGGCTGCCGCGACCGCCCCGACCGCGTGTGTCGTCTCGACCTCCACCCCCACCGCCGCACAGGCAGCCACCGCCTCAATCCCGTCTGCCACCACCAGGTCGGCATCAGTTGCCATCTCTCCGAGGGCGTCGAGATCGGCATCGGTCTCCTCGCGGACCGTGGGGACCTCAGCAAGGGTGATCTTCGCCTCCTCGATCGCGATCACTCCTGCGAACTGCCCGACACCGACGGGATCGCCCGCACCGGCGGTGGTGGTCGCGACGGCGGTTGCGGGGCCCTCATCCCCCGGCGTTGCGTGGAGCGTGCCCTCCAGCATGCTGAGGGTCACCACCGCCCCAGTCTGTATGTCCGCCGTCGCGACGGCGGTGTCCTCGCTGACCGAGCCGAGCACCTCCTCTGTGATCCGCTCGGTGAAGCTCCGCAGTGCACGCACCTGTTGGTAGAGCCAGTCGACCCCCTCGGTCGTGATCGTGTACCGGGACCGCGCCTCCTTGCGGACGTGCCCCTCGGCGATCAGCGCACGGATGTACTCACTCACAGCCTGGGAGGTGATGCCCACAGCATCGGCGATCTCCCCCTGGCTCACGGCCGGCTGGCGCTCTGCGATCTCCACGAGGATCCGGACCCGTGTCGCGGTCCGTTTGTCTGCCAGCGCATCCGTCATGTCACCTCCACAGCGCACACCCGCTTTACACCACGGGTCGGCAGGGCTTTTCCCACCCCTCCCTGCGAGACGCTGTGATCGAGCGTCGCTACGCCGAGCGTGCTGTCTACCTCCCAGCGGTCGACCTGTTGGTGTGTGCTGACCTGCATCTCGGCCGCGGAGATGGCCCCGGCTACCACCTCCCCTTGGGTGATCCGGCGCCGATCATGCAGGCGCTGGACCGCCTGCTCGCACGGTTTAGCCCTGCGGAGGTGGTCATCGCGGGTGACATCGTCGACCGATTCGGCCCGCCCGATCCACCCACCCGCGCGATGCTCAAGACCCTGCGAAGCCACTGCACCACGGCCGGGGCACGCTTGCAGCTTGTCGCGGGGAACCACGACCGCGGGCTCGCAGCGATGGCCGATCCGCCGTTGCCCACCGAACTCACGAGGGGCCGCGATCAGCAGGTCGTCATCTGCCACGGCGACAGCCTGCCGAGCGAGGAGGGTGCGCTGGTCATCTACGGCCACGATCACCCCACACTCACTGTCGAGGGGGCTCGGTATCCGTGCATCCTGGAGGGCCGCAGCCCCAGCGGTACCACACTCTGTCAGCTCCCCAGCTTCTCACCGGCGGTCATCGGTGTCGGTGTGGGACCGGACCGCGCTGGCCTCCGGTCACCCCTGTCGCAGGCTGCGACCTGGCTGCGGCCGGTCATCACCGACCCGGACTCGGGGCGCACACATCGGTTCCCCGAACTGTCCTCCCTCGCGGGTCACCTGTGAGCATCCCCGACAGCGGTGGCCGCATCGATGCCGCTGGCGATCGCCCCCTCGATCGACCCCCACCGTGTCACCGCGCCCGCGAGGACCACCGGTGGCGGCGGTGCGGTCACAGCGGGCCGCGTCGCGATGAAGCCCGGCGGCTGCACCGGCTGAGCATCGGCGATCCTGTCGGTGGCAAGCACCCGCAGGTCGGCGAAGGATCGCTCGGGGTACCATCGTGCGAGGCGATCGCTCGTCGAACGCGCGAGCGTCTCCGCGGGGGTCTCGAGTGGGGTGTCGATGAAGCTGGCCACCAACAGCTCCGCGTCACCGGGCGCATACGAGGGTGCGACCGCCGACATCGGGACCACGACGGCGGGGTCAGCGCCCGTCACGTCGAGGATGATCCTGCCCGCCGTCTCCGGGAGCCCGTCTGCAGGCAGTGCGTAGTGTTGCGTGATCGTCGAACGTGTCGCGGTAGGCACCTCTGTCGACGGGAGCAATGATGCGGTCGTCTGTGGGTCTGTCGCGACGATCGCGGCATCGACGCGCCGCTGCTCACCGTCGGTCGTGAGCACAGCGTGATCGCCGCCTGGGGTCACCTCACGCACCCGTCGGCCGGTGTGGATGGTCGCTCCTGCGGTCCTCGCCCGTGCGGCAAGTTGCTCGGAGATCGCCCCCATACCGGCAGAGGGGACGGCGATCGGGCCCATGGAGAGCGCCTTGAAGATGTAGTCGAAGAGCTGCTTGGAACTGCCGAGATGGGCATCCTGCGTGATCGCACCGAAGAACGGCCGGGCGAAGTGATCGATGTAAGCATCGGAGAATCCCAGCCGGCGGAGTTCCTCATCGATGCTGCGGTCGGCCCCACTGAAGATGGTCCCGAAGGGGGTCCGCCGCAGCCGCTCCCGCAGCAGCAGCGTCCGCAGCTTGTCGCCCAACGTCACCTCCGGACAGCTCAGCGATGCGAGGGCTGTGCGAGGGTCACGGAGCGGGTCCGACAGCACCGAGCGCGCCCCCTCCCGGGCGAGGACCGCCCCCGGTCGGAAGTGCCGCAGCCGCAGTGCCGAGAGGTCGAGCACCCGCCCGGCGGTGGGATATGCAGCGAAGAGCACCTGGAACCCCCGATCGAGGGTGAACCCGTCGTGGTGCTCCGAGCGGACCTGCCCTCCAACCTGCGAGGCTGCCTCATACACCGTGACCGCATGCCCACGACCTGCCAACTCCACCGCCGCGGTGAGCCCAGCCAGCCCGCCACCGACGATCGCGACCGAGGGCTCGTCCATGTTTGCCGAAGGGTCGACGGCGGTGTAAACTCACCCCTCGACGGTGAGTGGACACCGATATGCCCGCGGCGTTCACAACGGGATCATGGAGCTCGCATCCACGGTGACGGGGGTCCTCGATCTGAGCGACGGGAGCTCAGCCACACCCACCGCGGCCACAGTGACCCCACCTGGTCACCTGCTTGAGCATACGTACGACCCCGACACGCTCACGTGGCCCCCAGCGTCCGCACCCGCGAGCCTATGGCGATACCATGAGTTGCTGCCGGTCGCTGACCCGATCGACGTCGGTGCCGGCTGGAGTCCACTTATAGCACAGCCAGGCCTGGCGGATGCGGCAGGCTGTGCGGCCCTGTGGCTCAAGGACGAGGGGCAGAACCCCACCGGCAGTGTCCATGACCGAGCGATGGCGTGTGCGGTCGCGGCTGCACGGATCTGCGATGCGGAGCTGTGTGCGCTCGCTGCCGCCGGGGCGGCCGCGGAGTCTGCCGCAGCGTACTGCGGCTTGCACGACCGCAGGATGTACGCGTTCGTCCCATCCAGGGCGCCCTTCAGTGCGAAGGCGATGGTGAATGTCCACGGCGCACAGATGCGTGTGATTGGCGGTCGTTTGGATGCTGCCGTCAGCGCACTCGATGGCCAGCTGCAGACCCCGTATCATCCCATCGGCAGCGGTAGGACGCCCTCCCATCACGATGGGCTACGGACCCTCGCGTACGAGCTGATCGAGCAGCTTCCAGAACCCCCGACGGTGGTCGTCGTGCCCGCGGGGTCGGGAGCGGTGGTCGTGGGGCTGATCCGCGGCCTCGAACTCCTCGTCGACGCCGGTGTGTTGGGGGCGGTGCCGACCGTCTGTGCGGTCCAGCCCAGTGGCTGCGCTCCGATCGCCACCGCGGTGCACTCCGGTCGCGACTGTGAGCCGTGGACGGGCCCCGACACTATCGTGGGCGAGCTGGAGCACCCCGACCCGATCCTTGGCGAGGTGGCCACAGCCGCGATCGAACGTGTCGGAGGTACCACGTGTGTGGTCGATGATGAGGAGGCACTGGAGGCGGCGGTCACCGCTGCCCAGCAGGCGGTGGTCCCCCTGTCTCCCGCCGGTGGGGCGGCACTCGCGGGTGTGTCCACACTGTCGGCTGCAGGTGCGATCGGTCCCGACGACCGGGTGGTGGTCATCAATACCTCGGCGGCAGCGAAGACCCCGGACCTGCTGCGCAGCCACCTCATGGGCAAGGGTATGTAAGGTCTAAGTTTAAGTTTAGACTCTTCTAATCTTTCACATGCGCACCGCGGCCATGGAGGACCACCTGAAGACCATCTACCACCTCGACCGTACGATGGAGGGGCCCGTCGGGACCTCTGCGATCGCCGAGGCGGTCGAGCGGACCCCTGCGACGGTCTCGAGCATGCTCGATCGCCTCGTGGACGAGGGGCTCTGCGAACGCGAGAAGTATCGCGGCTGTCGACTCACCCCGGAGGGTGAACGCGCGGCCATCGAGGTGATCCGTCACCATCGCCTGCTGGAGACGTTCCTCTGCGAGGTGCTGGCGTTCGAACCATCGGTGGTGCATGCGGAGGCCGACCGGCTGGAGCATCATATCAGTGAACGACTCGAGGCTGAGCTGGCCGCACGATTGGATGATCCCAGCGTCGATCCCCATGGCCATCCGATCCCGACCGCCGAGTTGGACCCGCCGGAGGCTCGACAGACCGGGACGCTTGGGATGGTGACGGAGGGCCAGCGTGTCGAGGTCGTCCAGATCGATGACCGGGACCCGGCGGTGGTGCAGTTCCTCACCGACGCGGCGATACGACCCGGTGCGGTGGTGACCGTGCAGGCGATCGAGCCGACGGGGGTCCGCCGCGTCGTGACTGATGTCACCGAGACAGCGGTCCCTGCGGACATCGCCGCGGAGATCGCCGTCATCGGGGAGGCGTGACCGGTGGTCAGCTACGAGGAGGTGGTCCTCATCGCCTTCGTGAGTCAGCTCGCGGTCCTCCCTGGTGAGAAGGTGCAGTTCATGATCGCTGCACTCTCGACGCGATACGATCCGCGGGTCGTCGTCGCCGCAGCAGGCACCGCGTTCGCGGGATGGACCGCCCTTGAGATCGCCTTCGGTCGGCTCCTGCAGGTCGTCCTGTCGCCGCTGGTCTTGGACCTCATCACGGTGACGTTGTTCTATGCGTTCGCGATCATCCTGTACCGGTCTGCCCCCTCATCGTCGCGCGGAGCCGCCGATGGGGGTGTGCTGGATGTGGAGTCGATCCCGCTGCCACGGGTACTCGAGCGTTATCGGACGCGTGTGGGCGGGTTCCTGCCGATCTTCGCGCTCACCGCGACGGGGGAGTTCGGGGATAAGACTCAACTCGTCACGATCGGTCTGGCGGTGCAGTACGGGGCCACCTCCGCCATCTGGGTGGGGGAGATGCTCGCCATCATCCCGGTCAGCCTGCTCAATGCCTACGCCTTCCACCGGCTCGCCGGCCGGATCGATACCCGCCTGTTACACTACGGTTCGGCGCTGCTGTTCGTCGCGTTTGGGACGGACGTCGTGATCGCGCTGCTGTTCGGCGTCTCGCCCTTCGACCAGTTCATGAGGCTGCTGTTCGGCGGATTCCTTCCCATCTGATGGGGTGACGCCGGGTTTTTTCAGGGTCTCGGTACAACGTAGACTGTGAGTTCGGTCCCCATTACCATCGGTGCCGGCATGCTCTTTGGCATCGCCCTCGCGGCGCCACCGGGGCCCATGAATGCGATCATCGCCTCCGAGAGTGTGCTTCGTGGGTGGTCATCCGGCTTCTTCGCAGGCCTTGGTGCGATGGCAGCCGATGTGATCTTCTTCTGCCTCGCAGTGATCGGGGTCGTGACGGTGATCGCCGATCGCCCGCGGCTGCGGGGGATGATGCTCATCATCGGCGGAGTGTTGATGCTGTGGTTTGCGATCTCTGCGGTGCGTGCGGTACGACAGACCGCACGGGCGGGTGGGCAAACACGCGATGGGGTCGGCTCGACGGGCTTCCAGAAAGCGTTCGTGCTGGCGTTGACAAACCCGTACCAGATCATCTTCTGGCTCACGCTGGGTGTCGGCCTGCTGCGCCCCGGGCAGATTGACGTGTTGGCAGTCCTCCCGGTCGTCGGCTCGGAGCTGGCGGGCTGGGTGGTGATTCAGACGGGCTCACCCGCTCTGATCGTGGGCTTCTTCGGTGGAATCATCGTGTGGATTACGGGCTTCCCCGCGCTCATGGTGGCCGCAGCCGGCCGGGATGCGGCGATCAGCACCATCGTTGGCGTCGGCAGTGCAGCGGTGCTCATCGGGTTCGGTGCGCTGTTCCTGCACACCGGTGTGGGACTGCTGTGGTGACCGCGAAACACTTAGTGATGGCTTCTGCAGTGGGTGTATGAGTGGCAAGCGCAGTTGGATACGGCTGCCACGCTCGGTCCTCGTCGGTGCTGGGGTCCTCGATGAGCTCCGTGCGGTCCTCGCAGACCTGCATCTGGACGGACCCGCACACGTGGTCACCAGCCCCACTCCAGCGTCGCTGGTGGGCGGGCGGGTGCATGATCACCTCGGTCAGTCGACGGAGACGGTCATCGAGCAGGCCAGCGGTGCGGTGGTCGACGACGTCGTGGCCGCCGCAGCCGATGCCACCTTCCTGGTGGGTGTCGGCGGCGGGACACCGATCGACATCGCGAAGCTGGCCGCCGACACCATCGGGTGTGGGTTCATCTCGGTGCCGACCGCTCCATCGCATGATGGGATCGTCTCGGGCCGGTCGTCGCTCCCTGATGGGCAGACACGGCACTCCGTGGCTGCCGACCCACCACTGGCGGTCGTCGCTGATACCACCGTGCTTGCTGCCGCACCCTGGGAGCTCATGACCGCTGGATATGCAGATATCGTCTCGAATGCGACTGCCGTCAAAGACTGGCGGTTGGCCCATCGCGTCAAAGATGTCGAATACAGCGAGTACGCAGCCGCGTTGAGTGAGATGACCGCAGCCATGCTCGTCGACAGTGCAGACGTGATCCGCCCAGGTGTCGAGGAGGCCGCGTGGGTGGTCGCGAAGGCGCTCGTGTCCTCGGGTGTGGCGATGTCGATCGCCGGCTCATCACGTCCCGCATCAGGGGCCGAGCATCTGATTTCCCACCAGCTGGATCGCCTCGCCCCAGGCGTGGCATTGCACGGGCACCAGGTGGGTGTCGCGGCTATCTTCACCGAATATCTCCACACCGGACCGACTGGTGAGTGGCGTCAGATTCGGGACGCACTCGCCGGAGTCGGCGCTCCGATAGATGTCGATGCGTTGGCGGTGGACGCGTCGACGTTCATCGAGGCGGTGACCTCTGCCCATGAGATCCGGGATCGCTACACCATCCTCGGCGATGGTGTCGACGAGACAGCAGCACGAGAGGCTGCGACAGCCACCGGCATCATCACCGGATGACCGACGGCTCCATATCGGTCCCACCGTGAGCTCCGACATGGACACCCTGGGCATCCGCGGTCGTGTACGCGCACACCCACTGGCGGTGACGGTGTCGGTGAGTGTCCTGGGCTACTCACTCGTGATCGGGACGTTCCTTGATGCATTCCCTGCATCGATCTACCCCACCCTGACCCTCGCAGAGGTGAACCTGCTGACAGATGCCATCGCGGTGATCAACACGGTGAACGTCGCGGTGATCGCGATGGGATGGTGGTTCATCCGGACCGACCGTGTCCGACTGCATGCAGTGTCGATGATCACCTCATTCGTCCTGATCTGTATCTTCCTCGCGTTGTATCTGACCAAGATCGGTGGTGGGGGCACCAAGGAGTTCGTGGGCCCCGAACTCGTGTACTTCGGCTACCTCGCACTCCTGGCGATCCACATCACACTCTCGATCGTGGCTGTTCCGGTGGTGTTGTTCGCGTTGGTGCTTGGGCTGACACACACCCCCATCGAGCTCCGCGAACAGACGCCACATCGACGGGTGGGACGGATCGCGGCCTCTGCGTGGCTGCTCTCACTGGTCCTCGGTGTGGTGACCTATCTGCTGTTGAACCATGTGTACACGTGGGAGTATGTGGGCTGAGGACCTCGAGGTTTTTATCACCCGGTTTCGAGGTGTCGCGTATGGATATCGCGTTCGTGTCGATGCAGACCGATCTGCATGGACCGACCGCGGGCCGAAGACGCACCAGGCGCTTCGCTGAACAGCTCATCACTGGGGGTCACACAGTGCGGGTGTTGTGTGCGAAGTGGTGGCGTGGCGAGATCCCCGGCTTCCGGTTCAACGAGGTGCGGTATGAGGCGGTCACCGACCACCTGGCGCCCGTACGGTTCGCCATGTTGCTGCCGCTTGCCCTGCTCCGCCTGCGCCCTGATGTGATCCACGTCACCAACGACCCGCCGATCGCCGTCGTGGCCGCCCGGGTGGCTTCGACGGTGCTGCGGGTGCCGCTGATCGTGGACTGGTGGACACCGGAGCTCGATCGCACCCGCTGGAGTCGACGGGCAGCTGCGGCCGGCGATGTGACGCTGGTGGCATCAGATCTGCTGCGGACCGATCTCCAGCGCCATGGTGGTCAGACCGAATCGACGCTCGAGCTGCCGGAGTCCGTCGATGTGGCGACGGCGGACGCCGCGGACCCCATCGGGTCGTATGACTTCCTCACCGCCGGTCGATTGGATGCGACATCGAACATCGACGGGTTCCTCACCGCATTGGGCCAGCTCCGCCAAGATGAGTGGGAAGCAGCTGTGATCGGCGATGGCCCTGCGCGGGCTCGTGCGGAGAAAATCGCTGCGGACCTGCGCATCAGCGACCGCGTCACCTTCCTCGGGGAGCTCGACCCTGCGACCCATCTCGGGGTGTGCAAGGGGGCGCACGTGTTCATCGACACCCGTGAGGAGGCACCGTTCGCCACCGAGCTGCTACGTGCACTCATCTGCGGATGTGTGGGGGTCGTCGAGTATCAGGAGCACTCCAGCGCCCACGAGCTCGTCGAGCTGTACGACCGAGGCTTCACCGTCACGGACGCCGCGGATCTGCCCATGACCATCGAGGAGGCACGTGACCTCCCACACCAGAGGTTCGATGACGAGTTCTCTCGGTACGGCCATGCTGCTGTCCTGCAGCGGCTGGAATCGATCTACACCTCCCCGACGCGGTGAGGGTCAGTCCCCCTCGTCGATCCCGTAATCGCCGCCGTACTTCATAAAAAAGAACCCCAGACCGAGCGTCGTCACCATCGCGAACGCCGTCGCCACCCCGAGGGTGAGTGCCGCCTCTGGGACCTGCGGTTTCACAGCGGGTGCCGGGGTGGTGATCTCCTCGACGACCTCGATCGTCGCGACCATCCCTGCGCTGCGGTGGGGTTCGCAGTAGTACTCGTAGGTGCCAAGCGTCTCGAAGGTGTGCTCATAGGTGAAGCCCGTGTTCTCGATCGGGACATGCCCCTCCCAGCTCGCCTCATCGGGCTGTGTCTCGACGACGATGTTGTGATTGTCCGACTCCCAGACGAACTCGACGGTCGTCCCCGGGAGGATCTGGTGGGGCGCATCCGTCCCTGGGTCGTACACCAGCTGTCCCTCTGGGCCGACCCGCACCGTCTCGGTCCCCCCCGCCTGCGCGGTGGCCCCACCTCCGGTCACTGCCACCGCAGCCGCGCCCGTCGCGGCCGTCAACAGGGCACGTCGGCCCACAGTCGCCTCCATGCGCAGCGTAACCCAGCACCGCTACTGAATATGTTGGTTTCACCCGTTCACAATCCGTAATTGTCATCGGGCGCTGCCGCAGTGACGAACGCGACCACCAGGTCGATCAGCGCACGGACATCGGCAGGCGAGGCCACCTCCGTTGCGGTGTGCAGATATCGTGTGGGGACAGACAGGGCACCCACGGGTGTCGCCCCATGGGTGCGCTGGAATCGGGCCGTGTCGGTGCCACCGCGCGGGAGCACCTCATACTGGAGGGCGATCTCCTCTGCGTCGGCGATTGTCTGGAGCTGTCGTCGGACAGCCGGTGAGGTCACCACACTTCCATCCTTCAGTTTAAGCGCGACTCCAGCTCCCAGCCGTGTCACCGCTTGGCCACTGTCGATGCCAGGGATATCGTTCGCGACCGTGGTGTCGAGTGCCAGCGCCACCATGGGGTCGATATCGACACCAAGCGCCTCCGCACCACGCAGTCCTACCTCCTCCTGCACAGTGAACGCGAGATGCACCGTGACCGCTGGATCCTCGATCGCTGCTGCCACCGCCAACAGTGCGTACACACAGATCCGGTCATCGAGTGCCTTCCCGGTGAGGTACTCCCCTAAGACGACCGTCCGCTGTTCGAGGCTGACGAGGTCCCCCACGGCGACGGTGTCCTCGACGCGATCGGCGTCGAGGCCCATATCCACGCGGAGGTCGGTCAGCTTGGGAGCTTTCGCATCATCATCCGACTTCGTATGCGGTGGGACTGCGCCGATGACGCCAGGCATCGTTCCTGATGCAGTGTGGACACGGACCCGCTGTGCACGCAGGGTCGAGGCGTCCCATCCGCCGAGAGCATCGAGGGTGAGAAAGCCGTCATCATCGATATGACGCACCATGAAGCCGATTTCATCCATGTGCGCGCCGATGACCACCGCCGCGTCGGCCCCGGGGTTGATCGTCGCAACCAGGTTGCCCATCGCATCGACCTGAATCTGGTCGACATGGTCCGCGAGCTCGCGCTCGATGATCGACCGGATCGGTCCCTCATCCCCGACCACCCCACTCGTCTCGGTTAGCTCGGTCACCAGCGGCATATGCAGCTCGTCTGTCATACACGCAGCTGCAGTTCTGGTCCCATAACGCCGTCGCGCTGCTTATCGGCCCATCGCCCCGATGAGGAACAATGCCAGATGCCGACACCATCCTGCGTGCGGAGCTGCATGCGGTCTTCGATGCGGCGTCCTATCCCGTCGGGTCGACGCTGGACCTGCTCAAGGTACTCCCAGACGGGCCTATGACCCGGTTCACGGTAGGTGATGACCAGATGACGGCGATGGAGCTGGCCACTGTCCTCTCACCACACCAGGCCTTCCCCTACGCCGATGCGGACGCACTCATCAGTGCGATCGTCGATGGACTGCGTGAGGAAGGACGACTCTGACCGGCTCGCAGCAGTCTTAACATCCCCTCCCCATCGATTGGCATGGTCGATGCTGTGCCGCCACCACACTCCCCACGCTGTCTCATCGCGAAGCTGGGGCTCGACGGACACGACCGCGGCGCACATGTGATCGCCCGAGCGTTCCGCGATGCCGGCTTCGAGGTCGTATACTCCGGTCTGCACCGGACGCCGGATGAGGTGGTCACCGCTGCAGTGGATGAGGATGTTGACGTCCTCGGGATCTCAATGCTCTCTGGAGCACATGAGACGCTGATACCGCCTGTTCTCGAGGGCCTCGCGGCCGTCGACCGCCTCGATGAGATGCTCGTGATCCTCGGTGGGATCATCCCTGATGACGACAGGGAGGCACTCCTCGCATCAGGGGTGGACGCGGTGTTCGGGCCGGGGACAGCCATGGAGGAGACCGTCGCCTTCGTCCGCGATGAACTGGGGGATGACGTGGATGCATGAGGGGCTGCTGCGGCGGTTTCAGGCAGGCGACCGTGCCGCATTGGCACGGGTGATTTCGCTCCTCGAAGATCGCAGTGCGGGGCACGCAGCGTTGCTGCAGTCCCTGTATCCGATGACCGGGTCGGCATCGGTCACCGGGAT
>Ga0209937_1000295_pt1 | contig 16698 bp, 11 predicted proteins | sample SalPon1_B_H2O_MG_FD_185699 | JGI IMG/M metagenome (GOLD analysis project Ga0209937, IMG submission 185699) | Salt pond water microbial communities from South San Francisco under conditions of wetland restoration - Salt Pond MetaG R1_B_H2O_MG... | ecosystem: Environmental > Aquatic > Non-marine... | reverse complement strand
TATTTACGAGCAAAATATCAATTTGTTCACGGATGATCCCAAGAAGAACATCGAGGATACCATCGAGATCACGGACATTAATGATCCACAGCTTGATGAATTGATCGGCGAAGAATCAGCAGAAACGCTACGAGAAGAAGTGGAATTAGCGCAAGGCGTGTATCCTGATTTTGATCAACAGGTATATATCAACGGACAACAACAGCCGGTATTCTTTGGCTCTGCATTACATAACTTTGGCGTTCGGGAGCTTTTAGACTGCTTTGTGGATATAGCGCCGCCTCCCTTAGATAAGAAGAGTGATGAACGCCTGGTCCAACCTAATGAAGATAAGTTCAGCGGTTTTGTCTTTAAGATCCATGCCAACCTTGACCCTAAACATCGCGACCGTCTTGCCTTTGTCAAGGTCGTTTCCGGGAAATTTCAGCGCAACAAACCTTATCTACATGTCAGGCAAAATAAAAAGTTCAAATTCCCGAGTCCTAATGCGTTCTTCGCCCAGCGAAAAGAAGTGGTGGATGAACTTTTTCCGGGCGATATCGTAGGCTTGCATGATACTGGTAACTTTAAGATCGGTGATACTTTGACCGAAGGAGAAAAAATGCAATACAAAGGCATCCCGAACTTCTCACCGGAACATTTCCGCTATATCAACAATGCCGACCCAATGAAATCTAAGCAATTAGAAAAAGGAATCCAGCAATTGATGGATGAAGGTGTGGCGCAGCTTTTTACCTTATCGCTTAACAATCGTAAAGTTATCGGCACGGTGGGCGCTTTGCAGTATGAGGTGATCCAATATCGATTAGAGCACGAATACGGCGCAAAATGTACGTACGAACCCATCAACATCCACAAAGCTCTATGGATAGAAGCTGATGAGAACGATCCGGATTTCGAGGAATTTAAACGTGTAAAACAGCGCTATTTGGCGCATGATAAAAGTGGGCAACTGGTATTTTTAGCCGATTCTAAGTTTACACTACAAATGACAGAGCAAAAATTCCCATCGATTAAGTTTCACTCTGTTTCAGAGTTTTAAATATTTGGGTCTGGTTTTACGTTATTTTTTTGGAGTATGGTCAACAACAATAATTAGTAAAATAACGTTTTTTGTATGACAAGTTTAATGTTTTTAAGGACACTATAATTTTTATTCACAAAAAATTTACCACAGAGTAACAGAGAACACCGAGTTTACAATATATTGTTTATATAATTAGATCATTAAATCACAATAAAGAGTCTAATCTAACGCTTTCAGCGTCACAGGTCTAATGTCTGAGCGCGGATTTATCCTGTGAAATGCGCAGCCAATTTAACGGGAGCGATCTCAAATCTCAAATCTCATATCTAATTTTAAAATACTAAATTTTAATCCATATAACCTTGCTCGCTCATATAATCATCGTTGTAGATCTTATTGATGTAGCGGCTTCCATGGTCATGGAATAAAAGAACGACCACGTCATCCTTATTGAAGTGATGTTTAAGTTGGAGCACGCCTTTGATGGCCGCACCGGCAGAATTACCCAGGAACATGCCTTCTTCCTGTGCTAATTTTCGGGTGTAGATGGCTGCATCTTTATCGGTTACTTTTGTAAAGCCATCGATGACTTCAAAGCGGACATTTTTCGGTAGGATATCCTCGCCGATACCTTCTGTTTTATACGGATAGATCTCATTTTCATCAAAAATGCCGGTCTCGTGGTATTTCTTGAAAACCGATCCGTAAGAATCTACACCCCAAACTTTGACATCAGGATTTTGCAATTTTAAGTAACTGCCTATTCCGGATATCGTTCCGCCGGTGCCGACTCCAACCACGAAATGCGTTACTTTACCATCGGTTTGTTTCCATATTTCCGGTCCGGTGGTCTTAAAATGCGCTTTGCAATTCGCCGGATTATCATACTGATTGACATACCAGGCTTTGGGTGTTTCTTTAGCTAATCGCGCCGAAGTGGAATAATACGAGCGTGGATCGTCCGGAGCGACATCATTAGGACAGACCACTACTTCACAACCTACGCCGCGCAAGACATCCATTTTTTCTTTACTTTGCTTATCGCTGATCACGCAGATCACTTTATAACCTTTTGTAATGCCTACTAAAGCTAATCCCATGCCGGTATTGCCGGAAGTTCCTTCTATGATGGTTCCGCCTGGCTGCAAGCGGCCGTCGTTTTCCGCATCTTCTACCATTTGCATGGCCATGCGGTCTTTTACAGAGTTGCCGGGATTAAAGGTTTCATATTTGGCTAAAACCGTAGCTTCAATGTCTTCTGTCAATTTATTAATCTTGACGAGTGGCGTATTGCCAACGGTTTCTAATATATTTTCTGCGTAATCCATAAATATTAATTCAAAGCGCAAATATAATGAGATGAATCGGTAGAAAAAGGCTTTTATCAGGTTATTAGGAAATGCAGCTTGAGCTGTCTAGATAAAATGCTATGTGTTAGTATTCACAACAGTTTTGACTGTCTGAAGACTGATACGCATTGAAGAAATTAAATTTTTGTAAAAACTTTGTGCTATTCACAGCAGTTGTTTCCATTATGGAAATAACTGAATTTTTATAGATGACTAATATATTTTTTAACTTTTATAGTGATTACATTTTATAAATTTAATATTTTTACGATAATTGAACATAATTTTTTATAATATTATGGCAAAACACCACACTCAATTTATCAAAAGAGCGTTTACTTATTTAAAGCATAATCAACTCTAGTAAAAATGACCCTGATATGGGCATTGCTTAGGTTTCTCATTTACCCATTCTCGATTTTTATCTTGTACTAGATTAGGATATATTGCTGAATTTTCATCTTCATTGAAATAAATATCAATTCCTTCTTCCCTTGTTTTTTTGCCATTCATTTCTGCTACTAATTCATAAAAATCTTTACCCATAAATGTACCATAGCCTGGATATTCATATTCTTCCCAAATGTTACCCTTATTATCAATTAGATAAACTGTGAAATTAGGTCTGTCCGAATACATATTCGGAATACTTCGTTTTGTGTCATTCGTAATAAAACTGAAAAGTCCCATAGTTTTTAGTTTAAATTGTTAGTGATAATTTTAAAAATAGTTTCGTCTCTATTATAAAATCATTATAATAGTTTTACATTTGTTGATATATGAATACAAATATATATCATTATTGATATGTAAACAAATATTTTTTATCAAAAATGATAAATTTTTTTAAAAGATTAGATCTTTATATGAATTTCAAAGGTTTAAATGATAATAAACTTTCAAAAGAAACTGGAATTCCAAACGGATTAATTGGTAAAGCCCGAAAAAGAGGGTCACTTTCCGGAAAAAACATATCAAAGTTGATAAATACCTACCAGGATTTGTCTGCTGACTGGTTGTTTAGAGGGGAAGGGAATATGCTCTTAAAAGCTGAAAATGAAGAGAATAAAACTAATGATCAAAAAAATTACATAATTGAGTTACAGAAAAAATCAATTGAAAATTTAGAAGAGAAAATTAAAATCTTACAAAAACAATAAAAAAATAAATGGTAAAATACCTAGATAACGCATCAACAACAAAGGTTGATTCTCGAGTACTTAAAGAAATGTTGCCTTATTTCACAGAACAATACGGCAATGCTTCAAGTAATCATGAATATGGTGAAAAATCTAGAAATGCTGTAGAGAATGCGAGAATTCAAGTTTCTAACATAATAAATGCTGAACCAAAAGAAATGATTTTCACATCTGGTGCCACTGAATCTATTAACCTTGCAATTAAGGGATATTTAGAAGCAAATGCTCATAAAGGCAATCATATCATCACAGTTAAAACGGAACATAAAGCTGTTTTAGCCACTTGTGAATATCTTGAAACAATAGGCTATGATGTAACTTATTTAGATGTAGACAAAAATGGATTAATTAACTTGAAACAATTAGAGGAAAGCATAAATGATCAAACGCTTCTTATTGCTGTAATGTTTGCAAATAACGAAACAGGTGTAATACAGCCTATTAGACAAATTGGTGATGTTTCAAATAAACATAATGTTGTTTTCTTTTGTGATGCAACACAAGCAATTGGAAAGGTTAATGTTGATGTAGATGAGCAAAAAATAGATATGCTTTGTTTTTCTGGACATAAGATAAATGGTCCTAAAGGTATAGGCGTGTTGTTTAAGCGACAAGGAATTGATATTAATCCGATAATTCATGGCGGTGGTCAAGAAAGTGGACTTAGGTCCGGTACATATAATACACCATCAATCGTAGGGATTGGAAAAGCATGTGATATTTTAAGTAAGGAGTACGAACAAAATGTAGCTAGTTTACTTAGAAAAAAACAAGAAATAATTGACTATTATGAAAAAAACAATATAGGTCAAGTAAACTTTAAAGCTGAAAATGTGGTTCCACACATCATAAGTATCACCCTAAACAATTATGATGCAGAAGAATTTTTAATGCTTAAGCATAAAGAGTTTGTTGCTTCTACCGGAAGTGCATGCAATGCAGAAATAATAGAGCCTTCACATGTATTAAATGCAATAGATTTTTTTAATTACAAGAAAATCATAAGAATTAGTATTGATAAAATCACATAAAATAAAGCTATGACAAAAAAAGATAAGCCCCTAATAGATCAAGGATTTGTAGAACAAGATACAGCGTTAGAAAGCATGCGAGCATCAGATTTTGACTGCTATTCGGCTTATGGTGAAGTTATCGATAATTCAATCCAAGCTTATGCCAATGATATTAGGTTAAAATTTGAAGAAAGAAAAGATCGAACCGGTAGAGCAAAAAAAATTGGTAGGGTAATTTTCACAGACAATGGACATGGAATGGATATTGATCTCTTACATAAATCTTTAAAGTTAGGTCATTCTAGTAGATATAACGACAGGTCAGGAATTGGAAGGTTTGGTGTAGGCATGACACTTGGCGCAATTCACGAATGTAGAAGAGTTGAAGTTTACTCTAAGACAAAAGGCACTAAATGGCATTATACATATCTTGATCTTGATGAAATTAAAGAGGGAAGCCTTAGATTCCTACCATATCCTAAGGAAAAAAAACCAGCTTTCGATATTGCTAATTATATAGATGAATCAGGTACGGTTGTCATATGGAGTAAATATGATAAACAAGTAGACCGCTATGAAGATATAATAAAAGAATCTAGATTTTGGATTGGAAGAACATTCAGAAAATTCATATGGGGTTATGCAAATGGTTACGAAAAGGTTGAAATCAGATTAAACGGTAAAACTGTGAACGCTTTTGATCCTCTATTTGTTAATAAGATGAATACTGGTTTTGAAAGTGACAAAGAAGCTGAATTATTAGAACCTCAAAGAGTAGAGTGGTCTGTATCACAAGATTCAGATAAACAAAAATCAACAATACTCCTAAATGTATCTATTTTACCAGAAGAATACAGACGTGAAAGAGGTATGGGTGGTGATAGTTTCGCTAAAGAAAGATTTATCAATAGAAATGAAGGTGTTTCAATTTTAAGAAATGATAGAGAAGTTTTTTTTGGTCATATTCCACACACAACAGCACTTGGTAGTAGTGAAGCAAATAAAAACACAAATAGATTTATAGGAGCAGAAATCTCCTTTAAGGCTGATTTAGATAATGAATTTGATGTTAAAAATATTAAAAGAGGAGCTGTGCCAGTTAGAGAGTTGAAGAAGGAAATAGTTCAAAGATGGGCTCCTACATTTAAAACATTAAGAGAAAAAATTCAAGATAATTGGAACAAAAACGAAAGAGAAAAAAACACAGATACTACTGATAAGAACAAAAAAATTGGTGTCTCAGGAGAACACAGTACAAGTAATACTCTTTTAAGCAAGATAAAAGCATCAGCTTTAAAAAATGATAAGGCTGGTAAAAAAGAGAATGATGAGAAAATTGCAAAGAAGATTAAAGAAAATGCAGATATAAATGAAATATCCAAAATAATAGATAGCTTAAAAGAAAACGGTATCACAATTGACGAAAAAGAATTTATTGGGGATAGTTTCATTGATATTGAGCATGGTAACGGATTTAAAACTATTTTTTATAATACTAATTCGACATTTTATCGTGCATATAAGGAGATTCTTGAAGAAATTAAATCCAAAAACGAACAAGTAGCTAATGATTATAGGGTTTTGATAGATTTAATATTTGTCGGTTATATGTTAGCTGAATCAAAATTAGATCCTGATGAAAAAATAGATGGTGCTTCATTTGCTGACGAAATAAAGCAATATTGGGCTTTAGATCTTTCAAAAATTTTAAAGAAATGGAAAGACTAAATTTTCAACAAATTTAAGTTTTATATCAAATAATTAAAAACTGAAATAAAAATTAATTTATGATTAAATGGTGATTAAAAAATTAAGTTTATCATTCTTTACAAAGCATTTAGGTATAAAAAGTTTTGAATTAGCTAAGGATAGCTATAGAGAGATTGTAAAAGATGGTTATTTTGAGTCGGATATTTCTGATAAAAGCCTAGCATCTATATTATTTACAAATGTTATAAACGATGATTTTTTTGAAAAAAAAGCGAATTTAATCGATTTTATAACATCATTGCCTTTAATTACTCAAGAAAAAATTAAATCAGATTTAAGAATCAAAGACATAAACAAAATTAAATGGAATCAAGAAGTTTCAGATTACTTTATTAATGAGCTTAGTTTAGATAGAAAATTTAGTTTTAGAACAGAAAATATTGGTTTCAAAAGAACTGATGGTTTTAAATCATTTAATAAACCTAAAACTTCTTTTAAGAAATTAAAAAGATATCAATCTAATGTTTTTTTTGATGTTTATGAATATATATCTAAAACACCCTACGCTAGATGCATAATACAAATGCCAACAGGTTCAGGCAAAACAAGAACTGCGATGGAAATTGTTTGCGATGTCATAAATGATACAGGTAAGGATGTTTTATGGCTAGCTAATACTGAAGAATTATGTGATCAAGCATTTTACTCATTCATTGAAACTTGGAGTTTTTTAAGAAAAAGAGAGGGAAGTGCTGTAAATCACTTAAGGTGTAAGAGCTTATCTGAACATAATAATATAGAACCATGCTTTCATGTAGCAACAATACAAAGTTTTAATAGTGGAAAAATAGCTCAGAAATTAAACAAATTTAAAGTAAATGATTTGGAACTTATTGTAGTTGATGAAGCGCATATTTCTATAGCTCCTACATATAAAGATTCAATTTCAAAAATATTAAAAGATGGTACAAAGATTATTGGCTTAACAGCAACACCAGGTAGACAATTAAATTCTAACGATAAACTAAGAAGTGAAAACAAAAAACTAAGTGAATTCTATTTTAACAAAAAATTTGAAATCGATACGGGTGATATTTTGCCTATAGAATTTCTGAGAAATGAAGGGATCTTATCTAATGCTAAATTTATTTCAATTGAAGGTTCTGAAATAGAAAAGACATTAAATGATAGTGAAATAAAAAAGTGTATTAAAAACAATAAAATCCCACAAAAAATAGTTGATTTGTTAACTAATGATAATAAAAGAACAGCTGTTATTTTCGATCAGCTAATTCAACTATTAAGTAGGGATAAAAAAGTACTTTTCTTTGGAACAAGTATTGAACATTCTAAATTAATATCGTCACTAGTAAATATTAAAGGTTATAAATCAGCCCATATTGATGGCAATAGCGGAAAATACAGGAAAGACATTATAGAAGATTTTAAGAATGGTAGGGTGAATTTACTATGTAACTTTGGTGTCCTAAGCACTGGATTTGATGACCCGAAAATAGACGCTGTTTTTATGGCCAGACCTACAAATTCAATTGTATTATATAGTCAAATAATAGGTAGAGGATTAAGAGGCCCGAAAATAGGAGGCACTGATCTTTCTGAAATATATACGGTACAGGACAATATTGCAGACCTACCAGATAATAATGAAATTTATACATACTTTGATGAATACTTTAATAATAATATATGATTATTAAAAGCGGATATCAATTAGAAGAACAAGCAATAAAATTTGTTGAAAATGAAAAATCAATAACTCTACTCAGTGCTTACATCAAATTAAATCAGCTTAAAAGGCTAAATCATAAACAAAATATCAAGCAAATAGTAGTAAGATGGGAAATTCAAGATTTATGTGTTGGAGCTTCAGATATAGAACTTTACGAGTATTGCAATAAAAATAATATTACATTATACAGAAATACTCGTATTCATCTAAAAGCTATCTGGAATAATTATAATTCTGTTTTATTTGGTTCAGCAAACATAACAGGTAGAGGAATTGGAGAAGAAGGGAATTATAATTTTGAGTTAAACGTGATCACCGAAAATATTTGTCTTACAGATAAATTATACTTTAAAGATATCATAAAGAAAAGTGAGTTAGTTGATAGTATTTTATACGAGAAATTAAAAAACCTTAAAGAAAAATATCAAAAACAAATAGTGAAATTTCCTGAGATAAATACAGAGCCGGAATACAATAGCAAGTTTTTATTATCTCAATTACCTATGTCATCATCTCCTACTTCTATGCTTAACAACTTTTTCAGCAAACAAAAATTATCCAGAATTGATGAAGATTGTTTAATTCAAGATCTTTCTATCTATGAAATAGATATGAGCTTAAATAAAGAAGAAATGGCAAATCAATTAAAAACAAATTTCAATAGACATCCTTTTGTAAAAGCTCTTAAACAGTACATAAAAACGACTAAATCGGAATCGTCTAATTATGGTGGTATAGTTAGGTGGATACAAAACAATACGACAACAGTACCTACTCCAAGAAGTTGGGAACTTAAAAAAGAAAAAATTATTAATATATTATATGAATGGATTTGTCACTTTGATGATGAATATTTTTGGGAAAGACCTTACCATACTCAAGTAATATATTTTAAGAAAAATAAAGAAGATGGAAAAGCTAGCTGATATTCTTAATGGAATCAAGAAAAATGAATTTGTTTTGCCTGACTTTCAAAGAGAGTTCGTGTGGAGTTTTAGACAACAAAGAGATTTAATTGCAAGTGTTATTTCTGCTGTCCCAGCTTCAAGTTCTTTGTTAGTAGAAGAGAAAAATTTCAGAAATCCTAATTTTAGATTCATAAAAGTTGGTCGGAGATATTCGAGAAATCAATTTAGACATGAAACTCCGTTTCATTATATTTTAGATGGTCAACAGCGTTTTACTACACTTTACTACGCTTTTACTAATACATTTGACGGTACAACAGAAGTTAATGAAGAAACCTTTAATGATTTAGATCGTAAGTTAAGAGTTAGATGGTTTCTAAACTTTGAGTCTAAAAGTGGTTTTTTGTTTAATTTCGATACATTGATTTATAATGAGACTTCGTTTGATAAATATCTTCCTAATGATGTAATAGATTTTATTGAAGAAGAGAGAATTAAAATTGACACAGTCAGGAAAGATGCTAATGACTATTTAAAATTCTTAAAAGAAAAGTCCTTAGAAGAGTATAAAATTCCCATACAACTATTTTTATCAAATGGAAACCAAAGCTATAAAATTAAGAGATGGCTTAAAGAAATACAAGAAAAAAGAGTTTCAGAACTTAAGAATAACCCAAAAAATAAAGATACTCTTGTAGACTTTTTTAAGTACTTTAATGTCAAAGATCCGAATAAAGTCGTTGATCATTTATACGATGATAGTGAATACGCTATTGAAATATTTAACAACTGTATGAATGACGAAGCTGTGTGTGACTGGTATGATCGGGTATATAATTATCTAAGATCGAAAATAGCAGATTATGAAATAAAGCCGATTGTTTTAAATGATATGTTTAAGGCCGTATCCACTTTTGAATACATAAACACAAGAGGAACTGACCTTTCTACTTTTGATCTTTTATGTGCAAAATCAGGATTAGAATTTGATTTAAGAAAAAGTGTTATCGAAGAATGTATTAAACCTTTTGAATTTTATAATTATGATTTTGATATTGAAAAAGATTTCAGCTTAGAACTCAATTTTAGTTTGATTGATCAAAATCATAGTGTTCAAAAACAATATGCGGAATATTTATCTCAGGTTTTCAACTTACTCCATTTTAAAGAATATAATGGACAACCTGATGAAGATAAATTCGGAACGAATCTTCAAAAGTCAAATTATTCTTTAGACAATCTAACTGGAACATTTCTAAAAAATAACTACAAAGAAGCGGTAAAGATAATCAACTTAACTTGTGCTATTTTACAGGTATTTTGTGCGCACAGGGACTTCAAGAAAATACAAAACAGACTAGCTCTTTTGCCAATATTCACTTTTTTAGTTTACCGAGAAGAATATGAGATTACACCAAAACAAATTAAACAAATAATTGCATTTTTTTGGATTAAGTTATTTTCAGGCGAATATGACGCGCATCAGAGTGAGAAAGCAAAAAATCATTGTAAAGAAATATATAAATGGTTAATTACTGGTAGCGAGGATATCAAGCAAGAATTAAAACATCAATTAAATGATGATGTTTTAAAAGTTAAAGATTATGCTAACAAAAAGATGTTAACTACGCAAAGGTGTAATAAAAGTGTAGAAGAAAACATCTTTATGTTTTTAAGATCATTAAATAGAACCTTTTATGATTGGGATGATAAGTCTTCAGTAATCAATATTAAAGATGACGTACAAAATCATCATATAATACCCCTTTTCCAAGGAATAACGAAAATGAAAGGTTTAACAAAGGCATTAAGAGAAAACCCAGACAATAAATTAAATGCAACAATGAATCGAACACCTATATCGAAAAAAACAAACTTGGATATTGGAGCTAAATCTCCTCATCAATATAGAGATGAGGTTAATGCTACACAACTTGATCATCATTATATAACTGAGGATTGGTTTAAAGTTGATCCTGATTTAGATAAACTTTTTAATGATCGATATGATGCCTTAGTGAGACGTATTAGAATAAAACTTGATAATTATCTGAGTTAGTAATAATATATCCCTAGATAAAACAGCTTGCACAACCTTCTCCTTCAGCTTCTATTATTTCATCCTGCCAGGATTGACCTGTTCTTGATTTTTTCTTTTTACGATTCATTCTAAGATAGTGTTCTCGTTTAATAGCTTCTACACGTTTAGGTTGTTTGATTTCTTCTAAAGGTTCAGCAGACCATGTATATCCTTGCTTTTCATATTGTATAGCTTTTTCAAATAAATCAGGGTGTTGTTCTAACAACCAAACCCATTCTATTTTTTGTTGATAAAAACAAAAAAAACAACCAGATCTACTTCTAGAATAAGTTCCCTTTTTTATCTCCCCATCTATTTCCACTTCGTACTCTATTGGTTTGTAATAAGCCGGAATACCAACGCCTGATTCTTCAAGAATTTTAAACACATCGTCTAATACTACTACGTCTTTATTCTCAACTAATGGAAAATAATCAAGCTTGCCTACCGGGTAATCAGTTGTTTTTAAGTATTCAAATACTACTTTATTAAACAATTGAACATCGACATCTAAAAGTGCATTGAGCTTTTGCTTTTGTGTGAATTTTGGAGAAATAGGCTGTTTGACATATTCAAGTGCTCTATTTAATAATTCTTCAGAAGCTATATTATTATATAAAGACATTATTTGATCTTTAATAGTATTTGAAAGCACTTTTTTTATAACATCTTCACTCCAAATATTTTTTCTAAATGGGAAAATGGTCTGAATGTTTTCTTTTTTAGAAATATACCCTTCTCGATTTTCATCTCCTCTAATACCAACATAAGAAATCGTCGGTTCATCTCCCACATGTTGTTCAAATGGCTCTAATTTCATTTTATTAGTACACCATCTTGCCATAGGCGAAGGTAGATATCCACCATAAAGTGCCAAAAAATGATCAAAGGGATTTTTCATTGGTGAGTTTACATCATCCATTGACTTGTAAATAGCTACTTTTTTTCCTAACACAGAATTCAATCTATCAATCAGGTCATAAGTTTCTTTTAGCTCTTTTCCTGTATCACATGTATAAAATTCTATGTCTAATTGAGGATAATTTTCACTCATATAAATAGCAAGAGCAGCACTATCTTTACCTCCGGATATTCCTAATAAATGTTTTACTTTACTCATATAACAAATTTAATTCTTTTGAAAATAATTCAAAGAGAAGTTTTTTCCTTTGATCTTCACTTAGGTCTTTAATTGATTCATTAACTTCATTTTTTGTTGATTCATAATTCGCTGAACGCTTATTATCAATTATCAACTTATCATCCACATGTTCTCCATCAGCACCGTAAAACCTTATGGAATATAATTTCTCATTTTTTGATGATGCATTGAATTCATGTATTTTGGATGCATTTACTAATCCTAAAGATAAGTCTTCTAAATTTTCCATCAAAATAATTTCGTCTTCATCAATCATATCTTCAATACTTTTACCAATTGCCACATCTGCAACTGACTTTATCCAACTCATCCTATCATCTAGATTTGAAACTACACGCTGATAAAAAATGGTTTGTTTATGACTAAGTATTGATTTATTAATCCCTTGTAACTTTTCATTGATTTCGATTTTATAATTTGGAAATTCTTCTACTGAACAAAAAAAAGATTCAATAATAGTTTTCTCTATTCTATTAAGTAAATCACCGTAAACACTTCTGATTTCTTGAATAGAAGATTTAAGCTGGTGTGAAAATGAATTTAAAACTTCAACATCGTCTTTAATTGAAAACGAATGAAAACCTAATGCAGCTGGAAACTGGTTAAATAAAGCATCTTCCGGGTCTTTAGAGTTTACAATTGCCTCCCTTAGCTTAAGTGAACTTGATGATAGTTTTTTTGTTTTTAAGGTGTAATTATTCAAACTTCTTTGAAATCTCAAAAAGTTCCCAAATATTGATAAAAAAGTTGACTTCGTGCCTTTTTTTGATTCTCCGATTTGCACCAATTCTTTATAACTTTCTATTAAATTAATTTTTAAACCAGAAACATCATAACTCTTGATAAGAAAGTTTTCAGGCTTCCTATGAATTAGGTCTAAAGTATCTTCTGTAATAAAAGGAATAAAACCTCCGTCAATATGAAATAGTGCATAATCTTCCTTCTTAGAAATCAAAAAAATCGGTATCCAAAAATCAACTAGACCCTTTTTAAGTTTGAATGGCTTGTTGAGTAATAATTCGTATAATTCATTCAACTTTCTTTTGGCTGATATAGAATCCTGAAGGAATTTTTCTGATTCTTTCCATAAATTATAAAGATTAGAATTTGGCTGTGGCTCTCCCAGTTTATAATAGTCAAGTTCTGAATGTTTTTTGTGTACTCCAGTTTTTTTAAGAAGGTTAATATAGATAGCCTTTTCCGGTGGAAACTTATTGTCTGCAAAATTTAAATTTTCCAGATTTTCATTTTCTAATAAACGTCTTAAAAGTGCTTTTTTTGCTGTGTTTATAGGTGAACTAGTAAATTCTTTATTTATTAGCTCATTTATTAACGTTGGCGTTTTATGGTAAACTTGATAACTTATGTCAGTGATTTTTTGATATAAATCTTTTTTACTATTGAGCTCAATCTCTTCACCAGCGTAAATCCAGGTATTAACATTCCCTGTAAACAATTGGTTCACAGCTGAAATATTCAATTTATTCTCGTAAAAGGATTTTTCATCCTCTAAAAGCTTAAGTGCATTCTTATCAAGCTGATGCTTTTCAATGAGCTTCTCAAACTTTAAAATCATCAATATATTCTCCTTGATTTCATCTGAATTATTATACAAGACAAAAAGATTATCATTATAATCTTTTGATTTAGTCTTCAAGCTATTGGCTTCAATATCACCAAAAACGAGATTGATATATCCATCTATAGCTTTAGTTGATGTTTCCACTTGGTCTAAACTATTCAAGACTTTAAAGCTAAAAAACCTATTTGTCCCTGTTTCAAAGGAATATTTTTTTGCTAAGAGTACGGGAAAGTTGATTCTCGAAGCTATTTCATTTGATAAACTAAAATCACTATTAATCTCACTATTTATCAAAATTAACTCTTGCTCAAGATCTAGATCTGTTCCTTCAAGAAAATTGATTTTGTTACTATGTTTGTAAAATCTTATTACTGCTAATTTTTCAAGCTTATCAAGAATATAATTTACATCTTGATTGCTTGTTAGCTTAAAATATTCGATTAAGAACTTCTTATCAAATAGACCTCCTACTTTAGAAAATAAATTAACTAAGCCTATGGTTTTGATAACTTCTGAAGCTAAAATATAATCATCGTTGAAATACAATTCTGATTTCTCAAGAACTTTAAATGTTGTCAGCCATTGTGCCCTATGCGGATTATCTGGGCTATTAATTTCAGATGGTAATGAATTTATAAGGTAGTCATAAACATTTGCTACTGTATAAAATTTTGTATTAAGTTTTTTTACAGAGTATTCTGAATTATCATTTAAAAAGGAAAATAATGATCTTTCGTTTTGACCATAACGTTGTAAAGAATTAACTAAAACATTGGCTGACAGCCAATCTAAAGGATATATTTCTTCTGAAAGCTGTCTGCTATTTTTTCCTTTTAAACTTACCAAGTTAGAATTTAGAACTAATCTCACTAGTGATTTATGTCTTGCTTTTAATTTTTCTGAACATTCAAATTCAGCTAATTTCTTACTAGCGAAGAAAAGTAACTGTTCAACTGGTTCATTAAAAACTAAATCTACAAATCTACCTTTAACTTTTTCCCACTCTAATTTATCTTGAACAGATAGATTTTTTCCATAATTAGAAAAATTTTGATGTAATGTGATTAAAAAGTAAGTTTTATGCTCTTCATTATTTGCCCATTCAGAAATTTGCTGAATAAGGTAAACATCATCAATACTTCTATTTTTAGAAGCAAATTCTAGTAATTTACCAAATTCATCAATTACTAAAATTACACCTTTATTTAATTTGTTAGCTTTTTCCCTCTGTTTTTCTAATGCTTTAATTATATCAGATGAGCTTTTACTCTTTGCATTAAGTTTTTCTTTTAGTAAAACTGATAGTGATTCATTTTCACCAACAAGTTTAATAAATTCAAAACCGCCTAAATCATCAACATCACTTTTATTTACAAAGTATTGCTTTTGTTTTTTTAAATTTTTCTCAACTGCCCATAAAAAAGTAGATTTACCAGTCCCGTAATTACCTATTAAGTTAAAAGAATTATTAGCTCCGTTATTCTTAAAGAAAATTCTATCGAAAACATCTTTAGTATTCGGGGTTGGTATGAAATCAATTTCAGCTTTTTGATCTCTTAAAATATTAGTTGATACATTGTTTTTACTCATAATAGCTCCTTAATATCTTAATCTTTAACGCATCTTTATATTCTACTCTTATTTGTATTTGCCTTATACCAGCATCATTTTTGTATATAAATTCATTGAAATAATCAGCTAGTTCTACTAACAATTGATCAAGTTTATCATTAGTTAAACAAAGATATGAACCTATTGTATTACTGATATCTTCGAAACTTATAGCTGTATCATTACGAAAATAGTCTAATATACAGAAAGCTAATATTTCAACAGGAATTTTGTGGTTATCTACATTTAGTCTGTAAACATTTTGCCCTTTGTCATTTAACCTACCTGTATCTTCAATCAAATTAAGAGATACTAATGGTACATTGAAATCATCTTCAACAGTTTTATAACTTTTTACTTGAGGTAAGTAAGTTTTAATGAAAACTTTAAAATCTCCTGAAAATGTTTTAGAGGCTATGTTTTTATATCCAATTTTTTTTAATTCAGAATTAACATACCTATATATTTGAAAATCCGAGAACTCAAAGACTGCTTTATCTTTAAAATAGTCACTGAATATGATTTTAAAAATTGATGCATATTTTCTTTTACAAAGTTGGTACTGTAAAAGCCATAATGAACCATCAAACTCAAGATAGGGATCGAAAGAATTTTCAGTAAAAATTAATTTTGAAAATTTTGAAAGTTCCTCATCATCATTTATTAAATTAAATGATTTCAACCAATGTTGAATTGATCTAACCATATTTTTTCCAACACCAAGATCTGAAATAGCTTTAATATTTCTTAAATAATTAAATCCTTCTTTTTCAGTAGCTTGAACTCCTTTTAACAACCACTGTTCTTTACAATAAAATGTATCATGACCTGAAAATCTGAAAGAGTTTTGCATATTATTAAATTACTTCTGCATTTAAATACGGTGCAATTTAATAAAATGGATGACTATAGCCATTTCGTTTTTATTTTTTTTATAAAAACGTGATTTAGCTTTAATTGCTAATAATCAAATGTTTATATTATTTTGTTGATAATTTTTTTCAACATAATATAGGTTAATCCTTTAAATGGCAATATTTAGATTTATCTAAACCAAAAACTCAACTTCACCCTCAAACCCCATTCTCCTCCAAAAACTCCTCATACGCCTTCGCGCGTTGGCGTTCCAGATCGGCCATTTCGCGGTATTGGGCGGATTGGTCTTGTTCTTTTTGGTAAGCGGCATAGCCGGTCAATCCTTTGATGAGCAAAACCAGTCGCGTGATCGGCCAGGTGCAAGTGAGAATATCCAGGATGTTAGCGATCACCGCGTTAGCTGTCTTCTTCTCGCCGCCATTGGCATAGCG
>Ga0209937_1000294_pt1 | contig 16741 bp, 16 predicted proteins | sample SalPon1_B_H2O_MG_FD_185699 | JGI IMG/M metagenome (GOLD analysis project Ga0209937, IMG submission 185699) | Salt pond water microbial communities from South San Francisco under conditions of wetland restoration - Salt Pond MetaG R1_B_H2O_MG... | ecosystem: Environmental > Aquatic > Non-marine... | reverse complement strand
GGCTGCACTGTATCCACTCGGCGGCGGCTTCGTCGCCGGCGGTGACACGTTCATCACCGCGGTGATGGAGATCGGCGGACTCGAAAACGTCGCTGCTGAGTACGCTGGCTATCCGCAGCTCTCCGATGAGGTCGTCCTGCAGGCGGACCCAGAAGTGCTGGTGGTGACCGACCCCGACGCCCCGATCCTCGAGACGGAGCCGTACGCAAGCACGACCGCGGGACAGACAGCACGCGTCGTGGTCGTCGAGGTTCAGTGGATGAACCAGCCGGCACCACGGAGCGTTGTTGAGGCGACAGCGACCATCGCCGACGCGGTCACAGAATCCGAGACAACGGCGAGTGGCAGCGATGACGTGTCGTCCGATACGACCGACGGGGAGGCCGATTCGACGGCGTCTGAGACCGGTGCCACAGCACCGGGCTTCGGTGTCCCAGTCGCGGTCCTCGCCGTGCTTCTCGGACTCCTTGGAGCGACTCGGCGCCGACCCTGACCGACCGCGATTCGTTCAGATACCTTGGCCCATCAGGTGACTGCGGAGGACGTCGGGCGTTTTGAGCCCGGCGTCGCTGTTGAGCAGGACGACGGTATCGTCCGGATCGAGTTCGTTGGCTTCAGCGAGCGCCCACGCACCGGCCGGAGCGGCTCCGCCCGTCGCGCCCATCTCGACCACTTCGTTCTGTGCGACCGCGACCGCGCTCGCTAAGATGTCGTCGTCGTCGACGGCCACTGCTGTGCCGCCGCTTTCTGTGACTGCTTCGATAGCCGCTCGCCCCCCCGCTGGGTCGGGCACCTCTAACTCGCCACAGATGGTGTCTGGCGTCGACCACGGCTCCGGCTCAGTGAGTCCTCGCTCAACTGCTGTCGCGACTGGTGCACACCCGCTCGGCTGGGCGGCGACGATCCGGGGGACCGCGTCTATCGCGCCGATCATGGTCAGCTCGGTGAATCCTTTGTACACGCCGGCGATAACCTCACCAGATCCGGTTGGAACGACGACGACGTCGGGAGTCTCTCCGAGGTCGGCCACGACCTCGAACGCGACCGTCTTGGCTCCCTCGTGACGGTACGGCGTGGCGAACGCGGTCAGGTCCGTGTATGTCGTCTCGAGCTGGTCGTCGACGGCGGCCGCGGCGTCTGGATATCGCCCACCGACGACCCGCATGTCCCCGCCGTGGACGTTCGTCATCGCCTTACTCGAAAACGGACACCGCGAGGGGACGAAGGCGTACGAGCGGAGGTCGGCCCGACCCGCGTACGCCGCCATCGACTGCCCGCCGGCACCCGGACTGGCACACGCAAGCGGCTCGACGTCCCGGTCTCCGGTGACGCCGGCGACCGCGGTCATCGCGACGGAGAACCCGCGGTCAAGGACGGTTCCCGTGGGGTTGCGCCCCTCGTCTTTAACGTAGACGGCCGCGACGTCGAGCTCCTCGGCGAGCCGAGCCGTCGACACGAGGGGGGTTCGCCCCTCACTTGCCGAGATCGCCGTCGACGCCGGGAACGGTAACAACGCGTCGTACCGCCAGTGTCCGGGCGTCGGGCCATCGTCACCGGCGGCTCCGACGAGAAACGCGTCCGGATCCACGGCGTCGTAGTCGTAGGTCGGTTCGACCGCTCCCACGTCGTCCGGGAGTTCTGCGGGGTCCGCCGTCTCGTACACGCGCCCGGACGACACGCTCTTGAGCCCCTCAAACGCCTCCGTCGTGTCCATACAGCTCCTTGTGGCGGCGGCGACTAAGCGCTTCCCTCTCACGGTTGTGTATGTCGGTGTGAGGCCGACCCGCCGACCATTATACCGGTGCCGGCCCAAACACGATGCATGGATACAGACGCCATCGTTGTCGGCGGCGGCCTCGCCGGGCTCGTCTCGGCAGCTCGGCTCGCCGAGGCCGGTGCGGACGTGACGCTGTTCGAGCGGGCAGACGCGACCGGCGGGCGCGTCGACACCCGCACAGTAGACGGGTTCACGCTTGACCGCGGCTTTCAGGTGTTGTTCACGAGTTACCCGGCCGTATCGCGTGAGCTCGACGTCGACGCACTCGACCTGCAGGCGTTCTCACCCGGGGCCACTATCTGCCGGCCCGGGTCGCGCGCCGTGCTCTCGGATCCGCTGCGCGACCCCACCGCCGCGCTCGAGTCGGCGCTCAATCACGAGGTGCCGTTCGCCGACAAGCTGCGCACCCTCGCGCTCCGGTATGACCTTTCGAAGCGGGATGAAGAGACGTTCTTCACCGGATCGGACGCGTCGATCCGTGAGTACCTTGAGGAGTGGGGCTTCTCGCGTGCGTACATCGAGCACTTCGTCGAACCCTTCTACGGGGGGATCACACTCGACCGGTCGCTGTCGACCTCAAAGCAGGTGTTCGAGTACACCTTCCGGGCGATGAGCCGCGGGTCGATCGCGGTCCCCGCGGCTGGGATGGCAGCAATCGCCGGCCAACTCGAGACCCGCGCCCGCGACGCCGGGGTGACCGTCCGGACCGGCGAGTCGGTCGCACACGTCGAGTCGGCCGCCGAATCGGGTAGCCGGCTCCCATTCCGCTCTCGAGGTCCGAAAACGGGTGCCAGGGTGATGCTCGCGGACGATTCGACGCTCGACGCGTCGACGGTCGTCGTCGCGGCGACCCCACCGGAGGCCAGACGACTGACCGGCTGTTCGTCGATCCCGACGACAGGGGTTCCCACGACAACCGGCTGGTTCGCTCTCCCCGCCGGAACGACGTTCGAAACCGGCCGGCGTATCCTGCTCAACGCCGTGTCCGACTCGCCGAACGCGGTGGTGCCGATGTCGGAGGTCGCACCGGGATACAGCGACGACGACAGACCGCTGCTTTGTGCGACGTTCCTCGGCGACGCGTCGCTCGACCGCGAGGACGACGCGCTCCGCCATGACGTCCGAGATGCCCTCGCTGCCTGGTTCCCAGAGCGCGGCTTCGAGGGCCTCGAGACGGTCGCTGTCGACCGAATTCCGTTTGCGCAGTTCGCCCAGCCACCGGGTGTGTACGACGACCTGCCGCGTCCCGACGACCCCGAGGGATCGGTCGTGCTCGCCGGCGAGTACACCGAGTGGTCAGCAATCCAAGGTGCACTCGAGAGTGGTCGTCGAGCCGCAGCGGCGGCACGTTCACACCTTGAGTGAGCGACTCGTGTGGATTCGCCCCGGCGGCTCAGTGTACCGGTCCAAAGCCCTCTGTCGTCGTATGTACCTCCCCGCTGAGAGCCGTTTAACACGGATCCAATCGTACAGCTGTATCCGGCTGTGTTGTGCTGTATGCGTACTTATTATCCAATTATTTTATTTGACGCTGCGTAATTTCTACTGCAATGAGTGAATGATCAGCGGACGCTCCGGTGGGAGTGACGACACGTGTACCAACCGGCGAAGCATTCGACGCGGACGACAGCATTGTGCCGCAGACGCGGACCAGTTGAGGTTAGTCGTCGTCGGCCGGAGCCGCCCCGGTCGATTCTTCGGATGACTCAAGACTCGGTGGGTATCGCCCTCGAACGATTTTGAGGTCGGACTGTGGGCGGGCCATACAGGTGAGCGCGTAGTCGTCGGCCTCTTCATCGCTGAGACCACGGGCGGCCGGTTGGGTGACGTCGCCTTCGAGTATCTCGGCCGAGCAGGCGAGACACATGCCGACACGACAGGAGTACTCCTGTGCGATCCCCGCCTCGAGACAGGCGTTGAGGATCGTCTGGGTGTCGGCGACCTCGATCGTCTCGCCGGTGCCGACGAACTCGACGGTGTACTCGGTCATAGGGGCGACTACCTGCCGGGCACACATAAAGCGTTACCATCGCTCGAGAGGCGGTGTCGAGAGACGGTCGACGGATGTGGCGGTCGAACGTTCGAGTGCGCTCGTTCGACAGCCTGGATGACGGCGACGGCCGTTTCGGATCAGTCGTCAGCAGGCGCAGGACTCCCGGTCGAGAGTTCCACGTCGGGGGCGCTGACGCCGAGTTCGTCCAGTGCGACCTGTGCGGCCTCCTTCCCAGAGACGAGCATCGCACCGAAGGTGGGCCCCATCCGCGGGAGGCCGTGGGTCGTCGCCGTCGCCATACCGGTGACGACGAGGCCGTCGTGAGCGAGACCGGTGTTCTCGACCACTGCGTCCTCGCTCTCTCCAACCCACATGGAGTCATGACCCGGCGAGTCGTGGCCCGGTGCGCCGTACGTGTCGTTGCTCGTCTGGTCCATGCCGGTGTCGCCCTCCTCGATACCGTCGGCGTCCAGTACGCCACGTTCATCGAGTTTCTTCACCGCCATGGCATCATGGCCCGTCGCGTCGATGACGAGGTCTGCCTCGACGGCAATCGGATCGACGCAGGTGATTTCGCGAGGAAGGGCGTGGACCGGTGTCCAGTTCATCACGATGCCGCCGACGCGGTGGTCCTCGCGGATGACGATATCCGTGAACTCGGTCATGTTCTGCATCTTCGCGCCGGCGTCACACGCGGCCTTGATCAGACCTGAACACGCTTCCGGCCCGTTGGCCACGTAGAGACCCTCGCTGTCCCGTGACTGTGTGTACTCCACGTCGAGGTCGGTGAGAATCTCCTGTGCGGGATCGCGCACGGTGACCTTGTTCATGAGGAAGCCGCCGAGCCAGAACCCGCCGCCGAGATAGTTGTTCTTTTCGACGACCATCACCTCGACACCGCGCTCGGAGAGCTCCTTCGCGGCCATCAACCCCGATGGACCGCCGCCGACCACGATGACTTCCGTATCCGAGAAGTCCATGAACTCCTCCGACCACTCCTGTCCGATTGCGCGGGTGACCTCTGCTTCGCCAACGTCGCTGAACTGGTCGAAATCCTGCATACCACCAGGTTATATCTTACAGTGGTAATAAAACCTTCCGGTGGCTACCACCTCGTGTTGAGACACGCAGAAACGCACGGCTGCGAGCGTATTCGAAACGTCGGTAAACACCACGTTCAGTCCCGCTTTACAGTCGTTCGAGCGCCTCGTCGAGGTCGAACTGTTCGGTCCGTGTTTCGAATTCGTCCGACTGGTCGGTACCGTCCTGATCGTCGTCGTGATCGGTATCTGCTGGCGATGAGCGAGATGCACAGATGCGAACGTAGTCGCTCACGACGGCGTCCGTCGTAACGACAGCGTCGAACCGCTCGCGGTCACGCGCCGGCCCCGAAAACGGCTCCACAGAGACGATGCCGTCGACGCGACATTCGATCGCGGCACACACCGCTGCCCGAAGATCGTCGGTCGTCTCGGCCCATCCGGCTGGCGGGACTCGCGGAAGCTCGCGGTCGCGAAATTCCCACGTCTGCACCTCAATAGTCGCCGTCTCGCTCGACATAGCAGTAGATGCACCGCCACCTGCAAGTGCGTTCCGACCCGCTCCGCCCATCGCAACGACTAATCCCCCGCCGACCGCCTCCCGAAGTATGACCCGAAAGGCCACGGCCCGCGCCCACCCGATACAGGGACTCGTCAAGTACCACGGGATGCGCGACGCCTCGCTCCGACTCCCGTACCACGACAGCATCAGTCTCTGTACCGCGCCCACCGCGACGACGACGACCGTCGAGTGGGAACCGGACGGTCGCGAAGACACCTACGTCATCGGCGGCGAGCCCGTCGAGGGGCGCGCCGCAGAGCGCATCGACGCGGTCGTCGACCACGTGCGGGAGCTCGCCGAGATCGACCACGCGGTCAGACTCGAAAGCGAGAACTCCTTTCCATCGAACATCGGCTTTGGCTCGTCGTCGTCCGGCTTCGCCGCCGCTGCCCTGGCGCTGACCGAGGCTGCCGGCCTCGAGCTGTCGCTTTCGGACGTCTCGACGGTCGCCCGCCGTGGCTCTTCGTCAGCAGCGCGGTCGGTGACCGGTGCGTACTCGGTACTTACGGCGGGGCTGAACGACGCCGATTGCCGGTCGACGCGGCTTGACGTCGGCGTCGGCGACGACGGCTTCGACCCCGAATCGGACCTCCGAATCGTCGCCGCCCATGTCCCCGCGTACAAAGAGACCGAAGAGGCCCACCGTGAGGCGGCCGCAAGCCACATGATGCAAGCGCGTACCGCGCACGTCCAAGACCAGCTCGTCGAGATGCGCGACGCGCTCCGTGCCGGCGACTTCGACCGTATCTACGGGACGGCCGAACACGATTCATTGTCGCTCACGGCGACGACGATGACGGGGCCTGCAGGCTGGGTGTACTGGCAGCCCGAGACAATCGCCGTCTTCAACGCAGTTCGTGCGCTCCGCGAGGAGGGCGTGCCGGTCTACTTCTCGACCGACACCGGTGCGTCGGTGTATGTCAACACGCGCGCCGAGCACGTCGACACCGTCGAATCGCGGGTCGCCGACACTGGCGTCGACACCGACGTGTGGGAGGTTGGGGGACCGGCGCGAGTCCTCGACGCGAGTGAAGCGCTATTTTGAAGATCGGTTCGACCCGGATGCCGTGTCGAAGCGTGGGTTAAACGAGACGTCACGCTGACGGCCTGTGGTCGCTCACAACCGCTCGCGGACATCGGCGGCGACGGCCGCCATCGCCTCGTCGGCGACCGTGACGCGGTCGGTGAGACTACAGAAGCCGTGCGCCATCGCCGGGTAGTGCCGGTGTATCGTCGGCGTCCCCGCCGCCTCGAGCCGGTCGGCGAGCGCGATGCCGTCGTCGCGGAGCGGGTCGAAGCCGGCGGTGACGACGGTTGCCGGCGGGAGCCCACCGAGGTCGGTCGCCGCGAGCGGCACGGCAAACGGGTTGTGTGCGTCGACGGGACTCCGCAGGTACTGTTCGTAGAACCACTGCATATCGGCGCGGGTGAGCAACGGCCCGTCGGCGTTCTCCTCGTATGCCTCCGTCTCGAAGTCGTGGCCCGCGATCGGGTAGAGGAGAAACTGACCGGCGAGAGCGGGGCCACCGAACTCGCGCGCGTGCAGTCCGGCCGCGACGGCGAGCGTCCCACCGGCGCTGGTGCCGGCGACGCCAATTCGGTCCGGATCAGCACCGAGGTCTGGGGCGGCCGTTACGGCCCACTCGACCGCCGAGGCAGCCTCCTCGACGGCGACCGGAAACGGGTGCTCCGGTGCGAGCCGGTAGTCCACGGAGACCACGACGGCGTCGGTCCGCGTCGCGAGCTCCCGGCAGGGGCCGTCGATCGAGTCGAGCGTGCCCAGCGTCCACCCGCCGCCGTGCAAGTAGACGAGCAGTCGCGTCGGACCGGTGTCCGGATCCGTCGCCTGTTCCGGTTGGTACACCCGGACGGGCACGTCTCCGTGCGGCCCTGCGAACGCCAGGTCGCGCACGGCCGCGACGGGCGGTTCGGCCGGCCCCGAGAACACGTCGTCTTCAAGTTGCCTTGCGGCCGCGACGGACAACGTGTGCCACGGCGGGAGCCCGAGCGTCTCGAGCTCGTCGACGACCGCCGCGAGTTCGGGGTCGAGTTCGGGTGCGCGCATGGGGCCAGCAGGCGGTGACGCTTTATCAGTCGGTCGGTAACGTCCCTCGATGACCGTCCGCCTCTCGTACGAGGCCGGCACGATACGCGTCGAGGCCGAGGACGACACCGCGGCCGCTGACGAGCCACCGCTCCCACCGCTGCCCGGAGTCGAAGCGGATCCGCGATCGAAGACGGGCCGAGCCCCAGCGTACCAGTATGCCGCGATCCGACGGGCCCTGACGGTTGCCGGCGTCGCGGTCGACGACTGCGTACCGGTATGGAAGCAAACGGCCCCGAACGGACTCTCCCTCTCGACCGCGTACGAGCTCCGGACGTACCAGCAGGCGGCGCTCACTGCCTGGCACGATGCGGACGACCGGGGAGTCGTTGAGCTCCCGACGGGCGCCGGCAAGACGGTCGTCGCGATCCGCGCGATGGTCGACCGGAACGTCCCGACGCTGGTCGTCGTCCCGACGATCGACCTCCTTGAGCAGTGGCATCGAGAGCTAGAGACGGAGTTCGACGTGCCGATCGGGCGATTCGGTGGCGGCGAACAGCGTCGGGAGACAATCACGGTCTCGACGTACGACTCGGCATATCGCAAGGCGGCGTCGATCGGCGACGCCTTCGGCTTCGTCGTCTTCGATGAGGTCCACCACCTCGGCGGCGAGGGATACCGCGACATCGCCCGACTGCTCGCCGCGCCGGCTCGCCTCGGGCTCACAGCGACCTTCGAGCGACCCGACGGCGCCCACGAGGCGGTCACAGACCTCGTTGGTGACCGCGTGTACGCGCTCGACGTCGACGACCTCGCCGGCGACCACCTCGCGCCGTACGACGTCCGTCGGATCGAGGTATCGCTCACGCCCGCAGAGCGCGAGCGGTACGACGAGAGACAAGAGACGTTTCTCGAGTACATCCGGGAGGCGGGGATCACCTTCTCCAGCGGCGAGGACTACCGGAAGCTGGTGATGCGTTCTGGGACCGATCCGCGGGCTCGCGAGGCATTGTTGGCGAAGTCGGCCGCCAGGTCGATCATGATGAACGCCGAGCAGAAACTCGAGCAACTCACCGAGCTCCTCGATCGCCACCGTGACGACCGCGTGATCATCTTCACCGCGCACACGGAACTGGTGTATCGGATCTCCGAGCGATTCCTGATCCCGGCCATCACGGCAGAAACTGGGGCAACAGAGCGTCGGACGATCCTCGAGCGGTTCCGCGACGGCACGTACTCCCGGGTGGTCGCCGCGAACGTCCTCGATGAGGGCGTCGACGTACCTGACGCCGCCGTCGCGGTGGTGCTCTCTGGATCGGGCAGCGAACGCGAGTTCACCCAGCGGCTGGGACGGATACTCCGGCCGAAGTCGGACGGCGGTAGAGCCGTGCTCTACGAGGTGGTGTCGACAGAGACGGCCGAAGAGCGCGTGGCGCGTCGGCGACGGTGACCGGCCGCAGGCGAGACCCGCCGTCGTCGACTATTAACCCGGGCAGCGTCTACCGGTGCCCGTGTTACGGAAGGACCACCTCCGTGTCTCGCGGGCCGGCGGCGGCTACCGCCCCGCGTTCGTCGACCGGTCACATCGGCCGCTCGCCGCGCGGGTTCTCGGGGCGTTTGAGGCCGCCGTCGGGGACCGACGGGCAACCCTCGACGACAGACTCGAGACGCTGGAGGCGGAGGCAGACGACTTCAAACTCGTCCGTGGACTCGCCGCACTGGTCGAGCGGGAGTGCACCTTCGAGACGCAGGCGACCGTGCCACCCGACCGCGTCCGGCGGGCCGCCTTCGAGGCGGCCGAGACCGTCGGCGTCACCGGAGCGTCGGAGCGAGCACAGGCGGTCGACCGGGCGGCGGCGCAGTTGGGAGTCGAACCGGACATCGTCGACGCAGACCTCTACGCAGACCGGGAGTCTAACGAGATTCTCGTCGACGCGAGTGTCCGATTCGACCCCGACACGCTGCTCGAGCAGTACAACCTCTCGCTCGCACAGACCGCACTGTTCGACGCCACCGAGGTGCGGGTGCAGTCAGTCGACCCGAAGCGGCTCGTGAGCGCGGTAAAGCGGCTCCGGCTCATGTATGAGCTCCGCGTGACCGACGACGGCGACCGCGAACTCCTCGTCACCGGTCCGGACACGTTGTTTCGGCGGACCCGGCGGTACGGCACCGCGTTCGCACGGCTGCTCCGGAGCGTCGCGGGCACCGCCGAGTGGCGGCTCGAGGCGACGATCGACGACCGAGGGACGACGCGCGAGCTGACACTCACCGACGCCGACGTGTCGGTGCCCGACGTCGACCCCGTGGTGGAGCCGTCGTTCGACAGCGGGGTCGAAGCCGACTTCGCCGGCCGGTTTCGGGCGCTCGATCTCGACTGGTCGCTGGTTCGTGAACCCGCCCCGCTTGCGACCGGCAGTCGGGTGATGATCCCCGACTTCTCGTTCGAGTACGCCCACGCGAACGTCACGTACTACTTCGAGGTGATGGGGTTCTGGACGCCTGCGTACGTCGAAAAGAAGCTCGAGCAGCTTGCGGATCTCGAAGCCGTCGACCTCATCGTTGCCGTCGACGAGAGCCTCGGCGTCGGCGAGGAGATCGCCGCCCACGATCACCGCGTGATACCGTACACAGACACCGTGCGAGTGAAAGACGTCGTCGACGTCCTCCAGGAGTACGAGACAACCCTCATCGAGGCGGCGGCTGATGCGCTTCCCGACGCGCTGTCACCCGACGACGACGTCGTCGAACTCGAGGCGCTCGCAGATCGACATGGGGTGAGCGAGGACGCACTAGAGGCGGTCTCGTTTCCGGATCATGTGCGTGTCGGGCGGACGCTCGTTCGGCCGGCCGTGCTCGACCGGCTCGAGTCGATAGTCGAGGTGGGGACGTCGCTGTCGACGGTCGAATCACGGCTCAAAGAACATGGTATCGACGACGTCAGTGCGACGCTTTCGTGGCTCGGCTATCGCGTCGAGTGGGAGGGGCTCAGTGGTGGAACCGTCAGGGAGCGAGCGTGAGGGACCGTGAACTGGTCTTGTGACGCTGTCAAAACGTAGCTGACCGTCTGGATAGCCGAACGCGTCTGTGGTTGTTGTCCTGTGACAATCACGACCGCATTATTTATACAGAATCGAAGAGATTACCCGCGGCTTTAGTCGTCCCCAGAAATCACAGATTTCTGGTGTGCGGACGAGACCGGCGGTCTCGTCAACGCGGGATGAATCCGACAACTCCTCCACACCCCACCAACGATGGCAAGGCCGGATATTCCACCGTTCTCAAACTGTTTGGACTACTCTTGTGGGGGGCGTACGCGGTCGTCAGCGTCGCCACGCAGGTGCCGGCCACAGACACATCGGTGTAAACCGCGGTCGCGGCTCCACAGGTCACACCGGCCTCAGTGCTCGACTATCGGGAGGTCGGCTCGGCTCCCCTTCGGAACGACCGACCGGAGCTCATCGTGGAGGTAGAGTCCAACACCGATCGGTTCAACCTCACCCGCGATTCGATGGGCGACGATGAGGTACCCCCAGTCGCCATCCCACGCGGGGAGCGGCTGGTCCTCGCCGGCGACGAACCGGCTCGCGCACTCGCCGTCGAGTTCGACCACGTTGCGGATGGCGTGGCCACCGAAGCGACTCACGGCGCGGGTCGTCGGCTTCCAGTGCTCTTGTCTGGTCCGCAAGAACGTCGTCCCGATCGCTTCGAGCTGACTCGGGTCTGACGCCTCGCCGTTGAACACCCACACCTTTCCAGCGCCCTTTTCCCAGAACGAGTAGCCGCCGAGGACATCGCGGCCGATCCCGAAGCGCGTCTCCCACCAGTCGAGCACCTCCTCGCGGCTGGCCCGACCAGTGACCTCGCGGTCGGCCGGCGTCGCCGGGAGTCTGTCGAACCGACTCCCGTCGTTGGTGTTGTCGGTCACAAGACCACCTCCGTGTCGCGGGCGGTCTCCCGCTTTCCACGTCCGTCGTCGGCTCCACCAACGCGGAGCACCGCACAAAAGAACCCGCCGGTGTCATTATGGTGCGGGTAGATCCGGTGTGCGCGCCTGACGCTCGGGTCATACGTCTCGTCTTCCCACTCGGTCACGCCTGAGGTCGTCTCGAGCGGGAGGTCGACAGAGACGAGTTCACAGGCCTCAGCAGCGAGCACGTGGTCAAGCACGGCCTCGTTCTCCTCGGGGGCGAACGTACACGTCGAGTAGACGACGGTACCGCCTGGGCGGGTCGCTTGCACTGCACGCGTGAGGATGCCCTTCTGGATGCCAGCAACGCCATGGACGTGCTCAAGCGTCCACTCGTCGACCACGTCCGGGTTCTTCCGACACGTCCCTTCACACGAACACGGCGCATCGACGAGTGCTCTGTCGAAGTCGTCGAACGCGAGCGGTTTCAGTGAGAAGTTGCGGGCGTCCTGGTTCGTCACGATGGTGTTCGTCACGCCGAGGCGTTCGGCGTTGTGTCGGAGCGCCGACAGCCGGCCGAGGTTGTTGTCATTGGCGACGAGCGTGCCGGTGTCATCCATTGTGGCGGCGATTTGGGTCGTCTTGCTTCCCGGAGCCGCACAGGCGTCGAAGACACGGTCACCGGGCTGTGCATCGAGCGCAATGGCTGGGAGCGTCGACACCTCCTCTTGTCCGTGCGTCCAGCCGTGGACGTGCGGCCAGGTGCGGCCGGGGCTTCCCTTGGGAAGCCGAAACAGGCCGTCGTGCCAATCAACGGGTTCGTAGGGGACGCCGCTCTCGTCGAACGCCTCACGAACCCGGTCGGGCGAGACGAGGAGCGAGTTCGTGCGAACGACAGATGGAAGCGGCCGCTCACAGGCGGCCCGGAACGCCGCCGGGTCGTCGACGAGCGGTTCGTACCGCTCGAGTGGATTCATGGCCGCTGTACACTCCCACCGGGTTAGTCGGTTTCGGGATTGGGCCGTCTCCCCCACCATTTAATCACGAAGCCGGCACAACCTGTAGGTATGGCAACAATCTCCGTCGTCGACGAGGACGTCTCGCTGGACACGCCGACGCTGATCGAGGGATTCCCTGGCGTCGGGCTGGTCGGGAAAATCGCGACCGACCACCTCATCGACACCCACGAGATGACTCACTACGCAAACGTCTACGGCGATGGAATCCCACCGGTGGCGGTATACCACGAGTCAGATACGTCGCTTTCGACGCCCGTCAGGCTCTATGCCGACGCAGAACGCGATCTCATGGCGCTCCGCAGTGACGTACCGGTGACACCGATGGCCGCCGACGAGCTGGCCGGCTGTCTCGAGGAGTGGTTCGACGACCACGGAGCGTTTCCCGTCTACCTCACCGGCCTCGGCCGTGAAAAAAACGAGGAACTGCCCGAACTGTACGGTGTGGCGACAGGTGACGGCGCCGACGCTCTCACACGGGCGTCGATAGCCGAGCCGCCGGAGACGGGGCTCGTTTCTGGACCGACCGGGGCGATGCTCGCCGAGGCGCTCGAACACGGCCGGGATGCTGTCGGGCTCGTCGTCGAGTCGGACCCACAGTTTCCAGACCCAGAGGCCGCCCGTCGATTGATAGTCGACGGCATCGACCCGATCGCGGGCACGGAGACGCCGACAGACGGACTCGTCGAGCAGGCCTCAGAGATTCGAAACGCCAAGCAGGCGCTCGCAGAGCGCATGCGACAGGCCACAGAGGAGAGCACACAGGCTGAACCGCTGAAGATGTATCAGTGACGCGTCGCTACGACCTCAGTCGGTGTGCGCGCCAGACTGCCGATCATCCTCGCCTGATGACGGTGCCGACGCCGGCTCCTCGAACCGCTCGGCGTCCGCTCCTGCATCGCGCTCGAGTTCGTCGAGTATCGGTCGATACTTGAGCTGCACCTCGTCCCACTCGCGATCCGGTTCAGAGTCGGCGACGACGCCGACGCCGGCAAACAGCGTCGCGAGCCGTTCACTCGCGACCGCCGACCGGATCGCGACCGCAAACGTACCGTTACCCGCGGCGTCGATCCAGCCGACGGGTGCGGCATACCAGCCGCGGTCGAACGGCTCCGTGTCGCGGATCGTCTCGAGAGCGCGTCCGGGAGGAAGTCCGCCGACAGCCGGCGTCGGATGCAGCGCCTCGACGAGGTCAAGCACGTGGCCGTCGGCCGCCAACTCGGCCGTGATTGGCGTATGAAGGTGTTGGACCGTTGCCAACCGGCGCACGCGTCGCTCACCGGTGGCGATAGACGCCGCGTATGGATCGAGCTGCTCGCGGATCGTCTCGGCGACCAGTTCGTGTTCGTGTCCGTTCTTCGGGTCTGCAAGCAGTTCGTCGGCGAGCCACTCGTCCTCGGCTGGGGTCTCGCCCCGTCCCGTCGTCCCCGCGAGGGCGTCCGTCTCGACCGTCCGCCCACGTAGCGAGACGAGACGCTCGGGAGTCGCACCGAAGAATATCTGGTCGCCCCCTGCGGTTTCGAAGCCGTAGCGGAGACAATTCGGATATGTTTGAGCGAGGCGTGCAAGTGTTGCCCCACGAGGGAGGTCAGCAGATAGCTGTGCTTCCATCGCTTGTGCGAGCACGACCTTTCGGAGCGCCCCCGCACGGATCCGGTCGGTCGCGGCGGTGACGCTCTCGCGCCAGTCGGCCTTGGTCGTCGTGCGTCGACCGGCACGGATTCCTGGACGCTCGGGGAGAGAATCGTCGGACGGGCCGCCGATGAGTCGCGCCCGCTCGTCGGCGAGCCGACGCTCCACCGCGGTAGATGTGGCGCCTTCGCCGACGTCGGTGACGGTGAGCCACGTTCCGTTGTCGGCGACGGTAACTTGCACTCGAGGGAGGACGAACCGGGCCTCCGGAAATGCCATCCACGGCTCAGTGGCGCACGCGCCGGTGTGAAACGCAAACCCTCCGAACAGGCGAGGACGGGCCGCTTCGGTCCCCGCATGGACATCGCCCGTGTTAAAGAGATCCTCGGCTGCCGTTCGCACCCTGGTAAATCGGTCGGGACCGCTGGCGGTGAGTGTGGCTGCTGCGCCCCCACCAAGGACGAGCGCGTCGTCTGGTGCGCTCCACAGTGTCCGCGGGGCCGGCAGCGCGTCAAACGTCGGGACGAACGTCGGCTCCTCAACCGCAATCGTGCGGCTGACGAGCGTCGGCGACGACGTCGAGCGCGCCGGTTCCATATGCAATCGATCGGAGCCGAGGGCTCTTAAGCGTGTCAACTCCGGATCCCGTCCCGTCGTCGCCCGCTCAGCTGTATCGTTCTTCGTTCCAGGGGTTTGCGGTGTCGCTGTAGCCGCGTTTTTCCCAGTACCCGCGCTCGGGCTCGGTACAGAACTCGACGCCACACACCCACTTTGCACCCTTGTACGCGTACTTGTGTGGGGTAACGACGCGGAGCGGCCCGCCGTGGTCGGCCGGGAGGTCGTCGCCGTCGTACCCGTACGCGAGGAGGACGCTCTCGCGGGTGCACTCGGACAGCGGCAGATCGGTCGTGTAGCCGTCGAGGGCGTGAAACACCACGTGTACAGCATCATCATCGACGCCGGCGCGCTCTGCGAGCTCGGTGAACCGGACGCCGGTGAACGTACAATCGAGCTTGCTCCACCCGGTGACACAGTGGAAGTCCTGTTGTTGGGTGACTGTAGGGAGCGAGTGAACCGCTTCGAGCGACAGCGTGAGTGGTGTGTCGACGGCGCCCCATACTTCGAGCGTGTCGTCCGGTCCCCACGATGGGGTTCCGCTCTTCGAGAGCACCGGAAACGTGTCCGTCTCCCGCTGTCCCGGCGGCACGCGACTGTCGCCGTACTCACGATAGAGGTCGGTGTGGTCCTCGAGGGCAGTACTCTGAGAGTCTGTCATACCAGCTATCACGCCCTCCGGTGACGTAGGCCTACCGCCCGCCGGTGTGTGACGTGAGTTTTCTGAACTGTCACTAGAGTTTTCGTTGTGACATATTTTATTTCTTGAGTACGATCGATATATTCTATTTTGCTGGTCTCCGACGCTACATTTATATCCCCCATGCTGTTAGTCGCCCACGAAAGAATGCCACGGGTGAAGATGACTGTGCCGGAACATCTCGAGATGCAGATCACACAGATGGTCGAGCGAGGCGAATTTCTCAACCGCGAGGAGGCCGTCGAAGAGCTGCTCTCGACAGGAATCAAGGCGTACAAAACGAGCGGACCGATCGACGATGAAGACTCGGGTGGATTCGAAGGCGAGGGGATGATGGGCCACGAAGACGAGTACGTCTTCTGAGCGAGCGGGCCAGCGTCGACGGCGCGGACCGCCGCAACAACGCTTTTAGCGGCGCGCACCCGTACATGAAATCATGCACAAAGACGAGCTGCTCGAGCTCCACGAGCAGATGGTGACGATCATGGAGCATTTCAGGGCTCACGAGAGCGTCGACAGCAACCTCTTTACCCCGTACGACGAGCTCGACGTCGACCCCTCACACGTACACAAATCGAAGAGCGAGCACAAACACGCGGTGTTCGTCCTCGGGAACGCGCTGGCGAACGCCATGAGCGAGGACGAGTTCTCGCCGGCCGGTCGCGTCGGCAAGCGAATGAAAGAACTCGCTGACGACGCCGAGAACAAGATCTGAGCTGAGCGGCCGGCCGGCATACCGAGTTGACCCGCGTATTCATTATCCGTCGAACCCACCTCGTGGTATGGTCGCGGAGGGCCAACTGGTCCACGCTATTCACTTGGCGCTCGTCGTCGCCGCGTTTGTGGTCGCACTCGCCGCGGTGATCGCCGTGGACCGGCCCGCGTCGCCGCTTGACCGGCTGCGCTCACGACTCATCTATGGTGTGCCGTGGGGCACGCTCCTGGTTGTCGTGTTCGTCTGTGCGGTTTACTTGTTCGTCCAGCGTGGCGTCGAGGACCCGTCGAATCCCGTGGTGATCCCGTTTAGAGCGTGGTCGTACACTGCCCCGGAGGGACTCGTCTGGTCGTCGTTCGCGCACGCGAGCCGGGGTCACCTCGTTGGGAACGCACTCGCCGCGCTCGTCGCGGGGACGCTCGCAGAGCACGCGTTTAGTCACTATCCGACCCGAACCGTCGACACCGAACCGACCGACACCGAACCGGCCGATGTTGAACCGGCCGACACCGAACACGAGGTGGCGGGTACCTCGTGGACGGCAAGGGCCCGTTCGAGGCTGCGTACGTCCCCGCTCGCTCGGGCGGTGGTCGTGTTTCCGCTCGCCACGATCGGCTTCGGTGTGGTGTCTGCACTGTTCGTCTTAGGGCCCGTAATCGGGTTCTCCGGGGTGGTATTCGCGCTGTGGGGCTTCGCGCTGGTGTGGTATCCGGTAGGGACGCTCGCATCGCTCTCGGGCG
>Ga0209937_1000291_pt1 | contig 16811 bp, 19 predicted proteins | sample SalPon1_B_H2O_MG_FD_185699 | JGI IMG/M metagenome (GOLD analysis project Ga0209937, IMG submission 185699) | Salt pond water microbial communities from South San Francisco under conditions of wetland restoration - Salt Pond MetaG R1_B_H2O_MG... | ecosystem: Environmental > Aquatic > Non-marine... | reverse complement strand
TTAAAACATTGCATAAAAATAAAATTGATACCACGAAAGTAGAATGTAGACGTAACCCGAATAAAAAGATATGGTAAAGGAATTACAAAATAAATAATTTCAAATTTTAACATTTAATCTATTGCAGAAAAGTAAAACCAAAACTAAAGCCTCCATTAATTGGAGGTTTTTTTATATATTTGAAATATGCCAAACAAAGCAAAACCACTTAAAAGACATTGGATAAAGGAAAGAAAGCCTTTTCAAAGGAAAAACGATAATAGTTGGTTTTACAATTCAAAAAAATGGCGAATGGTTTCACATTTATTCAGAAGCAACTATCCATTTTGTAAGGAGTGCGATAAAAAAGGAATAACAAAACCAACAGAAGTAGCAGACCACATACATGGATTGAACTACTGTTTAAGGAACGATATAGACCCTTACTTATTCAGCCAACTTCAACCACTTTGCCACAAATGCCACAATAAGAAATCAGGAAAAGAAAGCCATGGAAAAATTAATTAGCATAATAGGAATAGTAATATTATTAGCATCATGTGATGATAGATGCGAAAGGATGAAGCAGACATTAACAATGGAATACCTTTAACAAATAAGACAAGCGGAATCAGAATCAGAGCGAATAGCATTAGAGAAAGAGCTTATAGAAGTAACCAAAAAACTATGCGATTAAAAAAATATTACTATATTTGTCTTATAAAAGGGCATACCCCGTAAAAACATAAAAGCAAAGCGATATAAAACATCGCCACCCAATCAAAATTTTACTAATGTTGTTTTAACAAAGGGGGGTTTAAGAGATGAAGTATGAAAGCACCAAAATATTTTAATAAGTCGCAAACGGAAGAGTTTAACAAAATAGTCAAGATGCTAAAAAATGCTGGACTATTTTCAGAAAAATACAGACATGGAATAGAAAGCCTTGCATATAACTACAATCAATTTAAAGATGCAATTATAGAGATAAACCGCAAAAATGAAAAAGAGCAAGGTTCAGGTTATAAGCAAATATTTGAGTCTGGAGCTGAAAATATAAGCGTTGAAATGAGCATAAAGCGAGATGCTGAAAAAAGTATTTATCCATTGCTTAGACAATTTGGGCTTGATCCAAAATCAGAAAAGGACATTAAGTCTATTATAGAAGATGGTTCGGAAGATGCCTTTGAAAACTTTAGTAAACTAAAAAAAATTGGTAGTAACTAAAGAGCAAAAAAAAACTATCCCTTTTCAATACGCAAATGATGTCGTAACTGGAAAACTGACGACTGGAAAATATATTAAAAAAGCAGTTGATAGGTTTTATAAATGGATAGATAAAGCTGATGAACAAGGCTACTACTTAGACCATCAATCTGGAATGCACGTTTTATTATTCTTTGAAAAGTTTTTAAGGCACACAAAAGGAAAAGTTGCTGGAGAACTATTTGTTTTATCACCTTATCAGCAATTCACATTCTATAATATATTTGCTTGGAAGCATAAAGATACAGGCAAGCGCAGAATTAAAACCGTTTACGAAAAGGTAGCAAGAAAAAACGGTAAGACCGCTCAATTATCAGGATTAGGATTGTACGGTTTAACCTTTGATGATGAAGATTCGCCTGAAATTTATGTAGGCGCAACAAAAGAGGCGCAAGCCAAAATACTATGGTCGCAAGCCTATGATTTTGTTTATAAGTCTCAACCGCTTAGAAGTATTGGTGTAGTAAACACACAAAGAGAGATAAGGTTTAAAAAACGTTTAGGCAAGTTAATGTTTTTAGGAGGCGATAGTAAAACACAAGACGGTTTAAATCCATCTATATCAATTATTGACGAGTATCATGCTCACAAAGACGATTCAGTCAGGGAAGTTTTAGAAAGCGCAATGGGCGCAAGGCAAAATCCGCTTTTATATATTATTACAACCGCTGGGTTTAATACAACAAGCGTATGCAAGCAAGCGGAGGATGTTTATAAGGATGTTTTAGACGGGAATAAGGAAGATGATAGCACGCTAATAATGATACATGATTTAGATGATGAAGATGATTGGAATGATAGTAGTAATTGGATTAAGGCAAATCCAAATTTAGGCGTTTCAGTCAATAAGGATTACATTGAAAATGAATACAAAAAAGCTAAAAATCAAGTTTCAAAAATTCCTAACTTTAAAACCAAACATCTGAACATGTGGGTAGATGCTGAGGAAGTTCGAGTACCAGCTGAAATTTGGGATTTAGGAAAGGATAAAGTAAATGTTCATAATTTTATTGACAATGGATGTAAAGCGGCCTTAGACTTGTCTTCAACTACAGATTTAAGCGCATTCGTTTTAGTTTCAAATGCGGATGAAAATGGCATTTATGACATTTTGCCTTTTGTATTTTGTCCTGCAGATACAATAGATAAGCGTTCTAAAGATGATGGCGTTCCTTATAGGCTATGGTCAGATGATAAAGTAAGTAATTACATAATAAATACAGATGATAAATTTATCAACAATTCGCCTATTTTAATTAAAACATCGGGAAACCAAATTGATTATAGCGAGATACAAAGCGTGGTAAATTATATCTGGCAAGTTATAAAGCCTGATTGGATTGAATATGATAGCTGGCAAGCCACTCAGTTAGTGCAAAATCTAACAGAATTAGACATCGAAATGCACCCTTTCCCTCAAACAATTACTCATTTTTCTTATCCAACTAAGGAATTTGAAAGTTTAGCATATAAAGGAAAGCTAAGGCATGGCGGAAATCCAATATTAAAATGGATGTTAAGCGGTTGCGTTGCAATATTCGACCCAAATGAAAATATAAGATATTCAAAAGCAAAGGCAACAAAGAGAATAGACGGAATAATCGCCACAATTATGGCACTTGCTGGAGTGCTTACAGAAGCTGAAACAAATAAAAGTCAATACGATGGAATCGAAGGAACAGATAAATTATTTGGATAAAATAAAACAATTGCAAGAAGAAAAGCAATTTTTAAGGAAGTTAGCGACTTCATCTGGTTTTTTTAGCCTTTATTACTCGTTGTTACATAAATTCAAAACTAATTTAGAATGCTTTAATCACTTAAACGATAGGCATTTTGAGGAATTTGGAATTTACAAGTATTCATCCTATCAATCATTTAACATCTGCAAAAACAAAAAACTTTGAAAAACGATATATTAATTATAATATTTATATTATTTGCTTTTATTTTACCGCTGCTCACCTCATGGTTATTAGATTGGCAATGGATAAGCAGTTCAGCACCTCGCTATATTACTGTTATAATCTTTATGATCATTGAGTTTACAATATGCGCTTTAATTGTTAAGCATCTCAGTAATAAAAACTAAAAAAGTTATACAAATCATAAAACCTAATGGCATATTTTTGTTGTCATGGGTTTATTAGGTCAATCTTTAAGGAATTTATCCTCGATAGAATATAACTATCCAAGCATATTTGGACATTTTGGCAATACTGATAGCGCAAAAAAGGTAAACATAGATACTTCATTGACGGTGTCCGCATTTTATGCAGGAATAAACACCTTAGCAAATTCGATTGGCATTTTGCCTCATGTAGTTCAAACATCAACGGACAATGAGCGAACACCGCAAAAAAATCATCCAGCCTATCAGTTATTATTAAATAGACCTAACAATTATATGAGTGCTTTTACATTTAAGCACCTTATGACCATTACAATGCTTTTGCGAGGAGATTCATTTGCCTATATTACAAGAGATGACAACGGAAACGCAATTAGCATTAACTATTTAGATTGGGAAAATGTAACCGTAATAGATTATCAAGGCAAGTTATTCTACAATTACAAGGGGCAAGTCTTAAATCAAGATGATGTTTTGCATTTTAAAGGTTTTTCATTTGATGGTAAAACGTCTAAGTCTGTTTTGCAATTTGCAGCTGATTCATTAGGTAAAACGTTAAACGCACAACAATACTCATCTGATGCCTTAAACGATTCAGGTTTAAGTTATGGAGTAATTGAAACTGAAAAAACCATGAAAGCCGAGACTAAGGAGGCTCTGGCAGATGCTTTTGAAAAAAGATTAGCCAAAAAATCTAAACATAGGAGTCCAGTATTAGATGAGGGAATGAACTACAAACGGATAACCTTAACACCAGATGAAACGAAATTTATTGAAACTTATGCAAATGGTATTGAGGATATAGCCAGATGGTTAAATATGCCACGCCATAAACTTCACATCGAAGGCGAAGGCGGTTATAATGCTTTAGTTCAAATGGAGCAAGATTACTTGCAAAGTGCAGTATTGCCTTTAACTACTAAGTTCAAAGAAGAGTTAGATTTTAAACTATTTTCTAATAGAGAAAAAAACCAAGGTTATAACGTATTCCAAGATCATAAAAAACTATTGCAAGTTGACCCTAAGAGTAGGGCGCAATATTATAAAGACTTATTTTATTTGAGTTCAATAACACCAAATGAGATAAGGAAGTTAGAGGAATTAAATCCTTATGATGATGGAAATGAATTTTTCCAACTATCAAATTTATTAACCAAAGAGCAAATGGCAAAAACATTGACCGATGAATAAAGAGATATTAAGAAACGTAGAGATGCGAGCGGAATCCTTTAACGAGGAGGAGCGTTCAGTCGAATTTGTTATTTCAACCGAAGCGAGAGACAGTTACGGAACTGTTTTTCTTATGTCAGGTTGGGAATTAGAGCGATACCAAAACAATCCAGTAGTATTATTTAATCACGATGCAAGGGAAGTTGATAGTGTAGTAGGCTATTCAGAAGTAAGAATAGAGGATGGTAAGCTAATAGGGAAAGTCTATTTTGAAGATGCCGAACTAAATCCGCTTGCCGACAAACTGTATCGAAAGATAAAAGCAGGTACTATTAGAGGCGCATCAATAAGAGCTGGCGTGTTAGATGCTCGAATGGGCGACAAAGCAAAAGGAGAGGATAAAGAAACGCTATATTTTACCCGTCAGGAGCTTATGGAATGGTCAATAGTTACGCTCAACTCAAATCCTGATGCAGTAGCACGAAATCAAAAGACAATAGAAGAATTAAGAGAGCAGGTAAAGCCTGAGACGGAAACCGAAACAACGGAAGGAAAAAAGGAAGTACGCTTCGATGTATATGAAGCACAATCAATAATTAATCAAAATCAAGGAAAATGAGTAAACTTGTAGAATTACAACAAGAACGAGCTTCAAAAATCGAAGCTCAAAAAAAATTGGTAACAACCAGAAAGGAAAGTGAAACAAAAGAGTTCACGGATGAGCAAAGAGCGCAATTTGACAATTTGCAAAGCGAAATTGAAACCTTAGACCGAAAAATTAAGGAAGAGAAGGACATTTCGGAATTTGAAAAGCGTCAAGCTGAAAAAGAAGGAGAGCCACAAAAACAGGAAGGCAAAAAACGACAAGGCGGAGAAGAAAAAGAAAAATCAGAAATATTTGCACGAGCATCTATTGGGAAAGCAATTAGAAATGAAGGCGTTTTAGATGGTGCAGAAAAGGAATTAGACGAGATTGGTAGAGAAGAAAACAAAAATGCTAACAGGAAAACGCCAACCCGTTCACTTATAACAGTTCCATTTAGCGCATTGCGTAATCAATCGGTTACTGGAAATTCGGGCGCAAAAGGTGGCGAGTATGTTGTAAAGCAACAGCCAAGACCGCAAATGCCATTTCAGCCAAACACCTTTCTAGAAAATATTGGCGCAACAAGATTAAGCGGTTTGACAGATGGTGCAATTCCTTTACCAGTTGCGGAGAAGTATACCATGCAATGGTTAAGCGAAAATGAGGCTATAACGCCACAAGATAAGGAACACACGGGTCCTGAGCTATCTCCAGAGCGATTAGGTGGAGCGGTTGACATTTCAGAGAGATTAATTTTGCAATCATCTGTTAATGTTGAGCAATTGATTAGAAGTTTGCTGTTAACAGCTTATGATAATACGCTTAATGAAGCCGCAATCAATGGTTCAGGCTCAAGTAATCAGCCAACAGGTATTTTAAACAAATCAGGCGTGTTGACTTCTGCAATAGCAACCTCAGCAACAGCGCCAAGTTGGGAGCAAATTGTAGAGCTTATGGGATTAGTTGATGCAGAAGATGTATCAAACGTTTCGAGAGCTTATTTAATGTCGCCACAAGTGCGAAGTGCATTGATGACAACAAAAAAAGATGCGGGTTCAGGTCGTTTTGTAATGGAAAACTTAAACGAATTGAACGGCAATCCAGCTTATAGCTCATCTTTAGTTCCAACGATAAATGGTTCGCCAGATACGAACGTATTAGTTTTTGGTGATTTCAGCAAGTTGTTTATCGGTGAGTGGGGTGCAATTAGCATTTTAGAAGATCCTTACAGCAAATCCTTAAACAACGAACGTAGATTAGTTGTAAATGCTCATGCAGGCGTTGAAATAGCGCAACCTAAGGCATTTGCGGTTAATAAATTCTTAGACTTATCATAATTAGGGAGTAATTAATAAGCCGACTTTAATCGGTCGGCTTTTTTTAAAAGATATTATGGCACAAACCAAAAAAGAACCCACTAATAAAACATCTAAAAAACAAGTTACTATTTTGGCGTGGAATATGGTCGGAAAATATAACCTTCCTTATAATTACGGGCAAAAAGTAAAATTAGATGCTAAATTAGCTAAGGAATTAATTGAAAACGGAGACGCAAAGTAAATGACTTCAATAATATACGGAACGAAACAATCTAATGCTGAAATTGTAAGCCTTGACATGGCAAAGCAAAATTCAAGGATTGAATATAGTGATGAAGATTCACTAATTCAATTATTGTTAGATTCAGCAACAAGCGAAATAGAAAACTATTTGTCAAGTCCTGTAATATTAAGAGAAGATTCCGAGATTTATTTTGACAACTTTCAAAGGTTCTATGAAATTAACATGCCTTTTTTAATTACCAAAGTTGAATGGATTGATAAAGATGACGTTAAAACAGAAATAACCGACTATGATGTTATTAGTAATGAAATCGAAATAGGTGTTGAAAAGCCAAAACGCTTTGAAAAACTATTAATAACAGCCGATTTAGGTTATGACATGGCTGATATACCAAACGACATAAAGAGAGCGGCATTGCTTATATTTTCAAATTCTGAAACGTATAGGGAAAGCGTTCAGGTTAAATTCAACCAATCAGCTTATAATTTACTTAGAAATTACAAATTAAAATGGTAAAAACAGTAAGGTCAGGCGAGTTAAATTATCAAATTGAGATATTTCAAAAAGAATACACCAAAAACAATACTGGCGAGAGCGTTACAAGCCTTACAAGTATAGGTAAAAGATTTGCTAAACGTTCTGCTGATGCTGATAATGCTAACGATGATGATGGAGCGGTTAGAAGTATAAACGAGTGTGATTTTATTGTAAGATTTGAAAATATGTATTTCACAAATAGCACAAATTTAGTTGTTCGTGATTTTACAGGTGACTTTGAAGTTACAGGCGTTGAGGTTGTGGGATATGGAAGGAAAAGATTTGTTCAATTAAAAGGCGTAAGACGTGGATAATAGTGTAGATGTAACGGGAATTAACGAACTTGTCAGGAAGATAAAACGGCTTGATGATAAGACTACACGAAGAGAAGTGCTAAAAGTCCAAAGGCGCAGCGCAAAACCTATTGTTCAAAGTTATAGACAAGAATTGCCAAAAGGTACAAGAGATAAGAAAAGATTTGGAACGACCTATCCTGCAGGAACGCTTAAAAGGTCGGTAAAAGCCGAGACCGTACCAGCCAGTAAAGTAGGAGGCAATCCGCAAATTGTTGTAAGACCATCAACAAAAGGGAAGGTAAAAGGATGGTATCGTCTTATGGTCGTTGAAAAAGGAACAAAAGTAGGGAGCACTACTAGGGGAAGCCGAACAGGATTGAACACAGTAGTTACGAAGGCAAAAGAAAAGGTTGAAAGCTCATTACATCAATTAGTAAGTAGGGATTATCAAAAGAAAATGGCAAAACAATTACAAAGACAAATTGACAGATTATGATCAGGAAAGGAGCAGAACATGTCAACGAAGTGATGAACTTATCAGCAATTCAATCGATAAACGCAAATATCGTTAATTGGGATTTAGCTGAGGAAAATCAAACTTTGCCTTTTGTTAATTACAAATTAAGCATTTTACAAAGAACGACAAAAGACGGATTAGCAAATTACAATGTTCAGATATTAGCATTTGGAAATTCACTTACTGAATCCGCAGAGATAGCAGATGAAATTATAAATGCAATAGATGATAGTGAGTATAAATGGAAGTTTCAAAACACAGACACCGGATATAATTACACAGATGGGCGAGAGGCCTTAACAGAAATAAATTTTGAATTTAAACTATAAAAACCAATTAAAATGGCAGGAGAAAAAGTAATATCAGGAAACATGAGGCTAAATATAGACGGAAAGACCGTTTATCATGCCACAGACGCGACCTTGACAATGACAAGGGAAGTTAGAGAACGTGCAACTAAAGACACCGAAGGCACGGAAAAGGCAAAAGGAATAAAGAATTTTAGCGCATCGGCAAACGCTTTAGGTGCTTATAATTCAGATGGAACATCAACCAATGATTTTTCAGGACTATTTCAGCTTTACAATGATGATTCAACGGACACAGTTGATATTGAGTTCGTGCCAAGTGAATCAGACGCAACTAAAAAGTACACAGGAAAGGCGATAATTGACAATTTAGAGCTTAACATGCCTAACGAAGAAGATTCAACCGCATCAATTAATCTATCAGGTAGCGGAGTAATAACTGAAGAAACAATTGTATAATGAAAACTGATCTAAACATTAAATTACTCAACAAAGGGTATCAACTTAAATTTGGTTACGGTGCTTTACGCATCTTAGGCGCAAAATGGAAGTGTAATTCCATTCAAAAGGTAGGAGAGGAAATACAAAAATCCTTTTCAAAAATTGAAGAATTAGACTTTGATACAAATGATAAGATTGTTGATATAGTCTTGGCGGCCTTAGAAAATGCAAGGCATGACGTAACCGAAATTGACCGAGATGAATTGTTAAATGAGCTTCTTTTTGAAGATCAGGCTAAAATGGAAAAGATAATGACTGCTTTTGTCAATTCAATGCCACAAGGTGAAAACAAACCAAAAAAAAAGACGGCAAAGAAGGAGACAAAGAAGTAACATTTGACGAATTAGAAGTGTTTGCCCTTGGTGAAATGAACATGACCGAAGATGAGTTATATGACATTACGCCCAGGGCATTTGCAAATAAGGCGGAAGGATATAACAAAAAAGTAGAGCGAGAGCGAAAAGCGGAAATGGAGTTGCATAGAGAAAGCATAATAACATTTTTAAGTCCGCATTTGGATAAAAAATATCGAAATAAGTCGCCTAAACAGCTTTATCCGCTTCCGTGGGATGTAGAAGTAAAACCAAAGAATGAAACAAAAGACCCGATTAAATTTTGGGAAGAAATAGACGCTAAAACTAAAAAATAAATGGCAAGTTTTGCAGACATATCAATAAGATTTAGAGCCAACCTAAAGCAGTTTTCAACCCAAATGCAAAACGCTGAAAGGCGGATGAAAAAAGTTGGTAAAAGGTTTGAAAACATAGGGCAAAACTTAACTTTAGGCGTAACCTTGCCAGTTTTAGGATTAGGCGCAGCATCTGTTAAAGCAGCGAGCGATGCAGAGGAAACATCAGCTAAATTTAATACCGTTTTTCGGGATATTAGTGAACAAGCTAAGAAGGCTTCTGAAACTTTAGTTAATTCTTATGGGCAATCGCAACAAGCATCGCAGGAATTACTGTCAAATACGGGCGATTTACTTACTGGCTTTGGTTTTACTCAAGATTCAGCCTTAGAATTATCAACAGAAGTAAATAAATTAGCGGTTGATTTAGCTTCATTTACAAACTTTTCAGGCGGAGCAAAAGGCGCATCTGAGGCGTTAACAAAAGCGTTATTAGGAGAGCGAGAAAGCGTTAAGAGCTTAGGAATATCAATACTTGAGGCTGATGTACAGGCTAAAATGCTTAAAAATAGTCAAGAAGGGTTAACCTTTGAAACGGAAAGGCAAGCGAAAGCATTTGCAACGCTTCAATTGGCACAAGAGCAATCGCAAAATGCGATAGGTGACTATGCAAGAACGAGCGACTCATTTGCAAATACTACAAGAAAGCTAAGGGCGAGATTGAATGATTTAGGCGTAGAATTTGGCAAAATATTACTTCCATTAGCGCAAAAATTGGCAGATGTAGCGGGTAAATTAATAACATATTTTAGGGATTTATCGCCTGAGACAAAAAAAGTAATCACAGTAGTTGCTGGATTAGCTGCTGCTATTGGACCTCTATTAACAGTCATAGGATTATTAGCCACTACAGTCGTGCCGGGATTAATAAGCACGTTTGTTTTTATGTCATCTACTGTAATACCATCAGTTATTGCAGCTTTTAAAACATTAACCGCAGCAATGATTGCTAATCCATTTGGAGCTGTTGCCGCTGCTTTAGGTTTAGCAGTTTCTGCTTTTTATGCTTTTAACGATGAAACTGAAGAAACAATAAAAAAGCAAAGTGAGTTAGAAAAAATAAATAACAAAGTATCAGAAAGCGTTGCAAGAGAAAAAGCAGAAGTAAGTCAATTGCTATCGGTTGCGCGAGACGAAACAGCGAGTAAAGAAGCCCGAGAAGAAGCTATAAGAGGATTAAACAAAATATCGCCAGAGTATTTAGGTAATTTAAAGCTTGAAACAATAAACACAGATAAAGCAAGAAAATCAATTGAAAAATACAATAATTCATTATTGCGATCTGCAAAAATAAAAGTTGCACAAGAACAATTACAAAAAATTGCTAAAAAAAGATTAGAGTTAGAATTATCGAGAGAAAAAAAGGTAGAAGAAGCAAAAAAACAAGCATTATCTTTAGCTCTAAAAAACAAAGAAGAAAACGTAAATTTAAACGAAGTTGCAAAACGTGCTAATAACATATTAGATGGTGAGATAGAAAAATTAAAAGAAAAAGAAAAAGCCATCTTAGACGTTATAAACGCAGAAGAAAAAGGTAATAAAACAGGACAACAAGTAAACAACGGCAAAGGAAGTAGTGAAATTAGTAGCGTAACAGAAGGAACAGGCTTAGAATCAAGAGGAATTATAACTGGAGCGGTCGGTCAAATGGATGCCGACCTTGCAAAATACGAAAAACAAAAAGAAAAATTTTCTGCAATAGGTCAAGCCTTTAAGAAAAACGCAAAAGAAGTAGGCAACGCGGTAGCAGGTGCATTTAACAACTTTACCAATTCATTTATTAGCTCTTTAGAACTTGCGGATAGTGGTTTTCAGGGTTTTGTAAAAAACATGGCTAAGACAATTACTGATCTTATAAGTATTTTGTTGTCAAATGCAATTGCAAACGCAATAACAGGCGCATCACAGTCAGCATTAGCCACAGGGCCAGGAGCGGTATTTGCTCAACCAGCGTTTATCTCGACAGCAGTAGGCGGAATATTAAGCGCATTTGCTGCTATTCCTAAATTTGCTGATGGTGGTATAGTATCGGGTGAAACGGTCGGTATAATGGGCGAGTATTCGGGGGCAAGGACAAACCCAGAAGTAATAGCACCATTAGACAAACTTAAATCAATGATAGGTGACGCTGGCGGAGCGCAAAGAGTAGTAGTTGAAGGGCGTTTAAGCGGTCAAGATATATTACTAAGCAATCAAAGAGCAGGAAATTACAGAAATAGACGATCGTGAATTACAAAATAGAAATAATAGATAGTCAAAACGAAGCTGAACCATTAGAGCTGGAATATGCCGAACGTGATAGCATCACATTAGAATGGCTTGGAAGCGATGAGAAAAATCAATTGATTGTAGGAAGTCAGCTTACATACACAATGGAAGTCGGAGACGCAGAAGATGGCGCATTTGAGCAATATTTTACAAGCGATGAAAAACGATTTAAAGTTAAATTAATTGCCATTGATACGCCGGAGGACATAATTTGGCAAGGTTATCTACTTCCTGAAAGTTATTCAGAGCCCTATCGAGGAGCTATATTTTACGTTCAATTTGACGCCAGCGATGGCTTAGGATTGTTAAAAGGGAAGACATTAGAAGACATTTATTACGAAAATGAACACAGCGTTATAGATTATTACAAGGCTATTTTAAGGCAAACAGATTTATTCACGTTCTTATATTTCAGTCCAGCAGTTATAAACACAAATGAAACCAATTGGAATAAAATTTACATTGACGGCACTAAGTTTATCGATGATGGCGAAAAAAAAGACAGTTATAAAATATTAAGCGAGTTATTGAACTCTATGCAATGCCAGTTGTATCAAGCCGATAACCGTTGGTATATTGAAGGTTTTAATAAAAGGAATATAATCAATCCTAAATACACGATATATAACATATACGCAACAGCAGAGCTTGAAACGCAATTAGAAAAGAATATAAAGCAATTAACGTGGCTACCAACGCCCGAAATTAATCTTAATCCAGCAGTAGGTAAAATCAATGTATTTCAGGAAAGTGAAAAAATCAGCACCGGTAAAACCTTAATTAACGGCGAACAACAAGATTTCAGCGTAAATAATGCACTATTTGAACCTTATTGGTTTACAGATAAATGGAAGTTAAAACCAGAAATAAAGCCACAAATACGAAAGCCTGACAATCAACTAACGATAGTTTATGATAATCAATTCACAGATGAAGAGGCGGTAACTAATTACACTTCGCTTGTAAGACCGTATTACGTTAAGAAAAACCAAAGAATTAATTTTGATATAAGCGTTCAACAGCTACTATTTGAAACCTATCAAGAAGAGTTGTTGACTGATAAATTTTTTGAAGAAATTCAAAACAGGCAGATATACGAGATAGTCCTTAATGGTCAAGTTATTAAAACAAATAGAGATACAAGCCTTGTTGACGTGGAATATATGGAATACTCGCAAAACGGTTCAGCAAGCACAGAATTTGAGTTTGAAATTCCTGAAAATGGAATATTAGATGTAAGGCTTTACATGCCTAAGTCCTTAATTGAATATGCAAACGGAGCTTTTACTATTTATTCTGGAACTGTTTTTAAATCCTTGTCTTTAGAACTTGTATCCGAAAAGGAAAAAGTAAAAAGCGAAATCATTAACAATGAAAAGTCCAGCGTTAAAAGTGAAATTGAGTTGGATATAGCTGACAATCCGCTACTAATTAATCAATCGTTTTATCTAACTAAGCAAAATGAATTGCAAAGCTCAAATTTCAACAGATTATGGTTTAAAATTATTAACTATCATATTTATGAAGGAGACTTGATAGCTCAGATACCTATACGATGCGCTGAATTAGCCAGTAGATTTATAAATTTACCTAACAAAGTGATGCACACAAACGGCGATGGAACTGTCATAGGACAATTTATTGCTGGTGCGGATATATACTTTAATTTTGAAGGCGGTGAGGCGCATTACATAAACTTAGGGAATCAAACCAGCTTTTCAGACGGTCATATAATGATTGATGCCAGAAATGTAATAGATTCAACGATTGAAAGAGAAACATGGCAACAATGGACTGATGACATTTACACCGAACAACCACAACGATACGCTGATGTAATTGCTAAGATGCAACAGTATCTCTATAAGAACGAGGCTTACAGCATTGAAGCAAGCACAGACAAGCCAGTTAAATATAACGATGTAATTCAGTTCAATTATAAAGATGAAATTAGATATTTTCATGTAACAAGTTGTCAATGGCAACCAGATGGGAATACTTCTAATATTTTTGCTCACGAAATGAAATACAATGGAAGGAAAGCAACTGAATTGAATAGTTTTGTAGACGCTGGTCCTGACAGGTATTTGCCTCAAACAGGAGAGCCCAATGATGACCAGATATATTACGATACTGCAATAGTTACAGTTCCTTCTGGAGACATACAAAGCGCAATAATAACAAACATAAGTGCGGATGGAAACTTTTTTATTAGTTCAGGGCCAACAGATTTTAACGCTTTTATCACTAATCTAGACGGAGATAATTATGAGTTTGAATTAACTGTAACAGATAGCAACGGCGTTACGGCTTCAGATACGTTTAAGATAATAAGGGAAGAAGAAAAAAACGTTGACTTGCAATTCTTAGAAAGTGAAAGTTATTATGATTCGTCTACTAATGGTGTAACTGGAGAGGAATACAATAAAGAAAGATTAAACGTTTATCAACTTTTCTTTACGCCTAATTTACAGGCAACGGAAATTGCAAATATAAAGTTTGACGTTATATTAAACGGTTTTAATAATTTTAAAGAATTCTTTAACGACCCTCAGAATCCATTCCATGTTATCAACGCAAACACTTGTAGAGTTACTGTAGAAAAAAACGGCAGGGAAGTCTTTCGATGGGAAAAATTAGCGAGAGATCTACAAAATAGCGAGTTCAGGCTTGAAGCTATTAATAATATAATTCAACGAGAGAAATTAATAACAACAGGAGCAAACGAAATAATTAAGTTCAAACTATATGTTAAGAATGAAAACGGCTTGCAGAACGTTGTTGATGTTACGAACAGTGCTAAAATAATAATAAAAGAGGTAAACTTTGTTAGACAAAATATTGTTCAAAACAATGCATTTTTGCCATTAGAGCGTGAATCTAAAACAGTCCAGCCATGAGTGTGAATAAAAGAATACTTTTTGGTGATAATTACGAAGGCTCAATTAACGATGATATAATAGAGGAAGAACCTGATGTTAATGCATTTTTGTTTTCAAGCGAAATTGTAAAGTTTTCATCAATTAATAATACATTTGATTATGCTAACTAACCCACAACTAATAAATAGAGGAACGCCAAATGGCGGAAATGGAGATACAGCACGAGAAGGCGCAAGAAAAATAAATGAGAATTTTGAATTTTTATATGAGCGGTTTGCAGAGAAATTCACATTTGCTGTAAATCCTAACAACATATCAAGCATTCTAAACCAAATAAACAACGCTTCAACTTTTGAAATTAAAGACCCGTCATCTTCATTAATTCGAGCAAATAAATTATCTATAAACATAGATGAGTCAAGCACAAAAATTTATAAAATACTTAATAAACAGGCTGGCGTTTTTGGCAACGGACAAACACCACTAACATCAAGTGATTTAGAATTAATCTATTTTAGAAATCCAACCGCTGGCGATGTTGAAGATGACCCAAATACAGTAGTAGAAGACTTTGGAAATTTAGGAAGCACGGAATTAATAGACCACATTAACGGATTAGCGACAAGTATAACTATTGCTCCATCCGGAAATCCAATTACAATACTGAAAGCCGTTGTAAATAGTCAAACGGAAAGCTACATTTACACAGGCTCGGGAGATGATTACGGAGCAAATGACAGTCAAATAACGGCATCAGAATTAGAATTATTAGAGCAGGAATCAACGTTACCAAACCCTGTTTTAAAGCGGTATGATGAGGGAAATGGCGTAGGTTACAGGTTAGCCGATTCCGACCCTAATAATCATGGAAACATAGGAAAAAATGCAGTTGATTTAAGTTATAGTAATGCCCCTTCAACCATAAATGGAGCTACGGGAGACTATTCCTATGCTCAAGGAATTAACACAAAAGCAAGTGGATTCAGCTCATCCGCTCAGGGAGGTGACACAGAAGCAAAAGGATACGCCTCCCACGCAGAAGGTTTAGACACAAACGCAACAAGCGAAGCCTCCCACGCAGAGGGGAAAAACACAATAGCAAGTGGATACGCCTCCCACGCAGAAGGCGAGAGTACAGAAGCAAGTGGATACGCCTCCCACGCAGAAGGGCAAAGAACAATAGCAAGTGGTGAATACTCCCATTCAGAAGGTCTTAAAAATTATGCAAGAAGTGAAGCAGAGTTTTCAGGAGGGGAATACGGCACAGATTACACGCCTGCGAATGATGCCACCGATAGGCTTGTTAATTTCGGAAATGGAACGTCCAATTCAAACAGAAGTGATGCGTTTACTATATTTAAGAATGGAGCGGTAAAGTTTTTCAAGGACAAATTATCAAACATTGCCAACGCTATGGCAGGGATGTTTATTTTGAATACTAATGACAATAATCGCCCTACTATACATAACGGAGCAGATTGGAAAGGATTGGCTTATGAAGATGAAATACCTTTAGTTACAAAAAACGAAATATTAGACCTTTATTCTTTAGTGTATCAACAAAAAGTTACTATTGATGGAGGTATTTTTGAAAATGATAGTTGTTTAAAAGAATACTTAAACCTAATACAATGAGCATAGATAATCAGAAACTAATATTAACGCCTAACGGTTATAAAGCTGGCAAGAATTACAGCATAAAACCAACGGATGGAAGTGGTGATTTTACGATGAGTAGAAGCACTAGCAAAACACGAGTAAATAAAGACAAAATAATAGAAAGCGTAGGGAATGACGTACTGCCCGCTGATTATAGTAATGCGGATTGTCCTGCTTTAGCAATAGAACCTCAGCGGACTAATTTGTTTTTAAATAGCGATTCATTAAGCAATCAAGGTGTAAGCACAAACGCATCTACTTATACTGTATCTTTTTACGGAACGGGAACAATTAATTTTAGTGGTGCATTTGTTGGAACTTTAAATGGCACAAGTGCAAACGAAAGAGTTAGTTTGACGTTTTCCGCCTCTAATGGAACGTTAAGTTGTGCAGTATCTGGAGTAGTTAATAATGCACAATTAGAAGAAGCCTCAACACCTACAAGCTACATCCCTACAAC
>Ga0209937_1000289_pt1 | contig 16854 bp, 2 predicted proteins | sample SalPon1_B_H2O_MG_FD_185699 | JGI IMG/M metagenome (GOLD analysis project Ga0209937, IMG submission 185699) | Salt pond water microbial communities from South San Francisco under conditions of wetland restoration - Salt Pond MetaG R1_B_H2O_MG... | ecosystem: Environmental > Aquatic > Non-marine... | reverse complement strand
CGTTTAGTGTGCTATCTACTACAGTAATGACACCATTATTTGTTTCGTCTGTGTAAGGTATTGAATATGCCATTCATTACACCTCGTTAAATCCGCTTAATGACTGTACTCTTACCGTATAATCAATCTGTATGAGTCTATTAAGGCTCTTTTGCACAGGATGGAAAATAACGTGAGTAAGTAATCTGCCTTCTCCTGAAGGAGAAAAAGCTCTTAAACCTAGTTCGTCAAAAATGAAAGAATTTGTTTCATCGTTTGCGGTATCAAATGCGTCTTGTCCTTCCGGTTCTCCGTAATCTAGGAGACAGGTAATTACTAAATCAGTATAATTTGTGCCGCTTACATGTCTAGTTTCAATTTTGTTTCTAATTGGATCTACGTTGTTTACAGACCTGTCATCAACTATTTTTGAATAAGTTTGGTTATACAAACTTGCGTTTGTTCCAGTTGAATTCGGCGTAAGATAGGTAATTATTCCTGTAGGATCAATTGATGTTCCTCCATTCCCAAATGCCATTGAGGAAACAAACCCTGTACCTTCATTTCCTATACTTTCTGCTAGCGAGATGGAAAAATTTTCATAGTGTATAGCATTACGTTTATCAACTATAGTTTCTCCAGATTCAGGATCATGAATTTTAATATGGCCCTGTAGCAAAACGCCGTTGTAATCATCGAATTTATCTGTCATTTTATGTGTTCCTATACTCTATTTATCGTGGTAGATCCGTTGTGCTTGATTGTAAGAAACGTGCAACATCGGTGTTACTACGTGCTAAAGGAGTTCCTTCATCGTTCCATCTTGTTCCAATTTTTCTTGTAACTGTTATATCAACATCGTTGTCGGGAGTGTTTTCTAGTTTAACTTCGCCGTTAACAACTGAATACTCCGGCGGCTGAACTACGTCACCTTCCGGGGAATCTTGCGCAACTGTATTATCAAATGCTTCTATACTATTGTTGTGTAATCGTTTGCCAGCAACAAATACTTCTATTTCGTCTTGAGATGTGATGTCAAATCCTGGCTTGAAGGAAAACGTGATAGCATCACCTACAAAACTAACCGTATCAGTTTGATCTCTATAAGGAAGATTATTAGATCTACCCTGTTCCATAAACACAGTTCCGGCAGAATAACTTTGTTTGACACCGGTTCCGAGAGTGCCTCTGCGTAATTGTTTTAACTGATTCCCGTCTTTGATAAAGTATTCAATTCTTTCCTTATCTAGGAAAATTACGCCTGGTGTTTTTGTGTTGTAATCAGGTTGTGGCAGTTCGCTAGCATCTTCAACCTCAATTACAGTATCATCAAATTTAAGATCATTACCTAGTCTAAACACCTTGCCTAGTTTCTTATAATGAGTTCTATTAAGCATGTCCTTAAATTGTCGCCAACCAAATCTATTAGTAATAGCAGAGTTTGAAAAATGAATAACTTCTATAACATCACCTTGCTGTGGAGAATTTACTAGATTAACTGTGCTTCCATCTTCCGATACCCAATAATTAACACTAGGAGATAACAATTCGCCATTTTGCACCACCCAGACTTCTTCAGTTGATTGTGCATTTGTCCGCAGAGATATGATTCCTCTTTCTAATCTTCTAAACGCATAATATGCATCGGTACCAGGTGTAGTTTCAACATTTTCGCTAACTTCTAGTCTTTGCCTTTCTATTTTTTGGCTATCGTGATTACTAAAAGTGTATACAGTAATTTTATCGCCTGCTGTGTAAGGCTGATTTAGATATAAAACTGGGAAGGTAGAATCTTCACCTCTTGTAGGAACAAATTGATTTTCACTATCAAAGAAACCAAATCTATATTCTGCATCCGCTATTATGTAAACACGAAGAATATCACCTGCTCCTCCTATACCTGGTTCTAATTTTATAATACTGCCTTCCTGGCTGTTATTGTCTGTATCAAAAACATCAGAACCTATAAAACTCCATTCAGTTTGAAGTGTTAATTTTCTGTCGTTTAGATAAACTTCTAATTCGTTTGCATTGACAGATCCTAAAGGAATTTGTGTTAGATCGAGTTGATATTCTCTACTTGCAGTTACGGCAAATTTTTCGTTATATCCCGCGGAAAGTATTGTATCATTTACTTTTACAATAGTATACGAAAGTGCAGGTTGTTCAGCAAAAATATTATTGTCTAGAACAAAATCAACTGTAGACCCGTCTGCTATAAATTCGTCTGTTTCTACTACACTGTAGTTTCTAAATTCTACGCCATCGGTAAGCAACACAATATTAATTGCTGCATTCTCTGCTGGAACAGTTGGTAATTCAACAATTACATTTCCTGCTATGTCATAGGAATTGTCAGATTCAAACAGTACATACTCTACAGTTTTTCCGTTAACCGTTACGAATGCTTCGATGTTGTCCCCCCATCTTACATTGGTTAGGAATTGTCCTGTTTCACCGTCGGCTACAAATTTTTCTATATCTAGAATTCTTGAAGCTGAATTACCTAGATTAATTAAATTAATTCTTTGGTTTTCTGCCGGTGTTGTTCCAAAAGTAATTGTGTTATTGACATAGTCGATTTGATAATCTGTGTTATCTTGTATTTCATTATCGATTTTCACAAATAAATTTTCTTCTTTAACTGGTGTTGTGCCGATATCAAATACCAGCGTTTCCCCGTCGGCAATATAATTCCGCGCTACAATGTTACTTGCGCCGGCGCCTACAGATTCGTAAACTGTAATATCAAGAGTATCTAACACCTGTCCCGGTACTATCTCTTCAGGCCCTTTAGATGTTGTAGGTGTTACAAATCCGTCTCCGTCTATGTTAATTTCTTCGGCTTTTATTCCCTGTGCTGTGCTGTAAGCAAGATTCCCTCCAGAAATTGCTGTATCATAACTTTCTGGATCTGGAATAAAGGAACCGTCAGAAGTTGTTTTTCTAATTATTAAGATTAATTCATTACTGCTAGATACTACCTGAGTTGGTATGTTTAAATCAGATAAAACAATTTCTTGAGTAGACCCATCGCCTGAAATTGTTTCTGTAACAGCATCTAGATTAGTTTGATCAGAAGTGCCGAAATCAGGATCGTCTAACCTTAAATCTCTTATAAGGTTTCTGTTCTCGTCTAATTCTTGAATATAGATGTTGTAATCGTTTTCCGATGAAAGAGGATTTTTTAACAGTACTATTTCTTCAACACTAGCAGGAACAGCGATAGAACTATCTTCTATTACAACAGGGGATTCAGAACTATCTTCTAACGATACTCTAATTTGGTCAACTGTGTTAAATTGTGCGGACAAATCACAATCTAACACTATAAATGTATCTCCTATGGATTTAATTTTTCCTATTCCGTGCGTGCTATCTTGAACCAGTTCATCGGATACCTGTAACTGATAAGCAACTGAATCGTCTAATGTGTATGTTTCTATAATCTTACTTGAAAAATTCAGTGTTACCTGTTTTCTGAGTATTATTTCATCTTCGAATTCGGTATCAAATATATCCCAAGTATTTGTAGTCCAAGGCTGTGAATCCCAGCCGCTAGTGCTAGCAAATCCAAAACTGGTAACTTCAACTCCGCCGTAATCAACGCCTTCCATCAGCTGGCCTAGTGATTTTCCTAGATTGCCTTGTCCAGGTTCGTATGCTGTGTTAATTCTATCTTGTGCATTTAGAAAATCTATTGCTTTGAAGTATTCTATTTGTATAGGTTTACCTTCAGCAGGTGCTGTTGTAAAAACTATCCTTCCTTGGAATCTATCGTATCCTTTAGAGGTATCAAGCATATTAGAATATGTGTATAAACCTCCCAATGCTTCTGATCCGTCTACAAAAACTCTTACCCTTGTTGTACGCAGATCCATAGGCCATTCTAGGTTAAATTCTAGTCTAGAACCTGAACCTACAAACTGTTCTACTGTCCTGAGATTTACAAATTCAAACTCTCCAGAGACTCTGTCGAATTTGATTACAGTGTTCATGCTTCTTACGGGCGAGTTGCCTATGACAGCCGCCGCGACTGCTGTCTCACTGTTCTCTGCTAACGAACCGTTTATCTCTACCGTAGGAGCAGATAGATAATCTTGTCCTGGCGAGGTGACAGTAATTTCAGTTATTTCGCCATTAGGACCAATAGAAGACACTGCTTTAGCACCTGTTCCGCCTCCGCCAACGAGATTCACAACAGGTGCAGAGGTATAGCCTCTTCCGCCATTTGATACATTTACTGCAGTGACAGAATACCCTGTATTGTCGAGCCAATGTAAATCAGGATAAGTTTCAACGGGTGCGCCTCTTACTACTATAGCGTTGTTTTCTACCTTTGCTGTAACAGATTGTATAGTGTTGTCTACATCAATAAATCTCGGTGCTAGATCAAAATCTGTTACCATAGTGTTACTGTCTTCTAATCTTTCATATGATGACAGATATTCTCTGATGTTAGCGCTGTAAGGTTTAACTTCGTTTACATAAGATTCATAGGAGGGGAGGCTGTCATTTTGGAAACTAACCTTTTGCTCGAGTTCACCTACATTATGCTGTGCTTTAATAAAACTGGTTTTAAAAGCCCAGTCAACATAATTTTGTTCTGTGAATACATAACGGAGACTAGCAAAGAACAATCTATTGTATTCTACTGTGAGATCCCCTGTAAAAATAGAATCCCTTACAGTTTCAAGGATTATCCTTGTTTCAATAGATGGCAGACTATCAAAGTTTAGATCATCGTAGCTAGTAACATCAAATCCTACCAAGCTAGATTCAACATTGTAGAGTGTGTCTTTAAATTGCAGTGTTGCGTCTTGTCTTCCGATTGTTCTGTAGTTTACAGTGTAATTAGTTGTATTTCGATTATCGATTTTTTCTAATAACAGCCAACCGCCAGAACCAATGTTTTCAATTTTAACAATATCACCTATTCTATCATCGAGACTTTGAAGCTCATAAGAAGCATCTATCACATAATCTATGTTAGTAAATTGATTATAGCCCTGCATGTACCAATCACGATATTCCCAATACTGCGAAACGTCGAATCCTTGGCTTGCTGCACGCACCCACTCGCCGGATTCTGTGTTTCGTTCATACAATGCCCACCTGCCGTCCAGCGTACTGTCGTTTTCTACTAAAGCAGTAAATCGCCGTACTGAGATTCCTGTATTTGTTTGATAGAATTCTCCTTGAGATTCGACAGTTGCTTCTACTACTCTGCCTTGGCTGTCAATTTGTACTGTAATCTCTGCTCCTACCCCAGTTCCTAGTACTTCAACTGTAGGTGGAGCGAGATACCCTCGGCCAGAATCAAGTATTTCTACTCTAATTAATTTTCCATTTTCTATTACAGCAGATAGTTGAGCCTGTCTTGCTCTAGCAACTCCGATAAATTCTAGATCTAGATCTGATTCAACACGAGTATCAAATAGGTTTGAGGCGGCAGAAGGCTGTTTTTCTTGTTCGGTTAATCTTGAAATGTCTTTTTCATCAACAATAAGTGTGCCGATAAGAATCGAATTTATTCTTTCTATCACCTGCTTTAATGCTTCTGCTCTATTTATAAACCATCCCTGTCTAGGAGTATTTAGAATTCCGTACTTTTCTTTTTCGCTTAGTTCAGGAGCAGGAACAGGACGTCTAGTCACATCAAATCCTACCAAACTGTCAAACCATTTTTGTTCCACGTCTCGATTTGGTCTGCTTGATGCCAATCCTTCAGAAATAATTTCATACTGGTTATGAATATTAATAGATTGATCATCTATTGTATAGTACTGAATGCTAATTGCAACATCTTTGTCTGTGATAAGGCCTTCGCAATTATATAAAGCAAATTCTGTTGGGGATATCAAACTTACAAACCGATAACCTTCGCTCTGAGGATCTCTAATTAGATCGGCTATGTCTTGCGCAGATAAATTTCTATTTTCTTGATTAGGAACCGTAAGTTTATTCTGCACCCAATAATAATAACGTCTGCTGAATGTCTGAGACGCTTTATCATAAGTGCGTTTAGTTACATATGCAGAATCACTATATCGACTAGTGCCGCTAATTCCGCGATTAAATCCTTGCTCTGTGTTGGCTAACTGATCCCATTCGCTAGGTAGTAGATCTGTTTCTACCCATTCATATACATCTATAGAGTTAGCATCAGAAAACAGTGTGTTCCAATTATTAGCACTGAATACTACTTCGCCTTGGTAGGGATTTAGGAATTTAGCGTTAGACAGATCCCACCAAATCTTACCTACCTGTGCTTTACCCCAGCTGTTAGTCGAATCTACTTGAACCCCTGATCCTTCTGTGTAAACAGCAGGATCATGGTAGAGTTTAAAAGAAATCTCTTGTTCTGCTATTCCAGCAACTTTGCCCTGTAAAGGATCAATGTAATCAAGATATTGAATAAGTTGATTTTCTCTAGTATTATACAGCGATACCTTTTTAATTTTTGATACATCTACTGTTGGTTTTATAGCCCTTCTTTCTTGCCAAAGTTTCTGGCCTTGAGGTTTTCTGTACTCCGATATTGTTCCTGCGGAGCCAGAGTCTGATATTAACATTCTAGAATAAAGATGATTGTTATTAATGTATAACGTCTTACCGAAGTATCTTACTCTGCTATCATCAAAATCTACAGTTTGGGCATACAAAAACGATCTATCAAATAATTCAAATAATTGTACAACTCCTGTGTCTTCTTCGAAATCTCTAAATTTAGTAAACTGTCTATCAAAAATTGTAGTGCCGTTATCAAAAGTAATCTCTGTAAAGCTATCACCGTTTCGCGATGTAACAGCCAGCGAAGTTCCATCAAATGCAACTCTGTGTCCAAATTGTTCATTTTCGTCGATTCGAGAACTTACTAATTCTTGTACTAGGCGAAATTCTCTTTGGGACTGGCGATAAACGTAGACGGCACCTTGATTTATACCATTTCGATCGTCTAGAGGTGCACCGACTGCAATGTAAGTTCCGTCGGCACTGATTGATATCGAATTTCCATAATCATCAGTTGTAGTCGGAGCCAGTATTTCTTGACTTTTGATATATGCTCCATTTAAATTTCTATAAATTACAACACGATTTGGTTCTGAATCATTATAGAAAGAACTAGTTATAAGAACTTCACCGTTTTCAGAAACGTCGAAGTCTCTTGCAAACTCCTGTAAATCCTCTATGTTAGAAATTGTAGAATCGTCTTCAAAAATATCACCGCTGTCGTTCGGTATAAATCCAAGATAATCTCTACGATTATCTAATAATAGCCAATCTGCAGAATTGAATTCTCCGGATACAATGTTTGTTTGTGCTTGATACAGTTCGCCATCTAGAAAAACAATGTCATTATCAAAATAATTTCTTGCTTCGGAAAACTGGCCTTTATATTCTTTGTCGCGGCCTAAGTCCCAACTATAAAAATATCCGTTTTCTTCGCCATTTTTGATAACATAAATCTTGCCGGAATTATTGGTTGTATTATTTCCTGCTGTTTTTACAAACAGTTTTACAAGACCGTTTATCTCAGCAAATTCTAATTGAGAGCCTAGTTTATTGTTATTATCTCGCTGAGGTACAATAAAATCATTTATTTTAGTCCACTGCGTAGTTCCTGTACGTTCGTAGATTGAGAATAAGCCTTCGTTGTCAAGATTACTTGAATCACCGCCTACACCGGCTGGAATGTTAAAAACCTGTATCCAATCATTGTTGCTTTCTGCAGGAACGTTAGATTCTCTTTGTATACCATCTACTGTGCCTTCTAGATAAAACCAATACTCTGCTTCGAGTATTCTACTTTCATCTTGCAGTTCTATTTCTGCTGCGCCTCGCGTCTCGAGCACCACAAGTTTACCAATGCCACCGGGCTCATAACCAAGGCTGCGTGATTGAATTTGTCCAAATACTCTAGATCCAATTGCAGGATCATATATGGCGTCACCCGAACCGTCTGCTAGAAATTCTATTTCTCTATTCTCTCCGAAAATATTACCTAATGCCCATTCTCCTTGAATATCTTTAACAAATACTCTACCTGAGGTTGAATCAAATCTCTGATAGAATGTTACTAGGCCCGTGCCGCCATTTGTTACATCGCGAACAGTAATGCCCACTTTAGGTTCTATAGGCACTCCGCCGAGATTTTTTGTGATTTCGAAATCAATATAACCATCCCAAAGATCTTCTATCTGGTGTTTTCTGTTTATTTCGCTGGCAGACAATCCAATAGTTGCAGGATCTTTAAAATCTCCGGTTTCAAATTCCTGTAAAGTATTATAGAACACTTCGATGTCATCACCTGATTCCAGTTCATCTGTAAGTGCCTTAGGTGCTCTTAGAACGTATAGGCTAGATGGAAAGACTCCTGATACTCCTTCTGGTCCTGGCAGACCTTCGAATGTAAGTGTAGATATTTCGCTGTAGCGTGTATCAAAACTTGAAAATGCATCAGATTCAAAATCAAGAATGTTAAAATAAATTCTGTTAGTATCTGATTCGCCTTGCGGTATTATATCTGTATAAACCAAGCCGCGGCCGCTGTCGTCAATCACCGATCCTATTTGATACTGGTTAACATCTATTTTCCAAAATCCTCCCCAATATTCTTCACTTTCGAGCGTTTGTTCTGTAGGAGCCTGTGTTTCGTATTCGCCTACAAACTCGCCGATAGAAGTAATAAGAGATCCTGCAAGTCCAAAGTCGCCATTTTGATCTTTAATATAGATTGTTACTTGTGCAGATTCGTTGTATGTATATGCTACCGTTCCAAATGCAGATTGAGTTTCTACTATCTGTCCGACATTAGGAATATTTGTAGAAGAATTTACAAATAATATGCTATCAATTTTTTCTGAAATTACGTGACCTTGTGTAATAAAGTCAGAATCAATTTCATCTATATTGCCTTCGAAAGGTTCAATTGATTCTAGGCCTTCTGTGTCTTGATAAGCATAGGAAAGTGTATTCCATTTTAAGTTTACTGTATCTCCAACATCCGATCCTTCGTACATGTCTAGAGGTGCTTTTACAATAAAATGATCGGCTGTTTGATTTTCAAAAGGATAATTTCCTGCAAATAATACTGGGATAAATTCAGAATCTTGTTGACCTAGGTTAAGATCTACCAATATCTGGGGGACAGATTCAAATGAACCAAACTGGATACTGCCGGTCGCTCCTTGAATATCAATCGCAGCTTGCCAAAAACTGTCTTGAAATTCTACAATACTGTTTTCTATATAATTTCTATCTTCTTCAAAATTCCCTCGAAAAAATGTTTGAACCTTGGAAGCATTAGGCGAACCTACTGCGATGTATTTTCCTGTATCTGAGACTGCTATGTCAGCACCAAATTTTGCATTTGGCTCTGAAATATTATCTGTTATTTCGAGAGTCTGAGATCTTATTAAATTTGCAGATTCTACTGATCTAGTATAAACATGTACTTTGCTGTTGTCTGGGTCACCAACAGCAAGAACTGTGTTTCTCTTATTAGAATCTATACTTGATCCAAAATTGTCAGTGTCTAGTGCCTCGGCTGATAAAGTTGCTACTTCTGTAAAACTAGCATTCCGATCGATAACTCGCCAAGCGTTGTCGGTTTCGTCGATCCATAATCTATCAATTCCTTGATCAATGTCTTTTGTTCTTGTAACTGCTTCGCTAACATCGCTGAATCGACTGGATATAAACTGTATCACCTGTCCTTGTAATTGCCCTGTAAATTCAAGTGATTCCGGATCTTCAAATTCAACAGAAAATGTATTGTTAGAAATGTCTAAAACTTTGTATATTCCATTAATAGGAGATATGTTAAAGATGCCAATTATATCTCCTATCTGTATATCCCAATCTGTACTAGACATTTCCAAGTCATAACCTGCCTCCTGCATACTAGCAGAAATTATAGATAGGTTTGTCCTAACTGCGGTATAGATATTCCAAGTATTATTGTCATTGCCTACCCAGATTTTGCTACCGAATTCGACTTCTGAAATTGCAAGATTAAGAATACTGTTATATCTGTCAACTCTAAAATCAATATCGCTGAGATTAACATAACCACTGTTTTTTACAAAGGTGTCTATAACAGGTTTTTGCGGGAAAGGAGCATGATCATAGTTTCTAGGTTTGAGATAGGTTTCTCTAGGCAGTATGTTGTAAACAAGATCTACTCCTGCTACAGGTTGTTTTATTAATCTTATAGGCTGAGGACTTATTCTAAATTCAGATTCGTCTAACAGATATTCAACTTCTTCAAAGCCGTCGGCGGCACCGTACTGTCCTGATTTAATTGCCCATTCTTCGTAAAATTCTAAGCTATCTTTGTTTGCACTACCGAGAGCATCAAAAAGTTTTGTAAAAGCATTTGCAGTGCCTTTGTCTTGTATAAATCCCTGATAGAATTTATACTGAGAAACATCGTCATTGATAATGTTTGCAAGATATTCTCTATTCTGATAGCCTATTAAATGCTGTGCAAATTTTTGTTGTTCAGGATCAAAATTATCGGTGTCAAGATCGTAGAAGTCAGCAAATTGATTTGTCTTGTATTCAAAATTAGGAAGCAGCTTACTTACTGGTCTTTCTGATAGCCTTGACCATTCGCTGTCGTTGAACACAGCACTGCCGGCGATTTTATTTGTTGCGGCGTAGAAGAATTCTTTATATCTTACAATGTCGCCTGCTGCATAGTCTTTCCATCGTTCCCAATCCTGGATACGAACCTCGTCGAATATAAATCCTGGAATATTAGCAGAACCGTCCCAGTTTGCAGTTCTATACCCTAACACTCTTATTCTTTCCTGTCTATAACCTGCAGGTTGGTCATAAATGATATCACCAAACTGCGTAGTGTTGTCTAACAAAACCACGTGTTCTTTTTGTACAAACCCTATTCTAACTCCAAACACACCATCTTCAGTGTTTTTAGGGCGTATTTCAAATTCTCTAGGCTCTTCTCTCGTAAGGCTTACATATTCTGGCTGAAATTTTTCGCCGTCGACCTTTAAAAGGCTGTAGCCATAAAGAGTGTCATAGATATCGTCAACTACTTCCTGCTCAGACAGAATTTTTAGTTTAAAGGCTCCTGGCGAAAGAGAAATTACAGATCCGTTGCTCCAGTTTTGAGTAGTCCAGAACAAATATTCTTTAGCAGCGGTTTCCCAGTCTGCAACTATACCAGTTTCTATATCATAATAATCAAACAAGAACCCTTGGCTTTCTAGCCAGTTTCCATAGCCTAACAAAAAATCAACCACGTCTTGAGCATTTTTTAAAACCGTGCCGTATGATATTACAGCAGTTTCTTCTTTAAAACTCTTTCTTATTGATGCGTCAATTCCTCCTTCTACCGGAGGCTTAGGAATTTTTGTAAACTTTTCCTCTTCGAATCTTTCAGTGGTTACATGCGAGATTGTAACTCTATAAATCTGCGATTGAAATATTACAATCGTTCCTCTAGTAAGAGTACGCGCAGGCGTCCATTCTATGGGAATTTCTTCAATGCCGCCTATGTTAATTATTGGATCTCTATTTCGAATATTTGGTTCTGTATAATAAAATAATGGCTGTTCTGTGTTATATCCTCTTACAAGAAAACCGTCTGTTTGTTTTTCAATTATTACGCCACTATAATAAACAGTTCTAGTAGGTGTGCTTGTATTAAGAAATATCTGATAATTTTCATCAGGTACGAATACATTACCTTCGTTTAGAGGAGTTCTAGAATCAAGAATTAATCTAAATTTGTCCTTAGTAGTAAAGCCTGCGAGTTTTGCGCCTATTTGATTATTAATGTTTCGTATATTTGTTTTATATTCTTCATATACAGCATCTACACTTGAACTGATGTAATCTCGAATATAGTTAACAAAACCTGATGTAAAAACTCTTTCAGATTCTCTTATTGAATTAGGAAAAACAATGTCTTTTAGTCTTATCTGATTATTTGGATTTTGATAGATTATATCGTCTACTAGGCCCTTTTTCTGTCTTGATCTATCAAATGCCACACTCATTGTGCGACAAGGTTGATTCAAAAACAACGAAGTAAGCAAGGCAAACGGATATTCAGAACTTTTCCGCCATGCTGTTTCTACAGGGGACCAGTCGCCGTATACCCAGTTATTTTCTGCTTCAAGTATGTTGTAATCTCTTATATAGTTGCTATCTAGAGGTGACAGAAGAGTTCCGTGTTCGTCTACAGGCAAATGTTTTACTAAATCCGGTCTTGTATATTTCGAAAACTGTTTGAAATTTTTACCTGGTTCTCTTATAATCCCGTTTTCAATATCTTCCCACATTAACAGATTGTTACTAGTATAGGGTGCTTTGCCGTATTGTTCTTGCCACCAGTCTGGTTTTGCAGTAAAACCTAACATTTCCCAGGGATTAGTGTGAGGACGATCTGTATCATAGGCATTCGTGTAAATTTGTCGCCAACTTCCTTGCACAGGCTGTTTAGCATAGTTAGTAGCTGCATTATAGTTCCATGTAAAACTGTTAGAACTGTCGTAGGAATTATTTTCTGTGTAATCATCGTTGACAAGAGAAGTCCATTGAATAAAATCAGAAATCATTGTTTGGTCAATCTGTGACCTTGTCAATCCTGTAGTTCTTGCTTGGCTAGGCAGGTAGTCTTCAATATCAAATAGATCTGAATCATATTTGATTTTGATATTATTGTATATTCTTTTTTCTAATTCTAGAAATAGATCATCTCTAAAATCACCAAATGCTGTTATTATACTGCCATCGTGTCCTTGAATAACTTCTCTTGGAGTTATGTACCGATCGTCAATAAACTTACTCGGCGCATATTTAGGATAAAGTCCTAGCTTTGTTGGAGTTGCAGGAATAAAACTTCCATTTGTGTTTTCAAATTCATTTATGACTATTTCGTCGCCTCTTTCAATTTCAGCATTTACGACCACGAACCCTTCATTATTAAATGTGTAATCTTTTCCATTAATAAGCTGTATTCCATTTAGATATACGTAAACGGCCTTATCGCTAAGTTGTTCTAAATTGAACGAGTTACTTAAAGCAAAAAACTGTTGGTCTGGTGAGGTCACAGTAAACCGGGCTGTCTTCTTGCCTCCTGTAGCAAGCATATCTGAAAAGTAAAATGGATCGCTGTTTGGTTTTTCCTCAATAATACCACGCATAACCAATTCAAAATGTTCGTCAATTGCTCCTTGAAATTTTAAATCGGCGGCTATCTGCGCAAAGTTTCTTTTAAATTTTGCATATTCCTGCCTTGCAAATTTGAGTGCCTTAACAAGATTTGCCTCGTGGTCTAAAAGATGATATAGCGCAAGATTTAGAGGAGAACTGTGTTTTATAATTCTCCTACCAAACTTAGACACGTCCCCTTGATCACGCAGATTGCTAGTGCCGGGATACGAACCGTCAAACTCTTCGACTTCCTCTATAATAGTTCTTACATGATCGTTTATTTCTCCTAATGTTAATTGACTTACATCGGCATTAAGAGGATTCCTTTCAAGATTACTGGCGATTTCATAAAAGCCGTTTTGGTTTTTAGGCTGAGAAGAACGTGTCTTAATTTGAACAATATCTCCCTGTCGAACTTCAGGTATAATAATTGTAACTCGATCAAGAGGGTCAAACCCAGATTGATAGTCTGACTCTGGGTCTTTTCTTTCGCCGTTTACAAACACCTTGATGTTTAAATCGTTTAAAAGACCACTGCTGTCATATACATCTATAGGAAATATTGGAGGACCAAACTCATATTCGTATTGTCGTATTACAGGTTGATAACTTAGCAAATCTGCTTTTTTATAACCATTGACATAGGCAAAATCCTCAATACTAGAATATTGTCTGAGATATCCAGATCCTGTAGTCGAATTTACAACCTCAGAATCGCTAGGACAAAATGTCATAGCATCACTGGATAAATTAAAGTCGAACACAATGTCACCTGTATTTTGAATACTTCTATAGGTAAGAGGAAATCCTAATTCTGTATCTCTAAATCCTTGACCTCTTTTATAGGAAAATAATTTTGTACCGGTAAAATCTGATGATTGGTAAACTTCACGATCTGCAAGACTAAAACCATCACAGTCAAACACATCAAATAATGGTTCTTGATTTACAGATGTCTTTTGCTGAGCTAATTTCCAGTTATCTCCTGTAAAATAAAGAACAATACCTTTATAAAAATTTCCCTGTTTACATATTACAGTTTGATTTTGTATTGGATTAGAGTCTTCAGTTTCTACTAACGCTATCTGTCTTCGGCCTCTAAACAAAATAAATCTTACTTGATAGATTTTTCCAACTACCCGTATGTCAGTATCTGCAGTAAACAGTATTCGCATTCCGTTTACAATGTCAATACCGTCTATATTGTAACCTTCTGCGCCTTCTACTGTTGAAAATACATCGGTTGTAAAATCGTCAACAAGGTCAACCGCTTGTTTGGATTCTGTACCGAAGTCGAATAATTTTAGACCGGCTTCAAATTCTATTATGGGCCTAACCGCTCTTGCAGATTGATCTAGATCTCTTTCTGTGCCGTTTAGGTCAGCAGCCAGATCTATAATATCTCTATGAAACCATCTGTTATATCTGCTCCATAAATTTCCATCTCTGCTGCTTCGATTGCTTGTAAAATAATCTTTTTCTCTAGGAAACCCAATTGCTCTTGAATACGGGGCTGTATCAAACCCTTCACTATCAAAATTAATCTGTTCGTCTTGAACAAAATCTGAAGCTACATTTAGATCATCTTCTGCTATTAATTTAATAGCAGTGCCTACGCCTTCTACATACCAAGAACCCTGCTGGTATTTTTCAGGAGAAGTAGTGCCCTGAAATCTAATCTTCATGCCATTTGAAAGTTCGAAACCTTCTCCGGCCGTATAGGTTTTTTTACCTATAATTTCTTGTTCTACATCTATAAATGATGCTTCTTCTTTGTCATAGACTCTAATTAAAGAGCCTGCATTTACATCTGAGTCACTTACATAATATATGAAGTCAGGAGTATTAGAAAACAGCGTTAATTCAATAACTCCATTTTCTACACCTTGCTGAGATACTTCGTTTAAAAGATTAAGTTCTGTATTAATATCCCACAAATCTTGATTGTCTTCGAACTGATTTCCTGATCTGTGAGCACCATTAGCTGTATAAATTTGTCTTTCATACAGCACGGTTTCTCCCTCAGAATAAAAGGTACCGGTTCTCCACTGAGGAGCAGTTAATCGATTACTTCTAAAACTAAGAGGAACTCCTGGAGAATCGATTTCAAATCTATAGGTAACTCCTCTATAAAGTGTAAGTTCTGGATTTTGTGTAAGTCCGTCGGGGGTTAACACAAATGCATAGTTGTCAAGATTGTCTTCGTTAGTAACTGTATATGTTGACTGAATAGCAACTGCATCGCCTGACACCGGTATACTCTGCGGACCGTTAGGCAACCAATAATACTCTCTAAAATTAACGAATTTATCCCAATCTATGTGTGGATTCCAACTGTAATACTCTTGACGATTTAGCAGCGAATGATCTTCTACATTGCCATCAAGGCTACGAATTTGATTTATATAGTCATTGTAGTCGCCGTAGAATTGCACATTATCAAGATCGTCTTTTACTACTGCTGCAGGTTCTAACTGATAGTCTTCTCGCTGTTTACTAACATCTCCAATATAGAAATCACTAGGCGAATATCCCGGCGCTGTTTCTCTTCCTAGATAGCCGTTTATCTTTTCAGTTACACCTGGCTGAATAAGTTGATCAAACGTGCTTGAAAGAAATTTGTTGTTCGTCTGAGTACGAAAATAACGGGGAAGATGTTGTGAACTTCTTCGTCTATCGTCCGGCGGTGAAAGAGGAAATTCTCTTTGATCGTCATTAAAAGCCATTAGTAATTTGGTCCTCTTGGATTAATCGTATTCATAGTGCCTGCTGATGTCGTGGTATAAGATTCAGCATTGCTTGTAATACCTGTCTCGCTAGATGTAGACTGTCTAACAATAGCACCATTTGCCTTGAGTCTAGAAGCTGTTATTTCGTCAACTATATCAATGTCTGCTACAGTAGCACCGCTAATAAAGATTTCGTCGGATTCAGATTTAATTTCAAAAAGTGAACCAAATACCTGATTCTCCTGATCAGGCACTATAACAAAAGTTGCAAGATCAGGTGTAAGTTCTACTAAAACGTAAGCAGCAAGTTCTGAGAAATAAAAGGTATCTCCGAAGTCCCAATTTTCTAAAGCAAAGTAACGGTTAATTGCTCTTATCACTCTTGATTTTAATTCATTGTCATTAATAACAAGATCTGTGTTTTTAACTATTTTAAATCTTGCTTGTAAATCAGAATCTGCTTTATCGCCAAATAACACCTTATACTTAACTGGATGATAGATAATTTCATCGCTTACTGACTTAATTTTATTCAGTTCTCCGCCATAGCTTACAAATAGAGAATCACTGCTAGGAGGAAGTGGTTTTTGATCTATTTCATTCTGTAACCACTGTCTATACTGTCGATCGTACCCTCTTGTAAGGAGATAGGTATCTATGATATTACTAGCACTAGGATCTATTCTTGCATTTTGATCTGCGGCGTGAAAATACTGGAATTTTATCTTATCTCGGCCTATTTTTGCTCTATAGTCCGACGTTGTACTAAATCTAGCAGTATCTCTGTTAAGAATTTCAAATGTGTTCTGCTCTACAAAGTAGAATAGACTTTGATCGTCGTATTGACTAAGAGCGCCGACTTCACTTTTAGATTGAAATACCTGTACACCAATTTCTTCAGGAGTGACGTAAACAAAATCGTTGACTCCGTTTGCTGAGGTTTTTAATTCAAGGA
>Ga0209937_1000288_pt1 | contig 16933 bp, 19 predicted proteins | sample SalPon1_B_H2O_MG_FD_185699 | JGI IMG/M metagenome (GOLD analysis project Ga0209937, IMG submission 185699) | Salt pond water microbial communities from South San Francisco under conditions of wetland restoration - Salt Pond MetaG R1_B_H2O_MG... | ecosystem: Environmental > Aquatic > Non-marine... | reverse complement strand
CGACCATCTCAAGCGTCTCGGTGTCCGACCCGCGGGCGCCCCCCGCGATCACCACCGGACGCTGCGTCGCTCGGGTCACCTCCCGGTAGCTCTCTGGGTCCCCAGAGTACCCCGTCTTGATGAGGTCTGCCCCCAGTTCGGCGGCCAATCGGACCGCGTGCGCCAACGCTGTCGGGTCGGTCTCATCGATCCCTGGTCCACGCGCATAGCTCATCGCGAGCACGGGCAGCCCGAACCGATGTGCCTCCTCGATGACCGCACTCAGCTGCGTCATCTGGTCGGGTTCGTACGGACTGCCCACGTTCATGTGGAACGACACCGCATCTGCGCCCGCACGGATCGCCGCAGGGACGGTGGCCGTCTGGCGCTTGTCATCCTCATCAGGCCCGATCGCGGTCGATCCGTTCAGATGCACGATGAACCCCGCACCGTGTGTCTGCGGCAGCACCCGGTCGGCCACACCCGCGTGTGTCAGCACTGCATCGGCGCCGTTGGCACAGATCGCCTCGACCGTCCTCTCCAGCTCGATCAGTCCGGTGACCGGACCCAGTGTGATGCCATGGTCCATCGGGACCACAAGATACCGCCCCGCCGTCCCGATGCGGGCCAGCCGTGCGGTGAGTCCAGGGGTCATGGTATGTCTCACGCTGGCATGGGGGTGTTATGGCCGTTCCGCTCTGGGCGCGCCCGCCCTGGCACCCATCCGCAACGCAGACGCCTGCTCTGTCAATGATGTCGCGATCGTCTCTGTGGTCGCCCCGGTTGCGATCCCATCAGCGATCGTGTCGATGAGTGCGCTGCCGACGATGATGCCGTCGGCTCCTGCGGCGACGATCTCCTGCGCCTGCGACGGAGCGGTGATGCCGAACCCCACCGCACGGGGCACGGATGCATCCGCCACCCGTTCGAGGCTGGTCGCCGTCTGAGTGGACACATCTGCCCGTGCACCGGTCACACCCAGGCGGGCTTGGACGTACAGGTACCCAGAGACCGCATCCATGATGCGGTCAAGCCGGCTGCCGCGGGTGGTGGGGGCGACGATGAAGATGAGCGCACAGTCATGCGCCCTGCACACCGACTGCAGCGGTGCGGCCTCGTCGATCGGCAGGTCGGGGATGATCAGCCCCTCCACCCCGACGGCAGCGGCGTCCGCCACGAACGCTTCGAGGGACTCCGTGTGGTCCGATGTGTCACCGTACTGTGCCAGCAGATTGTAGTAGGTCATGCACACGATCGGTGCATCGACCGCGAGCGATCCGACCAGCTCCATGTACCGGCTCGGTGTCATCCCCGCCTGCAGTGCCCGCACGATCGCAGACTGGATCGTCGGACCTTCGGCGATCGGCTCCGAGAAGGGGAGGCCGAGCTCGATGACATCTGCACCACCCGCATCGACGGCCTCGATGAACTGACGCGAGCGCTCGATGTCGGGGTCTCCTGCGGTGAGGTACGGGATGAATGCAGGGCCTTCGCTGAATGCAGCGGTGATCGGATGCATCACTCCCCCTCTGCGAACACATCCATCGAGGGGGCGATCGACAGGTCACGCGCGGCGGTCTCTTCGATCGCCGCCTCCAGGTCCTTATCACCACGTCCCGAGACGTTGACGAGCACCGGTCCTGAGAGCGTCTCCGCCGCGTCCTCGAGATAGCCGAACGCATGCGCTGTCTCGAGGGCCGGGATGATCCCTTCGAGCTGGCTGAGGCGGTGGAAGGCGATCAGCGCCGCATCATCATCCACCGGTACCGGCTCGACACGGCCAGTGTCGACGAGATGCGCCAACTGCGGACCCACCCCGGCGTAGTCCAACCCCGACGAGATCGAGTGGCTCTCCATGATCTGTCCGTCGGCATCCTGCAACAGGCGTGTCCGGGCCCCATGGAGCACGCCATCCGCGCCGGTCGACAACGATGCGGAGTTTGGCGCCACCCCCGCCTCGACATCGACCTCCAGCGAGGAGCCACCCGCCTCGACGGCGATCAGCCGCACATCAGGGTCATCGAGGAAGGCGGCGAAACTACCCATCGTGTTCGATCCTCCACCCGCACACGCCAGGACCGCACCGGGTAGGGCACCGGTCTGCTCGAGCAGCTGGCTGCGTGCCTCCTGAGAGATCACCGCATGGAAGTCTCGCACCATCGCGGGGAACGGATGCGGCCCCACGACCGACCCGATCACGTAGTGTGTGTCCTCGACGTTCGTCGCCCAGTCACGCATCGTCTCGCTGATCGCCTCCTTGAGCGTGCCGCGCCCGATCGTCACCGGCCGGACGGTCGCACCGTTGAGCTGCATCCGGAAAACGTTGGGACGCTGTCGGGTGATATCTCGCTCACCCATGTACACCTCACACGGCATCCCGAGATGCGCTGCAGCCATCGCGGTCGCCGTGCCGTGCTGACCCGCACCCGTCTCGGCGATGATCCGCTCTTTGCCCATGTACTTCGCCAGCAGCACCTGCCCCAGCGCGTTGTTGAGCTTGTGTGCTCCGCCGTGGAGCAGGTCCTCGCGCTTGAGATACACGGGGACCCCGTACCGCTCCGACAGGCGTGCCGCATGCTGTGTGGGGGTCGGGCGTCCGCCGAAGTCGGCGATCTCCACGGCGAACTCATCCATGAAGCCCTCGGCGTTCTCACATACGTATCGCTGATACGCATCCGCAAGCTCCTCGATCGCAGGCATCAGCGCCTCCGGTACGTACTGGCCGCCATATGGTCCGAACTTCCCGGTCGTCGAGTCAGAGCTCATGAAGACTCCACGGTCGCGGGGGTCGTGAACCCCCGGGTCCGGTCATGCACGTCCCCGGCCATGATCGCCGAGCCAATCAGCAGGCCATCTGCACCTGCTGCGAGCATGCGGTCCGCATCCGACGGGCTCCTCATCCCGCTCTCAGCGATCACCACCGGGGCACTCACGGTGGGAATCAGCGTCTCACCGACGGTGATGTCGACCGCGAGCTGGCCCAGATCGCGATTGTTCACCCCGATCACGCGCGCACCGGCGGCCTCCGCGGCATGCAGCTCCGCCGCGGTGTGTACTTCGACGAGTGGGGTCATCCCCCGCTTGCGCGCCGCAGAGATGAGCGCGGACAACTGGGGCGTCTCAGATCCCGCAAGGAAGCGCACGATCAGCAGCACCGCATCCGCAGCGACCGCATCCAGCTGGTCTTCCCGGACGATGAAGTCCTTCCGGAGCACGGGGACCTCCACTGCGGCCCGCACCCGACGCAGCATCTCGAGGTCACCACCGAAGTGTGTGGGTTCTGTGAGTACCGATAGGGCCGCCGCTCCGGCCTCCACCATCGATCGGGCGATCGCAACGGGGTCGTCCTCCCTGTGTGTGGATGTGGTGGGGGATGTGGGCTTGATCTCCGCGATGACCGGACGCGCGCCGCGCGCAGCAGCCGCCGAGAGTGCCGCTGGCAGCGGCCGTGCGTCGACACTGAGCGGCGCCGGTCCACCTGGGCGGTCATGAGCCGCCTCCAGGATGGCGCGGACCGGTGGCGCAAGCGATGTGTCGCTGATGTCCATATGTGTACATCAGTGAACGGAACTGCTCATAAGAGTTGCGTATCAGTCGGCGTCGACCAGCTCGAACAGCTGGCTCCAGTCCTCGGAGGCGCTGTGCTCGGGAAGGCCGTTGCGGAGCTGCTGGAGGTCCGTGGCTGGGACGACCGCGGCCAGCTTCGCGATGATCACACGGGCGATGTGTGCTGCCTCCGCACGGTCGGTCTGGGTCTCCGTTGAGACCGTCTCCAGGAAGCTCGCCCAATCGAACCGCTCGCCGTGGGTGCCCGCACCTGCGTCGATGTACCATCGGACCCCGACGGGGAGGTTTGATGCGAGATCGGAGGCATCACCCGCGGAGATTCGCCTGCCGAGGGTGGTCAGCACCGCGCGGATAGCCCGGACGGTGCGACCTGTGTCAGGGAACTCGAGTTCGTGTGTCAGCTCGCCGACGAACGTATCATAGTCCATACATGAACTCCACGCCGGATCATAAAGAGCGTTGAGGCCGACTACTGGGGACTGGGCTGCGAGGGGCCCACCGCATCCCCACTCGGCAACGCTGACCCGGTGATCTGCTTGAGCCGGTCGACCAACGACTCTGTCGCCTGCTCACCCTCGAGCGCGATTTCAAGCACCTCGGAGATGTGCGAGACGGGGATGATCTCCACCATCTCGTCATACTCCTCCTCGATCATGACATCCTGCATGTTCGCACGCGGGATTATGACGGTGGTGATACCGGTCTTTGCCGCTGCCTCGATCTTGTGGGTGACACCGCCGACGGGCAGCACATCTCCGCGCACCGAGAGACTGCCGGTCATCGCGACCGACTGGTCAACCCCGATCTGTTCCAGCGCTGAGATGACCGCTGTGGCGACGGTGACAGAGGCGGAGGCACCTTCGACACCCTCGTGCGACTGGACAAACTGGATGTGGATGTCCTGTTCGGAGATGTTCTCCCCGGAGTACTTCTTGATGATCGCGGAGACATTCTGGACGGCCTCCGTTGCGATCTCCTGCAGCTTCCCGGTCGCGATGATCCGACCACCCTCCCCCTGCTTCGGCGTGATTTCGGCCATCACCGGCATGACGATGCCGGAGTCGTCCCCCATCACGGCGAGACCGTTCACTCGGCCTGGCTTGAAGCCCGCCTCAGGCGAGAGCTCGTAATCCTTCCGACGCTGGATGTAGTCATCTGCCAGCTGCTGTTCGATCGAGCGGCTCTGTGCCTTCGCGGCCAGCACCTCCTCGCGGGTGACCTGCTCACGGTCTGCTGCCCGACCGATGTCACCAGCGACGCGGACTAGCCCACCCAGGTTCCGGAGTTTGAGGGTGAGATGGCCCTTGCGACCCGCACGACGACGCGCCTCGAGGATGATCTCCTCGATGGCATCACGGCTGAATGCCGGCAATCGACCGTCCTTTTGCACCTCCTGGGCGACGAAACGCGCGTACTTCCGCCGCATCTCCGGGGTGTCCTCGATGGTGTCATCCATGTACACCTCGTACCCATACCCCTTGATGCGCGAGCGCAGCGCCGGGTGCATGTTCTCCATAGCATCCAGGTTCCCTGCCGCGATCATGATGAAGTCCGTCGGCACGGGCTCGGTCTGGACCATCGCGCCCGAGGACCGCTCGGACTGCCCGGTGATGGCGAACGCCCCCTCCTGGATCGCGGTCATCAGATGCTGCTGACTCCGGATGTCCAGTGTGTTGATCTCATCGATGAACAGCACCCCCTTGTTGGACTTGTGGATCGCTCCGGGTTCGACCCGGTCGTGGCTGGGGGTCTCCATCCCACCGGATTGGAACGGGTCGTGACGGACGTCGCCCAGCAGCGCTCCGGCGTGTGCGCCAGTCGCATCCTCGAACGGCGCCGTCGGTGTGTCGGTGTTGTCGACGAGCATGTTCGGGATCATGGCATCGCTGCCGCGTGATCCGTACCGGAACGCCAGATAGATCACCCCCGCTGCGAGGATGCCGAGCAGGATCTGCCCCGCGATGATCAGCGCATACCCCAGCACCACCGCGATGATGATCCACATGAGGAACGTCCGCATCTGGTTGCGCTTGCGCGCCTCCTCTTTGTGCGCGTCGACGATCTGCTCGCCCTTGCCCGCTGGCACCGTACGGACCTTGGGGTTGTTGCCATCGTCGGGGTTGTGGTAGACGAGCACATCCTGCAGTTCCTCACGCGGCAACAGTTCCGACATCGCCTTCGCGAGCATCGACTTGCCCGTCCCCGGCGAGCCGATCATCATCACGTGCCGACGCTGCTGTGCGGCCTTCATGACCACATCGCGAGCATGCTCCTGTCCGATCACCTGGTCGACCAGGCGGTCGGGGACCTCGATGTCATCTGTGGTCTCGACCTGCAGCCCGCCGAGGAGGTCATCCTCAGCGATCGATTCATCCACCGGCATCGTCGCATCGACATCGCTGCCGAGATCCTCCGCAAGGTCGGAGGGGGCCGACTCGACCGGTGGGTCGGTCGCCGTCTGTTCCGATTCCAACTCGTCTGTCATGGATGATTGAGTATCAGATTCAAGGGTGGATTGTTGATATACTTTCTCCCGGTGGTGACCCACGAGACGGTCTCTATCGCCTGAATTCGGCAGTTTGCAGGCCTCTGTCGAAGGGCGGACCCTTCTAAGTACTGCCCCCTCCTATCTGAACACATGCGGGGCTTCTACATCGGGCGGTTTCAGCCGTATCATGACGGACATCACCAGATGGTGGAGGCGATCGCGGGGGAGGTGGATGAGATCATCCTCGGGATCGGCTCTGCGGGCGATTCCCATACGATCCATGACCCGTTCACCGCCGGTGAGCGCATCATGATGCTCACGAAGGCGCTGGAGTCGGTCGATGCACGGACCTACCCGGTGCCGATCGAGGACCTCGACCGTAACGCAGTGTGGGTCAGTCACGTCCAGAGCATGTCGCCCACGTTCGACGTGGCGTACTCAAACAATCCACTGGTGATCCAGCTGTTCGGTGAGGCGGGGATCGATGTTCGCCAGTCTCCGATGTTCAACCGCGAGGTACTCGAGGGGACGGAGGTCCGCCAACGGATGATCGAGGGCGGAGCATGGCGAGAACTTGTCCCCGCCGCAGTGGCCGAGGTCATCGATGAGATCGACGGAGTGGCGCGGGTCCGACGCGTCGCGACCACCGATGTCTCCGGTGACGATGATCACATTCACGAGTGACTTCGGGTCGCGGTACGCTGCAGCCGTCCGTGGTGTCCTACTGGCGGGCACCGACGAGAGGCTCGTCGATGTCACCCATGCTCTGCCGCGGCACTCGACGCTAGGTGCGGCATTCTGGGTCGACCAGCTGCTGCGGGAGTATCCGGCAGGAGTGCATCTCATCGCGGCCGACCCCGGGCGTGGTACCGCCACCGAGACCGTGGTTGGGGCCGTCGGGGGGCATCGGCTGGTCGGTCCCGACACCGGGGTCTGCTGGCCGGTGGCCCAGACGCTCGCACGACGGACGGGCGCCTCACCCAAGTGGTACCTGCATCAGAGTGAGCCCTCCGCGTTTCCCACGCGTGACAGCCGAGCACCTCTCGCTGTAGCCCTCGCAGCTGACCCCGCCGGCACCCTCGCCAGCTGCGATCCGGTGGACGCACCCACGCGGCTCGCACTGCCGGAGGGGTCGATCACCGATGCGGTCGCCACGGGGGAGGTCCTCACGATCGATCGGTTCGGTAATGTGATCACATCGATCCCGGCAGATTACATCGAGGCGAACATCGGTGTCCCTGTGACCGTCGCTGGAATGAGGGGGCAGGTCCACGACCCGCGCACCCCTCCGGAGGATGGGGGACTGCTCGTGACCGCGGGCGAACACGGTCGAGTCGAGCTGGTCATCGCCCGGGGGTCTGCCGCGAAGGTGTCTGAGCTAGTCCCAGGCGATCAGCTGTCCATCGAACCCGTCTGATCAGTCGGCGGCGATCACGTCATCGATGCGGACGATCATGGTCGAGGCCTCCGTGGCCGCTGCGACCGCACCGTGCTTCACCGCTGCGGGGTCCACGATGCCCGCGGTGACGGGGTCGCCGATCTGTCCACTGCGGCCCGAGGAGATGATCCCGGCGCTCCCGGACTCCTCATGGGCCGCCCTGAGGTCGACCACCGCATCGATCGAGTCCATCCCCGTGTTCTCCGCGAGGATACGTGGCAGCGACTCGACCGCCTCGGCGAACGCGCGCACGGCCAGCTGCTTGCGACCCTCGATCCCATCTGCTGCCGCCCGGATCGCATCGGCGATCGCAACCTCCGACGCACCGGCACCGGGGACGATCCCACCGGTGGTGCGCGCCGCGATCGTCACATCGACCGCGTCCTGGATGGCCCGTTCCAGTTCATCGACGATGTGTTCGGTGCCGCCGCGGACGAGGAGCGTCGCCGTCTTGGATGCGGACCCACCCTCGACAAACGCCGCCTCATCCTCGCCGAAGGTCTCGACGCGCACCGCATCAGCCGCGCCGAGGTCGGCTGTGTCCAGTTCATTGAGTGTCCCGAGGCGACGCGCCCCCGTCGCCTTCGCCACCGCGGCGACCTCCTTGTCTTTGAGGTCGTCGAAGGCGACGATTCCGTGCTTCGAGAGATGCGACGCCACCCGATCGGCGATATCCTTTGAGCTGAAGACCGCATCCACACCAGCATCGGCGAGGATCGACGCATAGCCCGCGAGTTCAGCATCCTCAGCATCGATTGCGGCGGTGAGCTGATCCACAGAGGTGATGTCGTACTCCGCGTCGATCTCCGACTCGCGTACATCGAGCTCGACGTCCAGTACGGCCACCGTGACGTCCTCGACGATGCCTGGCATCTGCTCGGACATGCGCTCTGCATCGACGACCACACCCTCGACCAGCTGTGTGGCTGACGATGATGCACCCGTCTTCGTGACGATGCGGATGTCCCGTGGGTCGAATCGGTCGTTCGCCGCCGCGACGAGGTCGACGGCCTCGACGACGTAGCCCGCAAGCGTGGCGGCCTCGATATCCCCCGTCCCCTTGCCCGTCATCGAGGTCTCGGCCACCTCGATGAGCTGCTCGGTGGAGGGGTCTGCGGCGATGACGTTCGCATCGATCGCCTCATGCGCCAACTGCGCCGCCTGATCGTACCCCTCGACGATCACCGTCGGGTGCAGGTCGTCCTCGAGCAGGTCCTCTGCTTTGATCAGCAGCTCGCCGGTGAGTACCGCCGCGGTCGTCGTCCCATCGCCGACCTCCTCCTCCTGCGTCTCGGCGACCTCGACGATCATCTGTGCTGCCGGATGCTCGATGTCCATCTCCGCGAGGATCGTGGCCCCATCGTTGGTGATCACGACGTCTCCGCTGGAGTCGACGAGCATCTTGTCCATCCCACGGGGCCCCAACGTGCTCCGGACGGAGGCCGCGACGGCCTTGCCCGCGCGGATGTTCGAGTCCTGTGCATCCTGTCCACGGGTCCGTTCCGACCCCTCTGCCAAGATGAAAAGTGGCTGCATTCGTGCTGACATGCTAGGTAGCCTCGTCGGAAAAGACGACAGCAGTTCTATAAAACGATACCGGAGTCACCCACCGCGACATCGGGTGTGCCAGTATGTCACGGATGCGAGCCGGCCGCCTAGGGGGCTCGTCCGGACGGGCGCGACCGACCGACGAACTGCGCGCGCGGCGGGCGCAGACAGCTGCCGGTACAGGCCATAAGGCAGCACGAAGTCGTCCGCTGTGTTGACGACTTCGAGGTCCACCTCCGCGAGGAGGTGCCGCAGTTCGTCGGCGCTGTACAGGCGTGACCCCATCGGCAGCATCCAGGTGTACAGCCTGCGCGCGCTGCGGTCGTTGAACGTATCGAAGATCACCCGGTCGCGACTCACCCGCGTCATCTCCTTGAGGTACCGACGCGGTGAGTCGGTGAGATGGAAAAAGCGCATGGCTACGACAGCATCGAAACTGTCCGACTCGAACGGTAATCGGGCTGCATCCCCCCGGATGAACCGGACGGTAGCGGCATGGTCGGCGCGTTCGATGCGGCCCTTCGCCCGGCGCATCATCGGCGTGGAGATGTCGAAAGCGGTCACCGTCGCCCCCGCGTCGGCCATCGCGGCCGTGAACCGCCCCGTCCCGCAGGCGATCTCCAGTACGCGCCGACCCTCGGTCGGAGCTAGCGCATCGAGCACCGCCCGTTTCTCGCGGTCGTCGATGAGCTGCCCACCACCGGAGAACCGCGTCGCATCATAGGATGCGGCCACGGCGTCGGCCTGATACCACTGCTTGCCTCGCACGGGGGCCATCGCCCAGCCACCGGTATAGCGGTGTTGCCATCGGCGGCGTTTTGCCGACGGCTCCAATCGTGGTAGCATGGACGGGATTGACGCGGCGCTCGCGGCCGCCTGCAGTGTTGATGTCGACGAGCTCGCCGCGCAGATCCAGGCGGTCGGCTTCACATGCACACACTGTGGGGACTGCTGTGCAGGCGATCGAGCAGCACCACACACCGCGACCATCTTTCCCCACGAGGTCCGCACCATCCAGGCGGAGACGGACCGCACGTGGACCGAGGTTGCCCGTCCGATGCCGTATGGGGTGGCATATGACGAGACGTTCGAGTGGGCCCTGGCGACGGGGTCGACGGGGAGCTGTGTGTTCTACGATGCGGAGGCGACCGATGGGGGCTGCCAGGTGCATGCGAAGCGACCTGGTGTCTGTTCGACGTACCCGTTCAGTCTTGCAGTCGACCCGGCGCACGCGATGGCCGGAGAGCCTGTGGATGCGGAGGGGCTGCTCCGGGTGCATGAGTGCGAGGGGGTGGGCGAGCCGATCGATGATGCGGCCGCCATGCAGCTGGCGCGGCGCCTCCGCGAGCGCGCCATCGTCGAGCTCATCGAGGCGGCAGCGCTCCTCGATCGGTATGAACCACAGCAGGGAGCCGGGCTCGTTGTGTTCGATTCAGAGGGTGCGAAAGACCCGCAAGGACGACCCATGGGGGTGGCCGATGCGGCTCGATAAACTGGACGTGACCCGAAGTTTCAGCACCCAGTTGCATCATGACGATGAGGGCGCATATCTCCCAGTGCCGCCAGCCGTGGCGGCAGATGTACCGGAAACGCGCCTGGAGGTGTCGGTGGGGGTGCCCGTCCCGGTGGCGATGCCACCGGACCCGCCGGCGGAGGTCAGTCCTGTCGAGGTCGGTGAGCTCCGGATGGTGACGATCACCGACCAGGGGCGTCGGGGGGATGGGATCGCTCGCGTCGACCAGGGGTTCGTGGTGATCGTGCCCGAGACCGTGCCGGACGATCGGGTCCTCATTGAGATCGTGGAAGTGCGTGATTCATACGCGCTGGCGGGGGTCGTTGAGCCGGATCAGTCACCGAAGTAGAGGCCGGGGTCTGCGACATCCGTGGCGAGGTGGGCCGGGTCGGTGCCGGCGGCTGCAGTCTTGAGCGCACCGGCGGTCGCCGCACCGATGCCAGGCACCGCAAGCAGTGTCTCCTGGGAGGCCGTGCCCGGATCGACCGGGTATGGTACCCCCGTGACTGATCGGTACCCATGGTCGGTGACGACGACATCGCAGACCGACCCCAGGGGACGCTCGTCGGGGATCGCCACCAGGAGCGGATAGGTCCCCAACTGTCGTCCAAATGTTCGTCCACCCTCGTGATACTCCATCACCACCCCATCAAGACGGGTCCCCACCGGAGCGACACGTCGCAGCATGGGACGGTCGACCTGCTCGCGCACACGTCGCTTGTACCGCCGAAACCGATCGCGGTGTGCGACCGCGATCGATGCGCCGGTGTCGGCCATCGGTGTCCCCTCGAAGGCCATCACCTGTCTGATGTTGATCCGACGGACGAGCAAGCCGGCATCGAGCACCCGGTCGAGGAACCGCAGGTTCGCCGCATAGGTCGCGTCGGTCTCGCCGGCGAGTCCATGCAGGAGGTTGATCCCAGGCAACAGCTTCGGGAGTCGGGGATGGGAATCGTCCGGGCGCCAGCCGGCAACCTCGTTCACGATCTCAATCGCGGTGAGGCACTCCTCGGCGGTGACGTTCAGCTCGTTCGCCTCCTGGACTGCGGGGTCGGCTGACTCCAGGCCGAAGGCCGCTGTGTCTCCCGGCGTGTTGTACCGCGCGATCGTCGCCAAGGCCGTCCGCGCCCGTTCAGGGAATCGCACGATTGTGATCGGATTGATATTGTCGAGATGGAGGGTCCGGAGGTCGTCGACGGCATCAGAGATCCCCGCGTACAGCCGCTCGAGCGCGGCGGGATTCGGTGCCTCCCCATCACCGCCGTATGCGAGGAGGTCGGCCTGACGGCCAAGGCGGAAGTCACGGATGCCTGCCGTCGCGAGCGCGCGCACCTCCGCGACGATGGCGTCGGGGTCCCGGAAGCGGGGGGCCCCGTACATCGGCTCGGTGCAGAACGAGCAGCGGTATGGACATCCCCGGCCGGTCTCGATCTCGCAGATCAGCCGGTCGGGGGGGAAGGGATGTGCTGAGACGACCGGCGCGCCAAGCCGGGCCCACCGGTCGGCCTCATCGGCCTCGCGGTACCGAGGCGTGAACCCTGCCAGTCCTCCCGAGAGCAGATCGAACACCGCTGCCTCGATGTCGGCCATCGCCACATGGTCGAAATCCAACATGTCACGATGCATCTCCTGTGCCCCTGCATTTTGTGCACCGACACCGAATCGGATGGGGCCTCCCATGACCGACACCCCCTCTGCGATCCATGCGAGTTCGCGGACCTCGTCCGGCGTCGCCGGGGTCCCACCGACGTACTTGCCTGGGACGGTCATACCCCCGACGTAGACGAGCAGATCTGCCGAGGCAACATCGCTGTACCGACCACGATCATCTCGCAGTGCGTCGATCGTGTGGTACCTGATTGCTGCGGGGTCGACCCCCGCATCCACCGCTGCCCCGTAGACGTACCGGGGGTACGTGGCGATGTAGGGCGGCACGCCGAAGTGCGCCGGTTCGTCGACGTAGCCATCGACGATCGTCACCTGGGGGGCGATCATGGATCCAACAACGGACAGCCTGATGGATAATCTGTCGGGTCGGCCCCACAGATCACGCCCTCGATGGGCGGACCTGGTGGTGATGTGGTCGGTGTCAAGGCCGTCACAACCGCTGCGATACCCGCATCGAGCAGGTCACCTCCCGGCTGGGCTAGCATCGCATCGCGGACAGATGCGGTGGTCGTGACCACCCCAGTGCGTGTGAGCGCATCGAGGATGGTCAGCCGACGATCCCTGTGTGTCGCATCATCACCTTTGTATCCGGCGGCGGCGAGCCCCCAGAGGTTGAGAGCCGCCGCGGGGTACACTTCACGGAGATGCGGATGTCCATCCAGATGCGGGGCGACAGCGCCGATATGCTGCCACCGCGGCAGCAGTTCGGTCAGCGCGGCATGCGTCTGTGCGGCGATCATGAAGTGAACCGGCGGCAGTGCCGAAGCACGGACGTCGGTGACGCGTCGAGGGTAGCGAGGACCTGTCGAAGGGGCCGCATCGATCACCAACGCTGTGAGCGCCTGAACATCCGGACAGCGGTGCCGTACGGCCCCCGGCAGTGCCTTCCAGTGGTCGACGCCTAGCGCGCGGGTGGCCGCCTGTGGAAGTGACAACGCAGCATCGACACCCACCCGCGTGGGTCGGAGCTCCTCCGCGAGATCGACGAGCCCGGCGATTGCGTCCGCGCGCGCCTCGCCCGTGCCACATCGACTCGCGACTGCGTCCACCGCATCGATGTGGACGACAGCGTCAGTCACGGTCGCCTCGGCGAGTGCGAGACGGTCACCCGGGTAGGCCGCCCCTGAGAAGTCGACCCCCCATACGCGATGGGTCATATGTCGGCCGAGGCCCAGATGCTTATGTCCGTGCCGGTCGTCTTGCTGGCATGCCAACCACGGTGGAGATCGCGTGCGAAAATCCGGACTGCACCCTGGATATGATGGAGCTGCATTACACCTACGAGATGCCTTCAGACGTGGGCGTCGATGCGTTCAGCTGTCCGTACTGCGGTTCGGGGTCACACCTGCGGGAGCTGATGGTATGACGGCGATTCTTGCCGCGGGTCGGGAGCTGCTCGAGCGGGGGCTCGAGCGTGCGGGTCGGGGTGTGTCACGCGTACAGGAGATGGGGGAGATCCCGACCGACCTACTGGAGTCAGATGATGCGTACCATCTGCTCGTGGATGCGGCAGGAGCGAGCCCGGAAGATGTGGCCGTCCGAGCCGTGGGACGGACGGTGACCATCGAGATCGACCGGTTCCGGTCGTTCGATCCCGACTACATCCTCCGGTACCCAGGGCGGGGGATGCAACTGTCGACATCGATCGATCTGCCCGCGGCGATCGACCCAGAGGGGGCGGAGGCCACTGTCAACCAGCATGGGACCCTGTCCGTCCGGGTCCCAAAGCGGTCACCGACGACGGCGGTCACCGTCGACGCGGAGTAATCATGGAAGCGCGTCCCGGGGGTCGTCGATAACCCTCGCCTCCACCGAGGGAGGCTGCCACTGCATCACCTCTGTGAACAGTTGGACACAGATGCGTGCAGTCGCTCCCCAGATCACCGGGTCGTGATGGAAGTAGTGGATCACCCGCTCGGCCTCCGCTGCGGGCCGGAGGCGCCGTTCATACAACCTTCTGTCGAGCAGTGTCTCGAGTGGGACCGGATGCACCGCGACGATCTCTGACTCGTCAGGGTGATAGCGACGTGCAGGGACGATCGCGACGACGGGACGGACCGCATAGCCGGTGACCGTGGTGATCTCATCCAGTTCGCCGAGGACCTCTGCCTCGGTGGGCTCAAGACCCACCTCCTCGGTCGCCTCTCGCAGTGCGGTCACGCGTCTGTCGCCATCTGTGGGCTCGACACGCCCGCCCGGGAAGCTGATCTGGCCGGCGTGTGTGCTGAGCTCTGGCGACCGCTCGGTGAACAGCAACCGTGGTACACCGGTCGGGTCGATCAGGGGCACGAGGACCGCCGCTGGCCGCCCGGGGGCCCGGTGATGCGACCGTCGGCCGCGGAGGCGCTCCAACTCCATATCGGTCCCCACGGACCCTAGCCGCTTGAGCCCTGCTCGGCCAACGCCGCTGCAGAGGCGGCCGTGACCGCCCCGGGCGTCAGGTCGACAGCATCCCACGGGGGCATGCGCTCAGGAGGGACCGCCGCCTCGATCGCCGCAGTGTAGGCGGTGACCTGCTCGACCTCTGCGGCGCGGTCATACCGCAACCCGTTGAACTTCGCATCCAGAGCATAGCGATCCACCACCGCCATCGCAGCCTCTCGGTATGGCTCGCGCAACTCGCCCGCGTCGATGACGATCCCGTGATCTGCGAGCACGCTCATGATCGTGCCCGCCACCGCCTCTGCCATCGCCTCGAGCCCAGCGGGACCACTGACCGCGCGGTGATGGTGCTCATACCGTCCTAGGTCAACCTGCGCGGCGCCCGCTGGCCCCACGAGGTCAAACGCGTCCGCGAGTGTCCCCACCTCGAGCCCCCATGTGCGGGGGGGCCGAAGCGCACGGACCACCTCCGAGGTGGCGGCGAACTCACCTGCGAGGGGGTAGTGGAAGCTGCGTAGATACCGCACGAATGCGGTGTGATGACCCTCGGCGACGGCGGCCAGCAGGGGAGCGAACAGGAGTCTGACCAGCCGACCGTACAGCCGGCGGTCCTCGATCCGTGCATAGTACGCCTTGCTGAAGGCGTAACCCTGGCTGAGTGGATATGCGAGCCGGTGGACATAGCTCGCATCATAGCTGATGGTGTCCGCATCATGGACGACCACATACTCGCTCGCCGCTGCCGCAACACCCAGGCCGAGCCAGACGTCCCGTCCCTTGCCGCGGGGGCCGGCGATGTCCGCATCAGCGAGCAGCTGGCCGATCTGCGGGCCGTCGCACCACAGCAGGGTCAGTGGCAGGTCGAACCCGCGGAGCCAGGCGCTCGTCGCGGGCAGCTCCGCTGCGGCACACCGCAACGGAATCACCACGCCCGCCGGCCCCATCGCTTCGAGCGTCTCCAGGACCCCCTCGGTGGGCAACGTCATCGCCTCACGAGCGGTCATCGGGACGACGATGGAGACCTTCTCGAGCGGGACCGCTACCTGCACCGATCCGAAATCATGCAGCGTCGCGACCGACGGCTGCGAATGCTCCATGACCCGCCTTGGCGGGGGGCGCGAAAAGCCCTCCTGTGTTTAAGCCGCTGCGGTGATGCGAGGTGGCATGGACAGCATCCGACAAGCGGTCCGCCGTCGCGCAGTCACCCGCGATACCTTCGGCCGGTTGCACTGTGGAAACTGCGGGCAGCGCTTGCGGACGGTAGATCCCGATGATCTTCCCCATCGCATCCGCCGGTGTGATGTGTGTGATCTGCAGTGGCGTGAGGTTGGGTGACTCAGACGCGGTGTCGCTGGGCGAGTGGGGTCGCATACCCCGAGCGGAACGTGGGATAGCGGAGGCGATAGCCCAGCGACCGCAGCCGCTGATTCGAGACGCGCTTCTGTGCGGCGAGTCGTCGCCGTCCGGCCGCGGATAATGACGCATCTGCGAGGCGGTCGGCCAGGGGGCGTCGGTCAGGTGAGCGCGCTCCGACCCGTCGAGCGAGGGCCGCCGCGAAGGCATGGCGATCGACAGGCTGATCATCGACGACATTGACCACCTGGCCGCGACCGCGGTCCACCTGCAGCAGATGAGCAATGGCACCCGCAGCATCCACCCGATGGACCATGTTGAGGTAGCCTGCCGTCACACGCTCTCCGAGGTATCGCTCCAGCCGATAGCGGCCAGGCCCGTACAGGCCCGCGAACCGACAGACCGTCCCATCGAACCCCGCCGATGCACTCCGATCGATCGCGATCTCCTCTGCGCGCGCCAGGATGGTGGACTTCTCAGTGCCGGGGGCCAGTGCGGTCGTCTCATCCACCCACGCACCCTCGTGATCGCCGTAGACGCTCGATGAGGAGGTGTACACCAGTCGCTCGGGGGGATCCGACCGCGTGGAGTAGCTGTCGATCACCGAGGTGAGACCCGTCTCGAAGACGGCTCGGGCTGCCGCAGCGTCGCCGCCGCCCGAGGAGACCGCGACAATCACCCACTCTGCGTCTGGAAGAGCATCGATGGTCTCCTTCTGGGTGATATCGCCGGCGACCGGGGTGATCCCCCGGCGGGCAATCGCCGTGTGGGAGCTCGCATGCCGGGCGACACCGATGACCTCGTGTCCGCCGGCGCGCAGGAGCGTCCCCAGGACCTGTCCCACATAGCCACAGCCGATGATCACCGCCTTCATGTTGCTGCCCGCATCTCCAGGGCGAACTGCAGCTCTGCCAACGTCCTCAGCGGGAGTCGACTCCGCCCCTCGATCGCCTGCTGGACCTCTTGGCCCGTCAGATCAGCCTCGATGCTCCCGGCG
>Ga0209937_1000286_pt1 | contig 17017 bp, 20 predicted proteins | sample SalPon1_B_H2O_MG_FD_185699 | JGI IMG/M metagenome (GOLD analysis project Ga0209937, IMG submission 185699) | Salt pond water microbial communities from South San Francisco under conditions of wetland restoration - Salt Pond MetaG R1_B_H2O_MG... | ecosystem: Environmental > Aquatic > Non-marine... | reverse complement strand
AAATTCACAAGAGATGTTAGACGTTGTAGGTGTGCCTAACTGCAAAGATAGAATTTTCCATAACGACTGTAGGCTATGGAAAGATTTACCAGATTATTGGGAAGGCGAAAACAAATGCCTTACTTGTGCTAGACAGTGTTCTACTATGATGTATGATGTAGGAAAATATGCCTAATTACAGCGCTATTCCCTTCGATAAAATAGTCAAACTAGGCCAAAAGACTCTCCTAGACCACCGTCTTTTCTCAGTTTCCTGGATCCTGGCTAGATATTGTAATTATTCATGCTCTTATTGCTGGCCATACGCAAGATCTAGTGTCTCAGATCACCGTTCTCTAGAAACCTATTGTAACGTGATGGATGACATCAAGGCACAGAGTCGTCTCAATGGTTTCGACAGTTTCCACTTCAGTTTTTCCGGAGGCGAACCAACTGCGTATAAACATTTTCTCAAACTGATTGAATACTATGCTGATGATAGCCTACCAGAGTATCAAAGCATACACATGACTACTAATCTGTCACCGGGTACAAAATGGTGGGACCGTTGGATTTCTGCTACTGAAAATCTCAGCAGGAGATCTATCACAGCAAGTTTTCACGCAGAGTTTGCCAACGAACAACAGTTCGGCGACAAGTGTCTTCAACTGATGGATGCTGGGGTATTTGTTACAATAAACCAGGTTATGGTGCCAGAACTGTTTGACGAATACTGGGAACGCTGTCAACGCTTTGCAGACCGGGGCATAAACGTCACTGTAAAGCCTCAAAGCGACCCTACAGCAAGTTTTGTTGTACACGGCTATACTCAGGCACAGGTTGACTGTTTACAGACGGGCTTTCCGCAGCATGTTAACGGCGAAGAACTTGCTCAGATTAGATTGACGGACGACGCTGGCACAGAGTATGACCTAGATCAAGCAGAACGATTAAATGCGTTTGGATTTTACAAGTTCAAAGGCTGGAACTGTAATGCTGGTTATCAGAGCTGTATTATCCGTGAGCCCGGAGGAGAGATTAAACGTTCTTATTCTTGTCACGACGAACCTCTCGGCACTATCGATGACGGATTCGATCTGTTCAAATCGCCAAAGCTATGCATAACACCGACTTGTGTTAGTTCAGCAGATTCTAAAATACCTAAGGCACGTTATGAAAGTTGATATAGAAGACGTTTTATTTTGGATGGATGCTATTAGGAACTCCGACGATAGATATCGAACTCTAGAAAGTTTCTGGAAGGGGCAAGTTCGTTCTAAGATATGGTTAATAGAAAATCTCTCAAAGTATGCATCAAACAAGCCTAATCGAGTTGTTATCCACGGCGGCTGGAACGGAGTTCTAGCATCTCTGCTTTTTAATTCGGATATACCTATTGAACATATCACTTCTGTAGACATCGACCCCGCCTGTGAAGAAACTGCTAACACTGTGAATAAAAAATACGAAATACAAGGAAGATTTACTGCAGTCACAGCAGATATGCAGAATTTTGAATATACAGAAGCACCTGATATAGTTATTAACACAAGTGCAGAGCATGTGCATGATGATGTTTTAACCAATTGGTTTGCAAAAATACCAACTAGTACAACGTGTGTAATACAAAGTAATAACTATTTCCAATTGCCGGAACATATCAATTGTGTAAATACGGCACAGCAACTAGAAAACAAGATTGCATTAAAAACAACATATATTGACTCATTAGTTATGGAAAAATACACAAGGTTTATGATAATAGGAAATGTCTAAAGAATTTGAAAAATTAAAGAATTTATCCGTTCCTGATTTACAGGGTAAAATAAAATCTGTATCAGGTTCTTCTACCTACTGTGTATTACCTTGGATTCATTTTGCCACTAGACCAAACGGGGACATGAGGTTATGCTGTTCAGCTAATGCAAGCGGAGCAGGCAAAGACCACGAAGTAGGTCTTGTTAAAAATGAAGACGGTAAGCCTGCTAATTTTGGAACAAATACTCCGATGAGTGCGTGGAACAACAGTTACATGAAAAGTGTACGCACTAGTATGTTAGCAGGTAATGTGCCAAAATCATGCACTAAGTGTTTTGAGGAAGAATCAAACGGAGTTGTATCTAAAAGAATTTGGGAAACACTTACTTGGCATCACGACGATGTTGATATTCCAGAGCTTATTCAACAGACAAAAGATGACGGCGCTGTGCCTGAACAACTCAAATACCTTGATTTAAGACTAGGGCATACCTGTAATATAAAATGCGTTATGTGTTCTCCACATGATTCTTCGAGATGGCTTCAAGATCACTCTAAACTAATGGACAAGTTGAAAGATCCTAATGTTACTAATCAAATGCAGTTTGATAAAAAACAATTTGATAACAAGTGGCACGAAAAATCTACATTCTGGGAAGACATGTATGCTCAAATTCCCAATCTTAGACAGGTATATTTTGCCGGCGGCGAACCTCTTATGATTAAAGAACACAAGCAGTTCATCGAAGAGATTCTAAGGCAGGGTTATCAAGATAAAATTCTATTGAGATACAATTCTAATGGTCTGCTAGTAGACGAAGATTTGATAGATATGTGGAAACGTTTTAGAAAAGTAAAATTTGCTATTTCAATGGATGCCTGCTATGAAAGAGACGAATATATTCGCCATCCGACTGACTGGCAGACAGTTGAACAGAATTTACACATGTTAGACAACACTCCTGATAATATTACAACTAGTCTTGCTACTGCAATTCAAATGTTAAATGTTAAACACCTACCAGATTTTATGAAATGGAAGGTAGAATCGAGATTCAAAAAGTTAAATTTTGCTAACGTACCTGGCGGAATACAAATGGGGGGAGGTCTGGTTAACATGCACTTATTATATCTTCCTACTTTTCTAAGTATACAGGTACTTCCTAGAGAAGACAAGCAAGAAGTTCGAGAAAAATATACAGAATTCAAAGAGTGGCTATGGCTCAACTATAGACAAGATGATGATTTTTGGAAACACAATCCCTATGGTTGGAGACGTTGGGAAGCTGTAATGAATCACATGGACTCCGAAGACAAATCAAATGAACTTGCAGGATTTAAAGAATATATTACAGAACTAGACACAATTAGAGGACTAAGTGCAAAATCTGTTTTTCCAGAATTAGCACATCTGTTATGACTAAATTAACTCAGGTTATTAGTACAACTCCAAAAAATACACTTGACATAAGGTTTTGGCCTACCGATATCTGTAATTTTAATTGCGAATATTGTTTTCCCGGGTCAGTGTTAAACATCAACAAGTTTCCAAAAGATGTAAAACTAGTTATTAAAAATTTCCGCATATTATTAGACGAATACCAAAACTCTCACGGAAAAACATTTTTTAGAATTAATATAGCCGGAGGCGGAGAGCCTGCTTTGTGGCCTCACCTTGATTATTTTTGTAAAGAAATTAAGAAATATCATAATGTACAAATAAAATTAACTACTAATGGTTCTAGGAAATTAGAATGGTTTAAGGAACATACAAAAAACATTGATAGATTTACAATGAGCTGTCATTACAAAGAAGTTCCTATTGATAGATTTATTGAAAATTGTGATTATCTTTGGGAACGTGGCAATCAGGTAGGTGCTTTAATGTTGATGGATGCAGCTCATTGGCAAGAGTGCATAGACTGTTTAGAAAAAATGTATAAAAGTAGATATTCATGGCCAATACAGGCCAAAGAAGTAGTTGATGCACCTGGCTTAGACATTGATTCGTATAGTCAAGAACAATTAAACTTTCTAAAACAACCATTAAAACGTATACCAGACGGAAAGTGGATTCTTGAAAACCTGGACGATCTACAGATTTATGAATCGATCGCATTTTATGACGACAATGATATAAGACCTGTAACACCTAATTATTATATATCTAATAGAGAAAATTATTTTAGCGGCTGGAAGTGTTCGGTGCCTTTGGAAAACCTAGTTATAGCACACGATGGTAAGATAACAGGGTCCTGTCAAGAAGAAATTTTTAAAAATGCTAATTTAAGTTTATTTGAAGACAATTTTGAAGATAAGTTCAATAGATCTAAATTAGATCTACAGCCAATTATTTGTCCTAGAAATTGTTGTTCCTGCCAGCCGGACACTCATGTTTCTAAGAAGAAAATTTAGTTATTGGAATATCAGCAGCACAGGTACACCAACTTCGAGTACAAGTAACTGGCTCATTAGGAATATCAAAATCTCCGTTATAGATATTTCCTAAACTACCGCCTACTCTACAGGTTGCTCTATGAACCTCCCCATCCCAGTTAATCATTAGACTTTCTAGTCCAATATTGCACTGCCAACCACGAAATTGATTATCGTGTTTCTTTATTATGTCGTTAGCATGTATGTAATATTCTCCATCTACCTCGCAGTTCGGTAATGCAGTTGCTTCGTCTTTTAAGATCCAGTCTAGATCTTTTTGGTCGTAGCGCATATCATCAAACCAATCATGCGATTCTGTCCAACGAATGCGGCGTATAACATACTTTATTTTGTGATTTTGTAGAAGTATAGCGGCAAACTTGACATCTGCCATATGCCGGTGATGTGCCATGACATTTACCTGTATTGGAATATCTACTAATTCATGTGTATCTATAATGTTTAGCAAACATCTATGCCAGTCGGCAGTTTCAAAGTGCAGAGAAAATACAATATGATCTAAAGTCTGCTTGGCATACCATTCTGGCTTGCGTGTTCCGTTTGTAGTTACATTTATCCATGAAGCATGCTGTCTTGTGTAATCAAACAGTTCTGATATTTTAGGATGAACACAGGGCTCACCGCCGGTGAAACTTATTCTCAGAGGCTTGTTGATTTGAGACAGTTTATCTACTGTGGATTTTAGAATTTTTATATCTGTGTGCGGAGAATGATTGTCGTGTATCTCCGCAGGGCAATACGTACAATCAAGATTACATCTCTTGCCTAAATTCCATTCTATTTTTACAGAGTCTTGATGTGGCCATCTACTGGTAATTTTATGCATACTATTTTTTTAATATCACTTGATGCAAACGCTCTTAATTTTATTAAATTTAGATAGATTCTTAACTATTTCTTCTGGCTGGCTATTCTCAAGATAACTTTGTTTTAAATTAATTTTAGCAACTGGAATCATGCCTAGCGACAACTTTTTATCGTTAGGATCAAATCCTTTGTCCAAAAGCCAACTGGATAGTTTATCTTGTCTTTGCTTATGATACCATTGAGGAGTCCCAGGCCCAAATTTAATCATAAAATCAGCAGAATAATAATGTAGAGGTCGAATATTATCTATACCAACGATATCGTCGTCGTCTTTAAAGACATCTAAAATTGGTTTTCCTACCTCACAATAGTTTATATAAACTTCTCCAAACTTCCAGTCGAATGTAAAATAATTATAATCAGAATCTTCCAAATTATAACGAGGTCGATCTTTGAATGTTCCTACTATGCTAGCAAATGGATGATTTGGATTTAACATACTAGGCTTGCTAGAATTATAATCTTCATAATTGTGTATTAAGAGATTAAGATTTTCTACTGCGGCTTTAACAGTAGCAGGAGCAGAGTTAAAGATAGCAGTGCCGCTTTCGATATTGCCTCGTAATGTTTCGAAAATTTTATGTAAATGGTTTAGAGTTGATTGAGTAGTTCCTATTTCTATTTTCTCAGCGACTTCGTCTTCAAAAAAATTGTTTATAATTTCAATCTCTTGATTCAGGTTATCTACTAACTTACCTTCTTCTGTGCTGTTTATTTTCCAGCTCTTAAATCTTTCAGTTTCGTATAATTCATAACTGTTTGAAATTTCTCTAGCCCATTTTTGAGCAACGGCAGTGTTATAAACATCAAAATGTAAATTATAAGTAATAGCAGAATTAGTTTTTTCGCATATTGTTATAGAGAAAGTTTTATACATAAGGTTTGAATTCTGATATTACTTCTTCTAAAGGCCCTTGATTTCTTGTAGCGTCTAGCTTACGATTAAACTCTACACAGTCTTGCCAGTGTTCACTTAGGTCTTCAGCTTGTAAGAAATTAATGTTATCTTGAATCTGTTGTAGAGTTACCTCACGAATGACGGAATTATTTTTAACCATTTCATAGTCTTCTACTGTGTGTTTCATTGCCTCAAGCTTTTCTATAACCTGCTGTTTCAACTCGTTGGGAAGAACCTGTGCCGACAGAGCCCTAGGATAATTTACTCTATGACTGTAGAAAATTATGCCCATCTCTTCTAGAAAATATTCTATTACTCGATCTATTTGAAGTATGTTGTTAGACTGAACTGTAAAGGCTCCCACCACTCTTGAAACAGTAGGTATTTCTTTTATCTTTTTGACGTTTTCTTCTACAAGTGCAAACTCTCCGTTGCCCCTTATGTATTCATATACATCATGTATGCCGTCAATGCTTACATTAACAGCGACAGACTTGAAATAAGGCCAATAGTCAAATACGGTTCTGCCTTTTGATATGCCTAGTTTAGTTCCGTTTGTAGCATACTTGATTTCAATGTTGTCAGCGTAGGGTTTGAGCATGTCTAAAATTTTGTAATGGTTAGGATCCATTAAAGGTTCGCCGCCTGCAAACTCTACTCTCCTAAAGTGCGGCAGTAGTTTTTCAAAATCTCTCCACCAGTGCGCAGTGTCATCAAACGGTCCAATATATTGTCCAGGCCGTGATGTAAGTTTTTTAACTGTTGGGACAAGATAGTTGTTTTCCTTCTCGTAGAACTGTTCAACTTCCTTCCAGTCAGTCCACGACGTAGAATCAAGAGGATTACACATGCGGCACTTTAAGTTACAGAGATTGTTAATCTTAATCTCCATGGTAGGGAATTCAAACGGCATTGAATAATCGACTTCTAGATTATCTAAAGCATTAGGGTAAAGGTTAATCCTAGCCTCTGGAATAACTCCGCGTATATGACGCTGTCTTAAGCTCTCTACGCCTTGATCTTCTAAATCGAAACACGGTATACACACATCAGGTCTCTCACCGCTTAGAACCTGCCTGCGAACTTCCTTCATTTTATCGGAGTTCCAGACGTCTTCAAGGCTTTGTTCTTGGATCCATCCCACCGGCTGACTTCTACAGCAGATTTTAACAGCACCGTCTTCTCTAGTAGCTAGGCCAGTGAACGGGTGCATACAAAATGTACAGGAATTATTTTTTGACACGACTTAGCGCCCACTCTCTTTCTTGACACCAAAAACATTTACCACATGTTGGCACAGCTTGGCTAGGTACATAGGTTTTATAATCTAAATCACCAAACACTTCAGGATAGTCATTTTTATCACCTTCGCAACTTCTAGTTAGATCTAATAGATCTAAGATATCGTAGTCAAAGTATTGCTGTATTATCCAATCTTTTCTAGTATGAATAAAAGGATGACAAACAACAGTATCCATGTGTTCAAAAACAGGAGGAATATGGCCTTCGTTTCTATCTTCTAACGCATTCTCTAACTTGATATCAGGGTTAAGATTAACTGCAGCAAACCAAGCATCTAGATTTTCTCTATGACAAATATACTCGTTGTGTGATCGCAAAATTATTTGGTTACCGCTTTTTAGTTTACCGTACTCGTCGACAATGTTAGGACCTTTATCAGACCATTCTAGATCAGGCGGAATGAAACCTTCATGTCTGATAAATTTTTTACTCGGAAACGTTTCTTGCATCCAGTCAAACACTGCTATACTATTATGCAGTTGCCAAGGCCTTGTTTTCCAGCAGCGAACCTGAGTAATAACATGTATTTCACAATCGTATTTTTTGCTTAATAAATATAATAACAACGCACTATCTGCGCCACCGCTTACACTTACGCCTATTCTCTGCCATTTTTTGTCGTACGGAAGAGATACATCTTGATTAATAAGCATACAAATACTTATCGTTACTTTTTTCCATTTTCGTCCAAAACGGTAAATATCCATATGATAGAACCAACTGATATTAATGTGCCGACGGGTTTAATTGAAAATGCATCGTCCTTTATAAATGAAATGAAAGATTCAAAAACATCTCTCAACCGACCCGTGGGTGATTTTTTCTATGATAAATGGATCATAAAAGAAGAATTTAAAAACACTGTATGGGAAAGTATTTTGAATTTTTTTCCCGAGGATATAGGCGAAGCAAGAATTATTAATCTAGCATCAGGAAATTGCTATTTGCAACATGCTGACATTGACGATAGATATCATTTAAACATTATAGGTGAAAATTCTTATTTTATAGATGTTGATAACCAAGAAATACACAAAATAAAAAATGACGGAATTATTTATAAAATGGACACAGGGAGAATACATTCTGCTATTAACCTCGACTGTAACGACAGGTATCAACTAGTTGTTAGAAAACGTCTTACACAATCTCCTTTAGCCAAATCTGATACAGTAACAATCAGACCAATTCATGAAAAGGCAAGATTTATTTTTGATAACAAAATAAGCCCTCTTTTAAATAAGTTGAATAAACTGAATGCTCTTGCAAATTTTAAAATTATATCAGACGGAGTAGAATTTGATTTAGAAAATGATAGTTTACACGAACTTGGTAACTTAGACCCTAAAGAATTTAGTCTTGCTATTGCCACCTAGGGTATTTACTTAAATTAGCGTAGAATTTGTTAGTATGTATTTCCCATACTGTTTGATAGGTATATCTGTAATAAACGTCTTTTACTTTTGACACAAGACCAAGCTTTTCTAATATAGGAAAATAGTTATTGTGAACAAGGCGTTGACTACCCTCTTCATTAGAGTTTGAAGTTGCGAACACTCTTCCTCGATTATTGACCCAATCTAAACAAGCAGGAAGAAGAAATTGATCGGTCATATTTTGGTGCTGTTTTATAGCAGTCCTAGCTACCATTAATCCTTTAGATCTAACTCCTTCTAGTATACACGTTCTAGCAAGAACTCTGAATGTGTTTTTACCCATAACATCTTCGAAACTATGCGCAGCAACACTACCTATCGCAGAATTATTATTGTAAAGTATCCATGCATTCCATTCCTTTTCTTTTTTAAAACAATCTATCATTTTTTGCTGAGAAGAGTTGTTAACAAATCCTCTGTCTTCGGCACGGCGGTAAAAAAAATCTAAGTCCAATTTCTTGTTCCATTCTACTATTTCAAACATACTTGTCCTAAAAAATAACGTCAATAAATATGCTAATAATTAGCTTAATATGAATATGAAACTAGAAAACTGGGATTATTTCTTTAAAAAAGACACAGAAGGAAACTGGTGTCCTCCTCAACAAACCTACGAACCTTTGATAAGTCCAGATAGAAAAACATTCTGTGCTAACTATGAGCCTAATAACTACTATCAAAACAAATTTGCAGATAACGTAAGAAACTACAAAGAAGTTGCAGAATATTTCTTTGACAAAGAAGTACAGTTTCTTAAAATTTTCGAAAAAGAAGATTTTGCCCCCAACAACATTCACATAGACTATAAAAATCTTAAAATATTTTTTGACTGGCATGATAACTGCTGTAATCACAGTTTGTATCCTACACAAATTAATTCTATAGATACGTGGCTTAATCAGTTACATAAAATTATTAAAAGACAGTTTAGTATGGGAGTATATAAATTATCTCAGTATCCTCATTGTCACTTTATTGACAAACAGGGAGAAATGAAAGCATTTGATTTCTATGCAAGCACTGAGATTGATAATATCTATGTTGATAAAAGATATATAGATGCTATTATTTCTAGGAAAAGTGAGTATAGAATCAAAGAACAAGGTGTAACAGTTAACAATGAAAAAGTCGATCTAGAGAAAATGTTTAAAAATGGACTACAGACTCACATACAATGGGGCGTCTATTCATTAGAGTTTATATATAAGGATTTATTTGATGGCTAAGGTATTAGAAAATACATTGTCTACAATCGATTGGAATGATGTTTTATCAAATCTAGGCGAAGGAGACAAAAGAGACGTTGCTAAAATTTGGGATAACAAATCTTCTCTTCCAGATACTCCTAGTTATAACGCCTACAAAGAAGTATTTGAACGTTGCGAAAAAGCAGGTTATAGAATTTCTGATATCTACTGGTATGACTACTTCTCAGGTAAAAATTATCCTGAAAGCGTAGACAACGAATTTGCTAAATTTACCGGTTCCACATTTTTAAGAAGCTGGATTAGCAGAGTTGATCCGGGTAGAAATGTGCCTTATCATTGGGACGTAGATGACAGAGCAGATGAATGGAAAGAACTTGGAGAATTAATAAGGTTTACCTGTTTTATTGATGCACCTAAATGGGGCTCTGCATTTATAATAGAAGACGAATTATTTTATGGCTTAGAACAAGGAACAATAGTGGAGTGGAACAGTTGGGATTCCTATCATGCTGCAACAGTTGCAGGTAAAGAGCCGCAGTATCTGTACCATTTTCTAGGTTACTTATAAGGAGACAACAATGGCAAAGTTTTTTGGAAACTGCAATAATTTAATAGATTGGGACAAGATCATAAAAGAATGCGAGAAAACGTCTCCTGAATATGTAGGCCCGGGTAAAGGTATGGACAATGATATTCCTCAGCTTAGAGAAATAAAAGAAATTTGGGCAAAGTGGTACGACAGGTTTGACAATGGAGGCACAGTTGCATGGGACATGTATTTTCCAGGCAAGCAATGGAATCAAGAGGACGCTGATAAATTTTGGTATTTTGTTGGCATAACTGAACCGGTTAGTATATGGATTAGTAGAATAAATCCAGGATGTTTTGCCCCTATTCATTGGGATGTACAGTCTAATGAAAACGAGTATATTGAAGACGGTTATCGGAGATTTCATTGTCATATAACAAATCCTAGCTTCGGACATTTTTTCGTAGTAGACGACGTTGCATTTTACAACGAGGAAAAAGGCAATATTTACGAGTGGCAATCGAGAAAAAGTTGGCATGCAGGATCTAACTGTGGATTAGAGCCTAAATATCTTCTTAATGCGTTTGGAAAATGAAAATAGCAATTACAGGACACACATCGGGTCTAGGCAAATTCCTTTTCGATAAGTATTCACTTGATCATGACTGTATAGGGTTTTCGCGTTCTAACGGATATGATCTTGAAAAAGATCATGATATAATTATAAAGCAAATTGAATCTTGCGATTTGTTTATTAATAATTCTTTCGCAATGGGTGCTCAGATGAAATATCTGCAGTCTTGCCAAAATACAAAGCATGTAGTAATGGGATCGATAGCAGCTCGAAATCCTAATCCAGATATGCCTTATTACTGTGTAGAGAAGAAAAAAATAGAAGAATATTTTTTAAAAAATTGCACGCATACTAAAAAAGATTACTTGTATTTGCAGCTTACTGGAGCAAGTTATATACAGCATTCTCTAATTTTTGATACAATAGAATTTTGGTTTAAGAATAACTCTGTAAATTTTATAGGCTTTCAAACTGAATAATGAGCTACTTGGTAAGAAAAACAGACGGAACTTCTCTCCTGCATATTCATATTCCAAAAAATGCAGGTAGATGTGTATTTGCTTGGTTAGAACAACTAGAGTCTGTTGAAGATATCTATAAAATAGAACATGGTAGTATAGCTGATTTCGATTCTTTTAGATATTCTTATTCTTTCGCAGTAGTGAGAAATCCATATTCTCGAATACAAAGTCTATATAAGGAAGCATTTAGAATCTTAGAAACTAGGCGTCCTATAGCTGAATATATAGAAACAGCAGGGTTTACCATAAAAGATTGGGAAAAGGGTTTAAATTATTTCGTTAAAGAAATAATGCCACAGAAAATATTTTATTCGTTTTTTAAACCCCAATTTAGCTACATATCTAACCGTAGTAAGATAGATGTAGACTATCTAATACATTTCGAAAATATCACGAAAGAATTTACAAGAATACAACACTTAGAAAACTGTTTTAATAATTTAACTTTTATAGGAAAAGGTGTTGACATAGAAGAAAAGTTGACTGATACTTCTAAAGAAATGATACAGGGCTATTATTCAGAAGATTTTTTTAACCTAGGATATAGTAAATGAAAATTGCAATTACAGGTCACACATCGGGAATAGGAAAAGCATTATATGATTACTATTCTGTAAACAATGAAGTAATTGGATTTTCTAGATCAAACGGTTATAATTTGCCAAACTCCTTGTCAGATGTAATAGAAGAAAGCAAAGGCTGTGACTTGTTTATTAATAGTTGTTATGCCGACGGAGTCCAAATTGATTTATTTAGAGGCCTAGTCGACCATGTAGGAAAGATGATAGTTATGGGCAGTGTTGCACGGTTTTATCAAGATATAATTTTAAAAAAATCAGCAAAGAATAAACAAATCTTATTTGATACTGTTAGGCTATACTGTCTTGATCCTGATGCTATTCCATGTTTACATCTTGATATAAGTCATCTTGAACAAGAACCAAAAGATTACGAAGACGATACAAAAATTAAAGGCGATATGTGTATTTCATATACAGAAGTAATTAGCGCAATTGATTTTTGGTTATCCAATCCAAATATAAAAAATATTGAATTTGCAGGAAGATTAACTAAAACAGTTAAAGATGATATTCTTAGATTAAATCCAAATTTTACTGGTCGGATAGCATAACTTTTTTAGCATCAGAAATAAAATCATCAGAGAAATTAGTTCTAAAACTGTTCAAAGCAATTTCTTGAAGAGTTCGAAAAGTTTGTTTAGTATCATAACCTACATTGTTCTTTGCAAGATAATCTTTTAGGAGATTTAATCTTTCTTCACTTATATGACTTTCGATGTCAGAAATTGAAATAGGATTATCTTCATCAGTGTAACAAAAGAAATGATTTATACTTTTAATCTTACCGTTTACAATAAAGTAACTTGATGGATGCAGGGAGTACTTATATATTCCTAATTTACTATAGCAACCTAATATTTCTAAAATTTGCGCTTTCCAGTCTACGGTAACTTTTTCGTAGGTTTCGCCGGCACAGCCGTTCTGTTCCCAGATATCATATCCGTCGATTTGATAATATATTTTCTTATTTTTGTAGTCTATATCTTCAATAACAGGTACATGGTTAGGATAATCTGTTTGCATTTTTTCTAGGAAAGTTATCTCTCTTTCCCACTTTTCCTGCATCAAATCTGGTTTTACTACTTTGTTTTTTAATCCGTGATATTGTGTATCGTTGTAAAACCATTGACAAAATGTCTTTCTATCAGAAGATATTAGACTAGTATAAATTAAATTATTCCTACATAAACCTTTGTTTGGCACATTATTATAGTAATATTCAAATACATTTTCTTGCATACCAATATTTAACTAAATATGCGCACTAGGAGGTAAGAATGATTAGAGGAATAGGCGGAAACAAATATATTAAACTAGATGATTACATTGATACTGCAGGGTTCATTAACTTACATCCAGAAATTGCACAAGGAATGGCATTAGCTAGAGACTACGCTAAAGAAGGAACTTGGATGGCGCCCGGTTTTGATTGGAATCAGGCCAGTTATATAATTAACTGGAAACCCATTTACAAAGCATGGGAAGAATATCAAGCACTATCCGATGACGACCCTATAAAAATTGCAGGGAATAAAATATTACCTGATAACTTCGGCGATTACAAACAAAGAAATATTTTTACAAGATATTTAAAAAATACTCTAGGAGCCAATGATCCTTATAACTATTACTTTTTATGGGAAGAAGGTGACTGGAATCATAGGAATGCAAAAAGAGACCCTACCGAAGAGTCAAAGTTTTTTCCAGGACTAGTTGAATGGGTTTACAATCTAATTGATAACAATATTATAGAACAGATTGGCAGAGTTATAATTTTTCATTGCGACCATAACGGCAAAGCATTTGAACATAGAGATCTTGATGCAAATAATGGCGTGTTTGAAAACGACTTTTACACTGATCATAAAAATGAATTCATACATATACGTCCTAGGACTAAAAGAGGATTCTATATCTGGGATCCAGAAGAACAAAATAAATATTATCTAAATTGCCATGCTGCTTTTTGGAACGATCAAGACTGGCACGGCGGTGAAGAATCCAAAGAGCAAGAGTACGGTGTACGAATAGATTGTGTTTTTACAGAAGACTTCAGAAAACAACTCGGAATTGACCACCTCGATACATATTAATGAATCCAAATAAAGAAACTTTCTGTGTGTTGCCCTTCAAAATGATGAGTACTACAAATTCGGGCGATTTTCGAACCTGTTGTGAAGGTCTACCCTTAGGTTTTTCTGCAGTAGAAGATTCGGTTAATGATATCTGGAACAGTAATTTTTATAGGGATCTTAGGTTAGACTTAGTCAATGGCATAAAGAATAAAAATTGTAGTCAGTGTTGGCGACGTGAATCGCAAGGCGGATTTTCAACAAGGCAAAATGAAAACCAAAGCATCTTAGAAAACGAGTATAATGAAATAATAGATGCTTTTAATGTAGAAACAGGCGAATTATCAATTTATCCTAATTTATTTGAATTTAAACTAGGAAATTTATGTAATTTAAAGTGTATAATGTGTACTCAGATGGAAAGTTCTCAGCACGAGACTGAAATAAAACACATTAAAAAGAACTATCCTGATAAAATACCAAAACTTTTAGATTTTATTGAAAACAATCTAAATGAAGGCAATGAAATTTATAGACTGCCTAAAGATAAAATAGATAAAGCAATAGAAAATCTAGTTAATCTAGCACCTTATTTAAAAACGATAAAGCTTGTAGGAGGCGAGCCTCTAATAAATCCTATTACAATTAAGATTTTGCAACAGTTATACGAAAAGGGCTTAGTCGATTGTAATATAGAAATAATAACAAATCTCTCTAGTGTCAACACAGAAACCCTAGACTTACTTTCACAATTTAAAAATTTAATTCTAGTTATATCGTATGATAGTGTGTATGCTGATACATTTCATTATATCAGATATCCAGCTAGGTATGACATATTTCAAAAAAATTTAATGCATGTTTTAAATAATTTTAAATTCACTATATTTCTTTCGCTGACGATAAATGTTTTTAATGTTTTAGAAGTCCATAAAATTTTAAAACACTTTGAAGAATTATCCTGTAACTTTTTAATTAAAATTTGCTGTAACTTAGTAGTAGACCCGCTTTATTTTTCTGTGCCATATCTAGATACTCTTGCAAAAGAAAAAGCAAGTTTACAAATTAAAAATTCTCTTGCTTTTATTAAAGAATCAGAAATAGGTTATAAAAATCCGAGATTATACGCAGAAATTGAAGGCATTCTTACATTACTAGAAAAAGCACCAGAAGATTATATCGAAGTTAGAGAAGAAATGAAAAGGGTTTTAGAACTTTATAATAAAGTTAGAAATCAAAAGTTTCAAGATATCTTTGAATATCTGCCTTAGTTAATATCTACCCAACTATTGCCGTCATAACCTTGGAATTTGGGAGTTCCTGTGCTATCGTCGTGACCTGTTAACAAGATTATCATACCTGCTTCGGGATTAGGAATAGCCGTATCTCTATCTGATTCGTTGATATACGAACCCGTTTTAAATACGTTGGCAGATGCAGTTCCTGATGAACTAATTGTAAAAGCGTCGAACAATTGTCCTTCCGGATTTACTAGTGCAAGATTATATTTACTAGGATAATCATAAGATCCGGTTTTTTGGTCTATTACAATCGACATAGCAGAACTTGGCACTTCTTGAGTTCCGTCAAAAATTGTACCTAATATAGCACCTACAGTGTCGTCAGTTTGTACCGGAGCTAGTGCGTCTCCGTTACTTCTGCCTGCTTTCCATAATAATCTAGGAGCAGAATCTACATTGGAATCTACATTATACCATTGGACGGCAAATGATTTGCCTGCTAACTGTAACTCGACTCCGGCATCAGTGCGTTTTATGGTTGATCCTGAAATTTCCAAAGAAGAAGTGAAAAACGAGTTTGAAACAGCATCTACTAAAATCGAGGAATCATCACCAAAAATTGTACCTTTTATATCCCCGCTGATAGATGCAGCATTGATTGAATCGGCAGTGACAACAGGGACAGAAAGTTCTCCTTCTGCTCCGTTATATATACTTGTGCTGTCTGGGGCAGAAATATTTGTAACCAGTAAAGAACTAGCAGAAATTTCACCATCAACTTCAAGTCCTTCGAAGTATCCGTTTCTCCATCTCACATTTTGGGTGCCAAGATCGTAAGCACTGTTAAGGTTGGGTATTAAATCTGAACCAATTTGGCCTCCGACAATTACATCGTCTTCGACGCCATCGCCTAGATTAATACTGCCTGTTGCAGTAATAGTACCGTCGATGTTAATACTGCCTGTTCCGACAATATTGTTACCGTTTAGATTAAGACTTGATGATAATGTAGGACTAGAATCATCAACTAAACTACCACTAGTTAATTTAGGAACTACTGCGTCTTGCGTCTCGTCGTAAAAACCTACAAACAGGTTTCCGTTATCTGTGGTATATAACAGTTCGCCTTCAACAGGCGTTGGAAGATCAGTGCTTAATCCTCTTCTGATTCTGAGCGACATTCAAATACTCCTAAATTCCGTGTTAAAGTATTTATCCAACTATCGTCGCTTTTTCATAAACAGATGAGTGCGCTTTGAGATGTCTTCCTTGACCTTTTCCGTATTTAAACGAAAGTCAATATGAGTAATTGAGTCTTCGTAGGTTTCAAAAAGATCAGCTATTGAAGCTTCTAGATCGTAAAGACCTTCTTCTTTGGTAAGGTCTATGTCCCAGGTTATGCCATCTTCGAAAGATATTCGAACAGAATGGAGATAATCTACTGGGACGACTTCTACTTCCACATCTTCAAAAACCTCTGGCCAATAGTCGATAACCTCTGGCGGAAGTTTTTTACTGGCCACTTGCTGCTTTGGTCTTTTTCTTTGTAGGAGACAGTTCTTCTGCTTGCTCTCTAAGCGCTTTTGCTTCTTTG